>ERZ824598.1018-NODE-1018-length-39496-cov-5.476281_pt1 | contig 39496 bp, 34 predicted proteins | sample MGYA00519934_ERZ824598 | MGnify/ENA primary metagenome ERZ824598 (study PRJEB31778, sample SAMEA3449177) | human gut metagenome | biome: human gut; feature: human-associated habitat; material: faeces | place: United Kingdom | collected 2010/2012 ...
TCGGAACACGAAAAATTCCATCCTGGAAACAGGGTCTTGCCCTAACAAAAAAGCTTCAGAAACGGCTTGTTTTCGCTGTTTCTGAAGCTCTGTTTACTACTCAAACTCTTCCCGAGTTTTTTATCGGCAACTCTCAAATGCTGATATTTCCTGCATTTTTGGCACTTCTATTTCGCAAAATATCGCACTTTTCACATCGTTTTCAATACTTTTAGTAGCAAATTAGTTGCAGTATCTGTACCTAAAAACATTCCATCGGCTTGATATAATCTACTTTTTTATTACTCACAATGAATAAACTTCTGTGGCTGTCAGGTTATATATTACGCCTGCTGCCACAACCAAAACGAAAGGAGTATAACCATGAGCAATCAACATAAAAAACCAACCATCAGCTTCAGAATTACTGACGCTGAACGAAAACAAATCGCAGCCCGTATTCTTGCCAGTGGAATGATGAAGAAAGATTACTTTGTTCGTTCCTGCATCTATAACCGCATCTGCGTTGTTGGCAAGAAGGAAACTATATATCCTTTGGTACAAACTGTAAATGCGTTGTATCTGCAATTACTTGAAATGCAGAGAGCATTTACCGCACCAGACTGTACTACCAATACACTACCTTCTTCGGAAGCCATTAAGGAATTGCAGACCGAATACACCAATATGCTTACAGCTGTTATCGACCTGTTGGATGGTGCCAAATATCTGTGGGAAGGAGACCACTATGAATAACAATCTTAATTTCCAATTCGGCATGTATGAACCTGCTATCGACTCCATTATTATCAATACCGGTGAGAACGCAATTCTTGTTTTTCGTTGTCAGGAATGTAATTCCTCTGTTATCTTTGATAACCCAAATGATATTGTATATCTGTACCGGCTGTCAGAAGAGGCACCTCTGCTGTATGCCAAACTAGCATTGAAGGAAAACGGATTGCAGGATTATGTGGATGCTATGAGTGAATTTAATTAACCTCTCTCAATTATTCTCGCCCATACCATAAGTATGCTGGCGAGAATAATATTTCTAACCCACTATTCAGGAATTATTGCTCATTATTCTTTAATCTCTCCTTTGCTTCTTTCAATTTATGTTGATTAATAGAAATCATACTTACTGCTGGTTTCCCATTCTCTTTGTAATACACCAACATATTAGATAAAAATTCTTTTTTACAATTGATTGCCTCTTTTCTCATCTCAAATTCATTTGTTACATTCGCTAACCACTGTTCCATAATACCTTCCGGTAACTGAAAACAATATTGGCATCCTCCCGATGTCATTTTCCACGGAAGTCGTTTACTAAACCAAAACAAATCATAGTTTTCTGAAAACTTCGTTGTTTCTCCTATTTCTCTATGCAAAAATATAATTTGTCCAGAATTTGTAATAGCTACCGCCATCCTTCTCCCTATATCATCTGCAAATCTAATAATCCTTGCTTTTTGTTCTTCATAAAACAACGAATCATTATTAGATATATCATGTAATACACTTCTAAAATCAGTCCAAAATCCCATTTTATCAAATTCTATTAAAGGAATCCTGTGTGTTGCTGCAAATTTTTGTGCCTGAATAGAATATCCACTCATTGACGCAATAGCAACTTGATAAGAATATCTTTCGTGGAAATTAATTATTCCTTGGCGTCTTTGAGTTTTTTTAGACAACAATTCATTTGTATCTACAAGTTCAAAATGATTAACATCTTCTCGTAATCCCAATGCGTCCCGCACCACATCCAAACCAACTTTTCTTTTATAATCTTTGCATTCCACAAGTAATCTTATCTTGTTAAGAAATGGTGTTTGCACGGGTGGTTCAAGAAGCACATCTGCATTATGTGCTTCTCCTAACCCCTGTAGCATTTGCCCAGAAGAACCATCATATATATATGTACCATCGGATTGCACTTCACTAAAACCAACATTAATTAGAATTCTTTTTACCAATATTTCAAATGCTATACCTGCTTTCATATGTTTTACTCCTGTATTTACGATTAATTGTACTTTATTCAAATTGAACTTTTTTATTTTTTAATTATGTAAGAATCCAAATGACCACCAAAAGAATATATTTTCCATTCAGACATACCACTATCCTTAACTAATGCAATTTCATAGATATCTTTTATAATATGTGGTGTACTAACCACAAACGGATTATCCACTTGAGGATGAATTCTAACATATGCCATTGTATGTAGTTCATTGTAACGTACCTTGGAACTAATTCCAGGATTCTTTATTCTTAAAAAGAATTCTCTTGCTTCAGAATAATCTTTCCAATCCTTTTTCGTAGATGGAAAAATTAATTTGTCTAATAAATCTACAGAAATAACCTCTTTTTTTAATTCTTCCAAAAAAATATTGCATCGAATTAAAATTTCAATATCCTCGGGTACTAATTGTCCATATATCTGTTTTAATTCTTCGTCATCAGCATCGTGTCCATACATATTTGACCAAAATGGCGAATTAACAACATTCTGACTTTCGCTCTGATTTCCAAACGCAATTATGCTAGCATGTTCTTTATGTATTTCTTCTACATCCATCCCACATTCCCTGAGACATTTGATTATTTTAAATAACACTTTTTCAAAGTCTTCAACATACTTCCTTATACAGGCAAAACGTAACTGTTCATCTGTTTGCACTAATCTTTGAATTCTATTCGCATCCGCATGCAAATATAATCCATACATAACATCCTCTATTGTTTGATATAGATTAAGTTTTGTTCCGTCTGCCAATATCTGTTCAATTTGCATATTAATGATTTCATGATATTCGTTTAAAATCTTGCTTGCCTCTTCGCTTTTATGCGGATATGTTTTCTTCATTTCATCCAGGATTTCTTCAATAAATACAGGTTCTCCTTTACTTCCATACTTGCGTAATAAAATCAATTTGGTATTAATCTGCACATATGATTCAGCATCATAACCATCTGTTAATTCATGGCTGCAGAGTTCCCCGAAAAATCTTTGATACTCTTTCATTGTATACAAAAACAAATATAATTTACTATTCGTGAGTTTATCAGGCATAATATCACCAACTTTCGTAATGTTATACTTCCGTTCTTCCCCCGTCTAAATTTTTGAAAGATTGTTTGCATTAATATTACTTAGCACATCTATTATGTAAGGAACAATTCCAATAACACACAAAATGCTCATAACTAAAAATAATATGCCTATCGACACATGAATTTTCCAATCTTTTCCTCTTTTATATGTCAATTTAAATAAACTGTTCCAAAACCATTTCCCTCTTTTACCAATTACAATATTAGTTATTGCGATAATATAAAAGTCCGAACAAACTATATGGAGCATAAAAAATGCCAGCAATATCATTCCCACCATTTGAAAAAGGGCATAATATGCATATTCAGAATTTAAAAATGCCTTAATTATTCCATCCATATCAACGATTTTCTTAAAGGCATCTAAATCTATTTTTGATGTATATAAAGGCATATTGATAATTCCTATCAAAAGCGGAATACATATAATTCCTACCATATTGAAATATGACATTTCTTTTATATTCTTTCCGTATATTACCTGTGCTTTCTTACTATTATAATATGCCCAAACAGTAGCAACTTCTATAATTATCGACGCAAGCACCAAACATAATTGTACTTTAATGCGATAATCCAAATAAAACACTGTAAGAACTAACATCCCTATTAATCCTAACCAAAACAATTGATCTCCTGATCCACCAGATGAAACCTCTCTACTATTCTTGTTTCCTTCAACCACTATAGTTTTAGGAATATTATCAATATCTTTTTCATAGTTCTTAGCGTCTATTCGTCCATTATTTGTGGCAACATTTATCTGATCACCATTAAAATTTATAGTAATCCCCTTTTCATTTATCTTCTGTTTACTAAAATATGTTATTCCATCTAAGGTTAGATATATCTGTATTGTTTCTCCTATAATTTCACTTTTCTTAGATATACATTTAAGTGTTTTTAATTCATTGATAATTTCATCGATTTCAACTTCTATGTTAGGAATCCCTCCAAAATAGGTAATATTTAGTTCAAATGCATCTTCTCCAATTTCTGTCTTGTATTGTAAACATTTTTTCAAAAATATTTCACTGTCTTTTCTCATAAAGTACCCCTATCTATTTCTACAAATTTATTATGTACTGAATAATAATATCATGTAGCTTTTGCAAATTAGTAGCCAATACCGGAATACCATTTGCAATAGTAATCATCGGCGCAATAAGTTTTAAACAATTCTGTAAACGACTTTTCTTCGGTTTTTCTTTATCTATTTCCTCTTTTACCTGTTCCAATACATCTAATAGTTCATTGGCATCCTCTTTCTTTAAACCTGACAAATTATCTTTAATTACTTGAATAATAGTTTCAAACTCATTTCCATCCATCCAATTATTTTGTATAGCATTTATCGTTGCATTATCTTTTGCAATATTAACTTGTCCGCCACTTATATTTACTGTCATATTTCTTTTATCCATATCCCGTTTTTTCCTTTCCATTTGTATATTGTATTCTTCTTGTATGTCCATTGGCATTAATTCAATATATTGTTCAATATCAATATGTAGAAAATCCTCTAATATCTTTGGATTCGTTTTGTATAATGAATACATTTTCTCTAAATGCAAAAAATCCAAATCTTGAAACATACAATCCAAATAACTATTTACATTATTCAGATAATCATACATATCCATTCCTTGTTTGTTGATACACAATTTTCTTGGTAGTTCATCTAATGGAATATCGTTTGCTACGTCAACCCACTAAGAAATCGTGTGATATAATGTAAGTTCATAAAAAGAGGCTAGTTCATCTCTATCATAATTATCTTGAACCATGTTGTGAAGAGCTTTTACTGTCGTCACGCACTTTTCAAAATTTGTTTCTATTATATATTGTGGGAAAATATCACTCAATACTTCCTCATAACTTAATGCAGCACAATTTGATTCTAACAATTCAAACATATACCAAATATTTTTATTAATTATCTTTTTTGCTTCATCTACAATATCTAAGTATATCGGTAACATATAACTCCGCCTTTGTCATATTAATAATATTTCTCCTATAATTTAACAAAATATAGTCCTTAACATCGAACGTACACTTCTTAATATTCACTCATAATACTCCCCAGTCTCAACTCAGTCTCAAAATCTCATCCACAAAAATGAGACTACGTGAGACTAACTTGAGACTGATTTCCTCTTACTTTTGAAAAAATGCCGATTTTATCACATTTCTTCCACTTTATTCCGTCTCATCCGGTATCAAATCTCATAAGACTATGTTGAGACTAACTTGAGACTGCATGAGACTAAGTCAAGCTTATCAATCCAAAGTCCATGTCGATGTCTTTTTATCATACATTGCACCTGTTACTTTTTTGATTTTAGCATAGTCTCTGAATACCGTTGCTCTTGATATATCAAGTTCTGCCATTACCTGTTCAACCGATAAGTGCAGGTTTTCACAAATCATATTATAAATTTTTTGTTCTCTTTCAGATAAAGTTTTCTGTTCTCTTCCCTCGTCGGCAGCCACCTTGTCCAAAGGAATGGTTATTCTAAACACATCATCTTCAATCAATTCCGGCTTACCACCATCAGAATATATTGGTGTATATTTGTATAAATTTCGTACACCGGAACCAATTGTATCTGTTCTACCAATATTTGCAAAAAATTGCTGAATCAACGGATTCTTAGGATATGGTGTAAATTCATCACTCATAATATTCCCATGACGTCTTGGTATACACCAATTTTCCGTTTTTAGCCAATCCTTTTCGATAATTACCTTTGCCGGAAATGCACTGGAATAATCTCTATGCACAAGAATATTTGCGATTACCTCTCTGGAAATAATGCCTCTAATGCTTGTATTTACATTATCAATCAGACAAAACTTATCAGAAGTATGCTTTGCCACAAAATCCATCAGAAGTTCATATGCCTCTATCAGATTTGTTGTTACCTGCAATCTATCATCATATCTATCCAAATTTTCGACCCTGTAAATTGCATCTGTAATATATCCCGGACAACAGGAACGTATCACTTCATCCTTGCCAAACAAAAGTACTCCGGCAAGATTATATCCCTTGATGCCTGAGGAAAAATCTTTCTCCCATAAGCCAGCACTCTTCAATATTTCCTCATCAGACATTTTCAGCCAAGGATGATCCGGATTTTTGCTCTTTGCAAGATTTCTTACTTTATCCATCAAATCCATGCGTAGGTCTTCCGTTGTAACATATGGGAATATCTTATGTTCCGCATATGTATTACTCTTTCTGTTATACATATTTTGCAACTGAATCAGCGAATCTGTAATATCCATGTCACCATCTTCATTCCTGTCATAAATCCTATTCACGCATTTTTCCACTGTAGATGTTGGCGGCACATATACCCACAGAAGCAACATTCCTTCATATTCCAATTCCTCTAATGAAAGATATAGTGTTGGGGACATCTTATCCGGATTATTGAGTTGATTCACAAAGTTTTTCTTCATATCCTTGACCATATTCCGGTTAATACCTATTGGTGTCCCGTCGTCTTCCGCACCCATGATGATATACCCACCATATCTGTTAGAAAAAGAGCATACTGTTTCATACACATCTTCCTGAACACCATGCTGACAGGTTTTGTATTCTACTGTTATTTTTTCGTCTTTTGAAAGCAAGTCTCTCATAAATTCAATTGTCATTCTATAGCCTCCAATTTTCATAAATTAACTATTATAATACTCTGCCAAGAACTGCATTCCATGTCCTTCATTGTCCTGAATATATTGTAGCAATTCCCTATCAAATCTGCCATTAATATATTCTACTATTATTGGACATACCCAATATTGACTCCCCTCCTGCGGCTCCATATCCATTTCTAGTGCATCAAGATAATCAGATGAATGAAATTTTATACTGTCTATTATTGACAATAGGCTCAAAAAAATATCTGTAATACTCTGTAATGTTTCAACCAGCTCTTTATCTTTTTGCACTTTTTTGTCCTGATAAATGTAATTATTTGTTAAATACCGTATTCCATTAGTATGAACATAATTATTCAGCTTTCTATCCTCTTTCTTCCATTTTTCCACAAGGAAATTATTAAAAATGTATTTAACCTTTTCATTGTTAGTTACCAGATATGATTTATACTTTGATGTATCAAAGAATTTCTTTCTATCCTCAGCATTCTCTGTTTTTTCCAACACATTATAAATCCACTTTTCCATAGCTAATTCTGCATCTGCTTTTCTTTCTCCAGAAACCAATATAGAAATATCTAACTCTATCATCTTCATCATAGATTCTGGTTCCATCTTAAATTGTTCAACTTCTTTATCCGTTAAACCATGTTTATTCTGTATAACATTCAGCACAAATAAGTACTGCATCAAATCATCCCTGAATTTGCGTACCAAAGTATACGCATCCGAATAAGCGATTCTATGGCAACAAAAATCAATTGTCTCAAGAGTTTTACAAATCGACATCATAGTTTCACCTGATAACATATATGGACCATTTCTTCCATATGATAATTCTATTGATGAAAATGTCGTATCAGATAAACAAAAAAAGATATACCAAATATTCTCAATATCATGATTATGAAATTTATAATTTATCTCTGCTATGTCATCCATATGCTCTCCTTTGATGTATCTCTAACACACCTGTTAGAAATCATGCTCCGCACGATTTCTTTCTTGTTTTTGTTCAAGATTGTGAAAACCACTAAGCTTGTTCGCAATTGCCTACTTAATCAAAGCACAATCATTTCAGTATTTAACTCGGCATAAAAAAATTAAAATGCCAAGTTAAATTTCATTAAAGCTTTTCGTTTATTACTTTTTCAATATCTTGTGCCATCAACATATAATCGGCCACATCATCTATTTTTTGTATTGTAAAACCTGTTATCATTTTTATTTCAGCAATAGTCATTCCTTTTTCTAATAATTTTTGTACACCTGTAAGTCCTGTAGCCATTGGGCTAAATCCTGCAATATTAAAGTTCTCTTTTGCTCGTTTTCTTAATTCATCCATTATGTAAGGTGAAGCTATCTTCTTTCCATTAGAATTTGTAAATAGCCATTTTCTATCCTTCTTGCAATTCATTTCACAATATCTTTTTAACATATTTCCTAATTCTTCGTCTAAGAACAGTTTAAAGTGAGTATCTTCATCATATTCTAAATTTAATGATATTGTTCCCTCATCAAACTGTTCCAATCTCAAATCTAAAAAGACTTCACTTTTAAATCCATATGCAAGCATAAGTCTATACCTTACAATTTGACCATATTGATAATGGCTTTCTCAATTCAAAGTTTTAATAACTTCTTCCATTGCTTCTATCTCGTCAAGTTTCATAGGTACAGCTATTTTTCTACTACCCAACTTTTCATTCATAGAATTAACTACATCATTTATAACTTCTTTTCTATGACATCCTACTTCAAGCTCATCACATATAATTCCCTGCTTCTTTATGTAGTTTACATAAAATTTATCCATTGCAATCAAGTATCTATTAATAGCTTGCACTGTTTTTGCCTTTTTACTTCCTTCAACGTAGGTCCTACAAGCTTCTACTATACTGTGCATGCTAATATATTCCACAAACAATTTTTTCAGCGGATACTTTGATAATCCTTCTTCCTCACAATATTTAAAGAAGCTGTCATAGCAAGCGGCATCTCCTTTTATATTAGCATCCATATTTTTCTTGTAATTATTTAATGCTCTTTCCAATTCGTTTGCCATGTTGCGCCCCCCCTTTTCACCCATTATATTCATTCCTGAAAATACACCAAACTATCTTTATCCCCAAATATTATTTATGATTTTCAGTATATCATCCCAACCTAAAGCAATTGTCACAATCGAACTAATTACTCCGAGTAAAACAACAAAATTATTAATCATTTTATAAACATAATTTGTCCTAATTCTTTGTTCTCGGCTTTGATTTATTATTCCGCACCACAATAAAATATCTAGCGGTAATCCAACAAGCCAACGAATTCCTTCTCCAAAACAGGTAAACGGATTAAACAATCCTTTACTTGCACTTTCGATTAAACGATCCAAATTACCTATATGACGTTTCAATGCATCATCACAACATCCGATAAGTTGTCTTACTCTCTCTTCTACAATAAAATTATCAAATGATATCATTTGCCTGATCTCAGGCATTATATTCATAAATAGTTGATAGTTTCGTCCTTGTATTCCATGCAACCTATCAACATATTCTGAAATCAAACCATCGTTTGCTAATTCCTTCTGTATCTTATCTATTTCGTGCAAGCAATAACTGTATAAAACATTATCCAACCTTCGTTCATCAAAAAGTATATTAATCATTTGAAAAAACTTATTATTAAACTCTGTCGTATATCTCAAACGTTCTCGTAATTTTGATATTTGTATTCTTTTTAATATGTGTCCAACAAATATGATTAAAACAACTATCACAATTGGAACAATTCTGTATTTCATATTCCCTTCTCCACCACTAATATTATTAAAGCAATATGTTATTTTCGTTCTATATTCCTAATTTCTCAAACAACACTTTATTTCTTTTTTCAGCATCCCATATAAGTTTATCGTACGAAATAAGTTCAATATATGCTCGTTTCTTTTCATGATACTTATACATTCCTAGTTTATCAGGAGTTTCGATAAAATCTCTATCCTCTGCCACCTTTACCATTTTGGGTGTTAAATCGCATACAGCATATAGATAGAACTGGGTATTGCTGCCCACTTTAATGGGTCTTCCATTTTTATCAGTCACCTTATTTGTACATAGCTTATCTACATATCCCAATAATTGTTGAATTGGATTTTCTTTTGCATCATAATCATCACGCATTGGCCTTTTTAGCTCAAGTATAACTATTGTTTCAAACTCTCTTCCCGTATTGTTTTCGTCTGATAGTGCTATTGGATGATCAAGCATCAAAATATCAGTGCGCTCTTCTTTTGGATTATTATCAAATGGAATATCCGAAGAAATATATTCACAATATGCCAATCTCTCATCAATCAGCCATAAATTATGCGATTCATACTCTATATCTTCTGAAGTTCTTCTCATCGGATAAATTAAATTATGGATATACGACTCTTTATTAAATCTTCCATCCTCTTTTAAATGAATTCCTTTACGTAACATCTCTAAAATAATTTTCCTATGATACACATATTCTGCAAGTGCCGATTTATTTGCTTCACTTATCTTCTCAAATTGTTCCTTGAATTTTTGTTCATATTGTCCTAAATCATCTATTCCAGTTGACATTTTATCCAGCATATCTTGATTTTCTTTTTTTAATTCAACATCAAATTTTCTTTTAATTCTATATAGTTCTTCGTCAAGTTTCGCATCACTTAATGTAGGTTTAATCGCATTTATAGAATCAGGCATATACTTCAACAAATGACCAAATTGCGGTGCACTACTCGAAATATATTTTCGTATTCTTGCATCTTTTTTTTCACGAACTTCCAACAAATAATCTTTTAAATACTCTTCAACCTGTTCTTTTGCCTTTGAAACAATATCATCCATGGATATATCATCTTCACCTGCAGTTTCTGAAATATCAAATGAAGTTCTATTCATTTCAACGTTATCATCCAAATATTTTCCTGTTAATATTCCTACATAATAGAACCCCTTATCATCATATATATTTTTATCCAAATCGACTAAAGTTTTATCTAGATTCACAGGTTTTACCATTCTATCATTAGCATATAGATAAATCTTACTTCCAGCAACAGATGCATCTTGGATTTTTGCATTTACTAAAGAGAATTTTTCAGTTCCAACAACAAAATCAATCGGATTATCCTCTCTCTTTATCCGTTTTTCAAACATATCATTAATACAATATCTTTCGTCATCAATAACACTAATAATCGGGCAATTCGGAGACATAAGATATATCATGCAATGCTGCATAATTTTTGTTGCTATAACTTCTGGGCTTTTTCCAACATGCTTCCTATATACTGGTTTATAATCAATTAATTCTACCGTTGTACAATAATCTCTTTCTTCTACTTCTTTTAATGAATCATCAATATCCAATTTATCTATTGAGAATTCAAACTCTCTTTTTACCCATGTATCATCATCTTTATAAATACTCGTAATTTTTGTATTATCAAATGCCTTTAACCACGAAAATCTACCAACTCCTTTTCCTCCTTTTTCTGCACGATATGTAGAGTCAGACTGCAAAAAAGATTTCATATTATTGTCGTCTAATCCAATACCATTATCAGAAATACTGAAACCAATTATTTCATTAATTGAACTATTTATCCCTTCCACTGGAGCAATTTCCTGTGGTTCTCGTATTATCCTTATATCGATTTTACCCTTAAAATCCTCATGTTCCATCCTTTCTTCAATAGCATATATTGAATTCACAACCGCCTCAAACAATGGAATTAGTGGTTGTGTTTTGGGCAAATCAAAATTCTTAACTCTACCAGCCAGATCAATTGTAAAACCTGCCATAACAGCCTCCTATATCTCAATTAAAGTAATCGATATTATAATTCTTCCTCAATCGCTACCCAATGCTCATCTGCCATACTTTCTGCAAACTCGGTATTATTAATATACAACTGTTCATCTTCATCCCTTACAAATCCCCATTTGAGACCATACTGTTCAGCATATCGTTTAAATGCTAAGAATTTATTACCAATTTGCATATCAATATTCTTACTGTGTCCGGAAGCCTCGCCACCTTTTGTTTCAATAAGCCATGTTTCTCCGTTTTCTTTTTGTACAATGTAATCCGGATAAAACAACCACTGTTTCTGCAATGCATCAGTATATACGATTGACAAGTACTGCTGTCCAGCGTCTCCGTTCTTGTAAAACCACTTCACCTCACGATTATTTTCACAGTAACGCTCAAATAATCTCTCCGGCAAAGATCGTGTTCTATCAGTACAAAATGCTGTTGTGTATTTCCAATATGCATATAAACGGAATTCTTGTTCTTTCTTAACTTCACTGAACTTATACATCTCTTGTTCCGGAATTGTGAACTTATCTGTCTTTGGTTCCAAAACAAAGGATTGCTGAACATTCATCTGACTGGTAACATGTTTAAAATCCATTTTTAACTTCTGCGTATTGTTAATAATAAATGCATAAAAAGCGTTCGTATCTAATGCAAGGAATTTATATTTATTATTCTTTCCTTTACGAAACATTCTTTCCAGAATCGCTTTTACCTTTTGTGATTGCATACCGGTTACCTTCTTAATTTCATCTACCGCATGTAATAAATATATACCATGCGCATGAGTGTTGACCTGCGTTTTCATCACTATCTGTCGTTGTGCATCCTGCTTTGTCAATTCCTCCGTTGTACGAAAAATCCCACGCAAAATATGACTATCAATTTCTTCATCAAAATTGTAGCCCGCTCCTGCCAAATTAACTTTGTTATTTTCTTTATTCCCGGTTAAAGAATAAGTATTCTTAAAGTATTCATGTACTTTTAGAAGCGTTTCCCGTTCGCCCAAGCCATCATAATCCAAATTACGCAATTCTTTGGTAAGCGAAAAACCCTTTACTTCATCTTTCAAAAATAAGCGCCGCAACTGATATGCCTTATCCAAGGAGGATAATAACCCTTCCTTATACTTTGTATCCAACGTATACAAATAACAAAAGTCCAATACATTTATACCATAATGCTTTCGTTCCGGCATTCGTCTTATACGCCCAATCGTCTGAATCTGAAATTCCTCACTTCCGCCTTCTCGCAACTTAACAAGTATCTTTGCCCGAGGACAATCCCAGCCGGTAGATATAGCTTGCTTCATAAGTAAAAATGCAGGTGTACCATCTAAAGCAGTCAAATCATCTGACACCATCTTATCATCACTCATCCAAATGTTAACCATACCATTGTCATATGTATATCCCATGGACTCCAATTTTTCCTCAACAGCTTTAATTGTTTCAGGTTGTCCGGCAGGAAACTGAATCAAAACAAGAGGACGGATATTAGCACCCACTAACTTGTAATTTTCTGCTATTTCTCTACGCTTCTCATCTGCCAAATCAAGCAGATAGTCATAATCATTTACAATCTGTTTATCCTCATCTACACCTTCATTCACATAAATTGCACGAGTAATCAGTCCAGCATTTATAACTTCATCTTCCGGTATTTCATAATACTCCTGATGACTGACTTTATTGGCTGTTGCAGACACACGTATAATATTCTTTGCTGCAAAAGCATTTATAATATCGTTCGCCTTACTGGTATTATTAGTATGTTCTTCATCAATGATAACCACAAAGTTTGTTCCTTCTTTGTGGGCATCTGCAATTCTATCAAAAAGATTTTGTCTCTCACCATCCTTAAGCGCATTATTTCCACGCTTGGTTACAAGTTCCCAGTTTACAAAAGTAATGCTTCCCGGCGTGAAACCAGTTAGTAAAGAATACAATAAATTTCTCGTATCTCTCTGTGGTGTAATGCGTTCCATTTGCTCCTTACTTTGTTCTTCCAAGTCTCCTTTACCCGGACATAGCCAAACAAATGCTGTATTATTGTCCGTATTGTTCAAATATTCATCAATATATTTAATAAGAATAATTGTCTTTCCCGCACCAGTTGGAGCCTTAACAGTAACCACTTTCTTGCTATCTCGTTCTACCGTCTTTTGAATCAAGAAATTAACACAATCATTCTGAAATTCAAAGTCTTTTATACCTTTTACCATAATTCCCCTGCCTCTCTTAATTCAAAGTTAAAATAATAATCTGGTATGATATAGATATCAACACTTTCAAATAGTGCCTCTTGCGATGCTGTCAGCAACACATCCTGCGAAACATAAATTGCTTTTATATCAGTGTATTCATTCCATTTTTTCTCCAATTCATCAGCCTCATCATCACTCATAATCATGATATAGGAATCATCATCAATTCTAACTCCATGTTCCAATTGAATCATTTCTGTTACATGATTCAGCAAAGAATCTGCTAAATATTCCTCACTTTTATGCACAAAATCAGTATGATAATATTTTAAGTTTGCAGGTATTCCTTCTGAGTATTCGCTTCCATCTTGTCTTTTCCCTGTTATAACTGTTTTAATTCTTTGATAGGTTATTCCTTCACAAATATTATTTTCATTATTTGTACAGAGAATAAACTTACGTTGTCCTCCATCTTCCTTATTCAATTCCAAAACCGCTTGCGCTGTAGTTCCTGATCCAGCAAAGAAATCAAGTACGGTAATTGATCTTGGAAAATGCAAGAGTAACTCCTTAATTAATGACACCGGTTTAACAGTATCAAATCCAGCAGCCCTACCTAAAATATTATTTAACTCATCCTTTCCACTTTGCGCCGTACCAACAGCTTCTGCCGTAAAATGTGACCAAAATGGAAAATATTTACGCTTGTCAGCTTCATCTTCGGGATAAATTGCCCTCTTAACAATACCATCAACAATTTCAATTTTCCCCTGATTTTCTAATTCACGAGCTGTATCTTCTCCAATTTGCCATCTCTTCCCTTCTCGTGGAAACTGCCCCAATATAGAAAATTTCATGGTATCTCTTTTATATGCTCCTGCATCTGATTTTTCAATTATCTCAAAACGACATTTTCCGAATCTTCCTTCATGTGGATACTTTAAATCTCCTTCCATTTCTTTTAAAACAAAGCCTCTCCTTTTTGCTTTATTTTTTGCATAACAATATATTGATTCAACTTTTTTCTGTAGTGCAAAACGTGCAACACCAGCATTCGTAGGTTGAGTTGTTGATTCCCACGTTAGTTGCCCAATAAAATTATTCTCTCCAAATAACTCATCACACAATAATTTAACCTGAGCCCCCTCATAATCATTAATCGAAATAAAAATAATGCCTTCCTCATTTAATAAGGCATGTGAACAAGATAATCTCTTTTCCATAAATGATAGCCATTTACTGTGCTTAAAATCATCATCTTCTCCAACCATATTATCATCATAAATAAAGTCTTTATTCTTAGTATTATATGGCGGATCAATATAAATAACATCCACTTTTCCTCTATGCGTTTTCTCAAGCAAATGTAAACTATGCAAATTATCCCCTTCTAACAGGAAATTATAGTCTTCACCCGGCACCATACATATTTCACGTTCTTTCACTTCCGTAAAAACCGGAATATTATCACGCATCATAACATCGACTGCTTCCTCATGTTCTTCCCACACAAGTCCATAGCGTTTTGATAGCAGTTCTTTTTCAATCTGATTAATTGCAATTAACGACTCATCATCACTATGTTGTTCTTTTAAAGTTTCCAAAAACTCTATCATTTTATCCCGACGGATTTTAGACAAATTGCTCATACGTTTCTCCTGTTCTATACTTCATATTCCTGCTTTTCCTTTTTACTTAAACATAAATAGTTCAGGTAACACTTCTGACATTTTTCCTTACTACATTTTCGTGGCAAATCATTCTTTCGTATATTCGATGCAGCATCTCTAATATCACGGCTTACATTGTCAAGTAATCCTTCTGTTACTCTCTGACGTTCACTTTCAGAATTATCTAAATTATAAATCTCCAAATAATCTGCAATTTCCCCAGTTAGTTTCTGATAGCACAATGCATATATTTTTAACTGTTCTGCATTAATACACTCTGTAACTTCTCGACTAGCCGTTTTAAAATCAACGATATAAGTTTTTTCTTCACTGGATATTTCACGACGCCTCACCAAGTCAATTCGTCCATTTACCTTTATTCCATCTCCCATATCCAGTTCAATATCAGCTTCCGCCATTGTTATATTTGCAAAATCATCCTGATTTTTAGTTACATATTCAACTATGGATTTTTTTGCACCTTCCAGCATGTTGTCTTGTAGCTTAGGATTTGCATATGGTAAGTAAAAGCTGTCATTCACAACCTGTTCAATATCCTCAGATGACAATGTTTCTCCACTTAAGAATCTTCTATGTATGTTCATGACGATCTCATGCATGGCCTTACCATACCCTAACGCTGGTACAATAGGTTGTACAAATCCGTAAAACATGGACAACTTAAAACGATAAGCACAATCAAAGTAATCCTGTAATATAGAAAAGTTTAGATTGAGTGGAGCTGCATCCTCACTCATAGGTGGAATATGGTCACTTGTATATACCATTTTTTCATCAAAGCCAAGCATATATGGAGATTCTTTCGCTTCTACCATAAACTCTGATACTTTTTTCTCTCTTGTATTCCCAGGAGATCGGGTTAGGAATAAAAATTTCTTTGCACGTGTAATAGCAACATAAAATAACTTACGTTCTTCTTCTATGCCTCCTGCAAACCGATCTGCATTTGGAATCCAATCTTTATCTATCACATGCCAAATGCTCTTGCCTCCCATCTTTGCAGACGGAAAGTTATTATGATTCATCTGTGGAATAAAGACTGCAGTAAACTCCAATCCTTTGGATTGATGCACTGTCATAATATTCACCGCGTCCGGTCTAATATATGTATTCGCAATATGTCCTTCTGGATAATATCCATCTGCGGTGTATTTTAAGAAATTGCAAAAGCTACTAAGCTTGTTAGCCGGTATTGTGGTGTAATAAATCGTTTCGAAATCATTAATTACCTGACTAAACTTTCCTAAATTATATAAAATAATCTCTGATGAATTGCTCTCATCTACAATTGATATTCTACGCAAAAAATCATGATATACCTTTTGTAATACAAACTCTCCATAGAATTTTTTAGATTTTACATCAATTACATCTAACGTAGCAATTGCTTCTGCTATTTCTTTCTCATCTAAATCATAATCTATATTTTTCCATAGCTGAAATAGTTCCATCATTCCGATTGTACCGACAAGATAATCAAATATTCCCTTTGCCGCCTGACATTCAGCAGTGCTAAACAATTCATTTACGCCTTCAATAATGTACGGTATCTCATATTCGTCAAACATTTTGGCAATATCCGGTCCATGCTTACGTTTTCGAAGCAGAACAGCCACCTCTGAATATTTAACACCTGAATCATGTAATGCCTTTATTCGCTTCGCAATGAATTCATATTCTTCATCACACTCATTAAACTCCCTATAAACCGTATCGCCTTCTTCGTATTTTACAAGCTTCCCAGATTCCATTACCTTCGGTAAACGCTTTGCATTATTTACAATAACACGCTTTCCAATATCAACAATCGCTTCTGAACTCCTATAATCTGTTCCCAAAACAATATACTTATTGATTCCATATCTTTCTCTAAAAGTGAGTATATTCTCCGGATCACTTCCTCTAAACTGATAAATCGTCTGATCATCATCACCAACTATGCACAGATTACATCCACCTTGTTTGATAAAGTGAATCAACCTTTCCTGTATTGGATTTGTATCCTGATACTCATCTACTGTCAGATACTTTATCTTACTTAAGATGATATCTGCAAAATCCTTATTGTTCTCCAACTGATTAAGCATCTCCTGCATAATCAAAGAATAGTCAAAATAATTCTTTCTATAGAATGTATCTTTGTATTTATCAACTGCAGTTCTTGTTTTTTCATCCCACTTGTCTCTTTCAAACCAATTTTCATTTAATGTACTAATTACACTCAAGAATAAATTGGTCTCTGTATATATTTTCAATCCCAAATCCGGCATACCACAGAAGTTATAATTTTTCTCAATATATAGCTTCGTCTTAATTTCATCTAAAACTGTAAATTTCTGAAACTGAACAATATATTCCTGTAACATCTTCAAGCAGAAACCATGTATTGTACCAATATACATATTGGCAAAGCCCTTCGTATTTCCCAACACTGCTTCACCATATTTATAAACCCTGCTCTTTAATTCTTCTGCTGCTTTCTCCGTAAATGTAAATGCAACAATATTCTCAGGCAAAATATCTGGATTTGATTTTAAAATATTAATAATTCTACGGGTAACAACACCGGTTTTACCGGCACCTGCACATGCAATTATTTCCAAATCCTCATCAATAGTTTTTACCGCTTCAATCTGATTATCAGACAGATTTTCAAACAAATCCATAAGTGTTCTCTCCTTTATCAACCTATACTAATAATTAACCTCTAGCACATTATTATAGCTTACCATATTAGCTGTCCCTTTTTACGGACTCAATCTGTACAACATCGTCAAACCCACATTTCAGCTCCAAACATATTCTAGCCAGTATATCCAACGATACCTGCTGATCATTATTCATCTTCGTGAATGTGCTTGGTGCAATTTGTGTTCTCTTTCTTAATTCTGTTTTCGTCATTTCCCTATCAATCAATAGTTTCCATAAGGGCTTATAAGATATTTTCACCTGATTTTCTGACATGTTCTTTCCTCCGATTTATCACGCCAAATAGTCCTTTTTTCTTAAAAATAATTATATCATCCATCTTTCATATTTGCAATTAAAACTTTTGAGTTCTCGAAACGTAGAGTATTACTAATTATGTCTATTTTTCTATTAATTGCTTTTTGTACTTATTTTTGTGCGTAAAATGAATTTAGTTTTTCATTTAAATGACAGGCGTTTAAACTATATAAAACACCTGTCTAAGTCATCGATGGCTCTGCTTACCTACTCCGCTTCCATCGCTTATCATTACTATAATAATCAACATTCCGCGTCTCATCCGACTGCTTTTTCTCCATAGCATCCACAATCTTCATATAATCCTCAAACGAATCCGCACCATACATCTTCTCATTGAGTTCCTTTACCAATGGTTCCTGCCAGTGAGGACGGATTCTTCGGAAGATTGTAATATTTCATCGCATGTGCAAATATTGCTGTAAGCTGAGCTTGTATCGTTCTTAAATAGTCCTGAGAATATCTTTCTTCTTTTCCTTCGTCTTTAAAGGCTGCCAGAAGCTCATTCTGCCATGCAATCACATCTCTGACTTCAATTTCATCTATCTTACGATCTGCAAAATATGGCAAAATCTTTGTTCTTATGATATGACTTTTCGTCTCCCAGGTACTCTGCTTTAACCTTGATACCTTGTCCGCTTCATATATCTCATATAAACTACCAAAGGTCATATCCAGCTTTGCCTGAGACTTAAGCATCATCTCATGTTCCCAGGCTACTGCCTCACGTTTTGTTTCAAAGCCACGTTTTTGTGTCTGCTTTCGTTTTCCTGTGATATCCGTATATCGGTATATCACACGCCACTTGCCGGTGGCATTGTCTTTATAAACCGACATATAATCAACTCCTTTCCACTACTCTTTGCTGTAGCACATTCTTTCATAAAAATATGCTTTACTAACTCTTGCAGCTACTGTAATAAGGCCTTTTGCTTTCAATTCCTTATTAAGCTGTCTTACAATCTCATAAGCCTTTGACTTTGAAACTGTTAAGATTTCTGCAACTTCATCCATTGTTAAAAATGTCTTTTCTTCCATATTCCCTTGCCCTCCTTTCTTCAGGATTTTGATACTTAACTTTTATCCGTTAAGTCCATGTGTTGTTATTATATTAACTCTTTTTAGTTAAGCCAAGGCCTTTTCTGTAAAAATTAACTTTTTTTGTTAAAGTTTTTCTTGATTACATTATTTACAGGTGTTATACTACACTTAAATAAATTGATTTAACTATAATGCTAATGGCAACATTAACGGACAAAAGGAGGCAACTATGTTAGGAAAAAGAATACGATTATTCCGAAGCAGAAAAGGATTAAAGCAAAAAGAACTCGGTGAAATGGTAGGATTCATGGGTAAAACTTCAGATGTTCGTATCGCACAATACGAAACCGAAGCCCGTACCCCAAAAGATGACCTGATTAAACAATTAGCTGATATCTTTGGTGTCACAACCAGAGCAATAACAGTACCTAATATTGATTCCTATCTTGGATTGATGCATACCTTCTTCGCCCTTGAGGACGAGTATGGATTCCAAATAAGTACCGATAAGGATGGACGTCCATGTATATCTCTCGACGAAAATCATCAGGCTTATGACCAGATAGCACCTATGCTTTTTGCTTGGCTTAGTCAATATTCTAAACTTAAACAGGTAGAAATCTCCGAAGATGAATACGACAATTGGAGATATAACTTCCCAAACATTGAACCAACCACCGGCTATGTAAAGAATGCCGTCTCTGACAAACTGGATGCCGAACTCCAGGATACATTGTCAGAAGAAATGAAGAAACGAGGTCTGCTTTAATTCCATTTTCTAGTGGCAACAGACCATACAAGAAAAAATCAGATGAATAAAAAAAGACCTTACCTAAATTCCTTTCCAGTTTGGAAAGAACTTCAGTAAGGTCTTATTTAAATGCAATTAATATAATATTTCACTTAACACATTTGCGTTAGATTATGTTGCCAAATCGTTGCCAAAACTTAACACTTTTTGTTTGGAATATGTGTAAATAAAGGCTCGATTTTCACAAATGGTTATTCAAACTCGCAAAGTTTGGTTTGATTCTGGTTGTTTCAATATCATTATCTATACTTTATTGTATTGATAACATGTATCTTTTTCACTCATTATTTTTCGTTTCACACATTTTTAGTACCAATCCAGTACCATTGCTATATTGTCATTATTGTGTGTAGTTCTGGTGGCTTGCAGGTTTGTTTACTATTCAGAGAATAATCATCTGATGTTTTGCACGTCCACCTAATGCAAATTATAAACTACGTTTAAAGACAACGCAATTATCAATTACAATATTTTTATTCCTTATTATCGTTCAGTACATCCAAACAATCATGTGCCTCATTTATTACTTCGAGTGTTCTTCTAATAATATCATCATAAAAATGTATCATGTTTTTTCACCTTCGAACTTATCACTTTGACTCATCTCACAAATATTTCTCGATTATGGAAGTTAAATCATCTATATAATTTTGAACCTCATTTGATGCATCATTTTCTTCTGGATAATTAAATATAATTTCGTATTTATGTAAAAACTCATCATACTGTGTCTCTGAATCCTGCATTCCTAACGCATGAATGTATGACACCACCATAATAGCTGCTGAAAACGGGCTTGATTCGAAATTATCCGCATCGGCCAAACCTGACACTCCCGCTCTGTCGCATTTATATAACCTTCTTACCTGATGTTCTAACTCTATTGCATCATTATGATTAATTCTAAACATATTTCTTACCTCCTATATTTTATACACTAATTATATCATATACATAAAATATAGGAACAAGAATCATTTGACATTTTTTGACAATATGAGGAAGTCACTTAACTCCATTGTATCAAATAGCATTCATTAAGGTACTCTTCTTATCCTTGTTTAAAAATACATCGGCCTTTCCCCATGCCATTTACTACTTCAACCACTTCCATATCCTTTAATTTTGACATAAGTTCTCTTGATATAGTTGTCTAGCAACCAAATATTTGTTGTATTTCTAGTGCTAAAAATACTTGCTTTAATCAAATTTCATTATATATTTTCACCCAAAAGACGTTGTTCAAAAATTTCTATTATGTCACTTTCATGGTAATCCCACTTACTTTCAAGTTCTTTAACTATTTTCTTCTTTTCCGATTCTGTTAAAAAAGAATTATCATAAGAATATAAAAATATTAATTCTATTAATTTTGAATTACCCATAATCATACTTTTCTTCACATCATCCCATATTATTTTTTTCCAAATATCATTTTGAATCCAAAAAACATTTGACGGGAATTTTCGAATTAAGTTCTCATAATCTAAATTTTCCTTTTCCTTTATTCTTACCAACGCTTTTGTAAATGGGATTAACGATACAGGTCGAAAAAAGACATGCCCCCCATCTCTGTTCCTGTACTTTCCTATACCCACATCTTTCTTGAAAGCATCTTGACACTCACCAATAAGGGCCGACCAATATGCTTCACATTCATTCGTAAAAAATTCTATTACTTCATCATTCGGCCTATGCCTAATATACTCATTTACTTTTGCTTTGCCTTTAATAAGTTTTTCGTCTAACCCTTTTACTGGTTTATCTTTAAGAAAAAGCCAAGCCAACTCCTTATTGCATTCGTAATATGTTATAATCGTTGTCAATGCTCTTTCATTATTATCCGGTATCGCTTTCGTTTTTGAATCTAAAATTCTATCATCTTCAAACAACTTTGACTGATCAATTATATTTCTCGATGCAATCGCTATCACATCATCTTCATCCAATGCAATTATATCTCTCATAGAAACAGGTTTTGCATATCTATTAAGCGTACTAAACATTCTGCGTGTACGTTGCATTCCAACATCATTCTTACTATGTCCAATAAAAATAACTGGTACCTTTTCTTGTCCTAAATCGGGATTTATCTCTAATGCTTCCTTAATTCCTGCTACCCTATGCTGTCCATCTACAGGAAATATTTTTTCAAGCCCTGTTAAGCTCAAAATTCCCAAATCATAATTATCCTGTCCATTTTCGTCTTCAATTCTTATTTCGTTCCAACTAGGTTCCCCATCATACACAGCAAGAATTAATGCATTAAAAAACCTTTCCTCTTGCGAAGTTAAATAGTGCGCAATATTTTTATAGTTTTCGGTTATGCTCCTCTGGATCATTTGACTTAACAATTCTGATTTATGCAATTCATCATTAATAGGACTAACATAATTTCGCACTTGATTAAAACTTAACGAACTCACATAATATACCCATATTCCCATCTTAGATCGAATCGCTGGCAATTTTAACTCATTTTTCTTCATATTCAATAACCTTCCTTTCTAAAACGCGGATGTTGAGGGTAAATAACTTATGTATTGATCTGGTATTTGTGTATTACATGGTGGAATAATTACCCTAATCAATTCTCGTTCCACTCGTTCTATCAGCGCATCATCCTCTAGTGGAAAATAATAAAAATATAATTCTTCTCCCCACATTTCTCTCATATAAGCAATTTTAACCCTATTATCTGTCAAATATTCTTTACATCTTCTTTGCAAGCTGAAACCTTGTTTTTTTCTAACTCGTCCTATATACATAATATATGTATGAAGCGTAGGTATGACTTCTGGTTTTAATAAAAAAACATATATACCACCTTTGTCATTTGGCACTTTAGAAATATCTTTATTAATACCTGTACAATCATCATTCAGAAATTTAATAAACTCCCAATGTCCTGATACTAATTGTTGCACCTCCAAATTGACAGTTTTCCATTTATCAATATTAAGAACAAAATCTAATGTAAGTTCTTTTTCTCTTCTACACATATCAACTGTATTCATGCACTTCACCTTCATTCTTTATCATCACGGAATATCTTTATCACTAATTTCTGCCGTACTAATCAATTCCTGCAACTTTCTCTCTAATATCTTTTTATCTGGCAATTGTAATTTATACTCAGCCACCATCATCGGAGACATAGATCTGCTCCTAGCGTATTCAACAACTTCATCATCCTTTGATGCACATAATATTAGTCCTACACTTGGATTTTCATTCTCTTTCTTAATTTGTCTGTCTAATGCTTCAAGATAAAAATCCATTTTTGAAATATACTCTGGCTTAAATTTGCCTACTTTCAATTCAAAAGCTACTAAGCATTGTAAACCTCTATGATAAAAAAGCAAATCAATAAAGAAATCACTATTTCCTACCATTACTTTATATTCTTCATCTATGAAAGTAAAATCCTTTCCTACTTCCAAAATAAAGCTTTTCATGTTTCGTATAAGACCTTTTCGTAAATCCCTTTCTAAAAATTTATCTGGCAAATCTAAAAACTCCATTACATAAGTATCAAGGAATGGATTTATTTGTAACTTTTCTATAGTCTCTGGCAATAATTTTTCTTTAGAAAGCATATATCGTTCATAGTATCCACTTTCTATTTGTCGTTCTAGCTCACGCGATGAATATTGCTCTTTTGCACAAAGAGCAATATAAAAATGTCTTTCTTCAACCTTCTTTGCCTTTGACATAATTGCTAAATGATTTGTCCAACTAATTTGTGTCAGCAGTGCTGACACAAATTCATCATTCTCATATAATTCATAGAATTGTTTCATCCTATACAGACCACGTCTTGAAAATCCTTTAATTCCGGGAAAGTTTCTTACTATTTCCTCTGAAATAGCATCGACATATGCATCGCCAAATTCAGCATTTGAAGATTGGTTATGCAAATATCCACCGATTTTCCAATACATTTTTATCAATTCTTCATTTACTTTTTTATAGGCATTATTCTTTGCTGTTTCAATTATATTAACAATTTCTGTAAAATTTGAGATACTTAGATCTTTTTCCATAGCCACTCCTCTTTCTATTTGTGTCAGCACTGCTGACACAAATAGACCTTTTTAAATTATTATACCTTCCAAACCATTACCTTGCCAAATTTATCTGTAAGATTCGTTGTATAATGCACTTTTTCACTTTTATAAACAATAATATTTAAATCAATTTCAGCAAATAGTAGTCTCATTTTGTTTAAAAATTCTTCAAAATTTTCTTTATCAAATATTGTTTCAACAAACACTGCGCCACCATTTTCAATATCCAAATCTATCATGCGCAATCCACATTTTGCTGCATACTCAATCGTTGCTGCTATTCGATCATCATTTTTCTTGTATTTATTTTTACTTTTGATTTGAAGTATATTCGATATATTTTCAATCTCATCTATTTTTATTATTTCCACTGCTATCTTATTCATGTATGCCAACATATCAATCTGTTTTGCAATTATTCGGATATTCTTAATCGTTGACAATTTTTTTCTTGTTTTATCCTTTTTACCAAATATCAATTCTATACTGTCGTCTGAAAGTAATGAATATTTTTCATGATTTGCTACATTTCTCCAATCTGATATTTTTTCATTTTCCAGCATATCTTGATATATGGCAGAAAATATAGCATCCTTGTCTATTATATTATGCGTCATTACTCCTAAATCTATAGTCGTATCAGCAACTTTGCCATTTTGTATAGAAAAACACCCATTTACAAAACATATATAAGTTTTTATAACTCCTTCTATCACTCCACCTATGAATTCCATGGTTTTATTAAGTTCTATATCCATTCTGCCATTATCATTTTCGACCATATCCCGAGCTTTAAGGTTCCATTTTTCACCTGCTGAATCAAATTCTTGAATACATTTACAAAGCCAATCTATTGCAGCTTGGGAATTTTTGTTTTTTGTATCTCTATATACAGCAATTATACTTGTTATCCCATCTTCCCAAACAGAATCCTTAATTAACATGCGGTACCAGATATATTCAAATCTAAAACCACCACTTTCTACAAAATCTTTAAATAATGATTTATTCTGGACAAATTTTTCAAGGGCCTTATATATGTCTACCGGATTGACATCATCAAGAAGCGATAGTTCCCTATTCAGATTTTCTATATAAACACTATCTGCGTTCTTCACGAAACATCACCTTCTTTCGACTAAATATTTTTATCATAAATAACTCTCTAAGCTATGTATCTTCTTCGAAGATTTTAACTTTCTCATGGCCTTAGACTCAATCTGTCTGATTCTTTCTCTAGTTACGTTTAAGAGAATACCAACTTCTTCCAATGTGCGTTCCTGATTGTCACCTATACCATATCTTAACTTTAATACCAATCGTTCTCGATCAGTTAACATACCTAATAGATCTACAACCCAGTCCTTCATGGTATCCTGTAGCATATTCTCGATCTCATCTTCTGTTTCTATGTCGTCTGGTATTTCTACATACGGTAAAATGTATTTTGTTATTTCTTCATCCGTCAATCCCGATTGTATTTTCACCTTGTCAGATACCATATTCACAGCTTCTTCAAAATTATCATCTTCTACTAAACATCTAGCCTCTGACACAATAACATTTAACTGATCTCTATAATGTGCAGGATATCTGAGAATAGTTCCCCTAATGGTACTTTCACGTTGCATGTTTTGTCTTACCCATAACGGAAAATAGGAAGGAAACAAATCCGGACTCGTCACATCATATTTTTCGATTGCATTCATCAATCCAATCACACCATTTTGAAATGCTTCCTCAAAATCGCAATAATTATCTTTCGAATAATTGTGGGCCTGTTTCATCACGGTTCTTAGATACATTTTTATCATTCTTTCCCTTGCATAACCATTGCCCTTTTGAGCTTCTGCAATTATCGTTTGCCATTCCCTTGATTGAGGAGGTAGTATATCTAATATTTCATCTATAATAGCTGCGCAATTAGGGTACTCTTTTTTAATTTCTCCTAGCAGCGCATCATAATCCAAGTGACTTCTGTCAACATACGAATCCGTATCATTAACATCCTTCTTTGTCTCAGCATCTTTAACAATCATTTTTTGATGAAGCAATTTATCACATAAATTATCAATCTCCACCAAATCCAAATCATGCTCAATACAGATATCAATGATGTCATCTTCTAAGAGAAAACCATTTTTTTCATATTCAGTTTTTAATATTCTCTCAACGAGATGCTTTTTATCACTTGTCTTATCTTTATCCATGTCCTATTTCTTTGCCAATCTACATAATGAACTGATTTGATCACTATCTATCGTCTGGTTATATCTATCATCCATATCTTCCATGAAGTCATATAAATTTTTCAAGTAATCTTCTGTACTTGTTGCTGATTCAATTAACTTCTCATACAATATGTCTACACCACCAAGAACATACTGATCAAATAATTTTTCATCGTTTTCCGCTTGTGAACTATTAAACTGTCTGAATGCTTTATCTACTCTTTCATCAACAGACTCTGCATTTTTCTTATCTAACAGCATAATGAGCCTATATGTAAATGCCAGATCATCACTGTTTTCAATGAGCTGCTGCGGAAATATTTTTGTAGGTTTCTGTGTTCCATCACCAGAATTCACATCTGCTTTTTTCTGAAACAAAAATCCTACGATAGGAGCCATCATATAGACATCAAGATTTCTCTTAAACAGCTGATTTTTATCATCAAATTTTGCAGTCAATTTATTTACTTTTTCTGCATGTGTTCCTTTGAATGAATACTCTTTGTCAAACATGTCTATTACCTCCCAACCAATTCTGTTTCAAATTCATTTTTCTTATCAAACATGTATCTGATTCCAACTCTACTACCCATGTTTTCTTCAGCGATTTCACCATCAGTATCTTTGATAAAGATGATAACCTGCTCTGCTACTTTAGGGAGTGCATCACATACTGTTTTAATTCTGGTCTTATCAAATGCAGATAAAGGAGCATCCATTACAAGCGGATATGCTTCTGTCATAAGCATCGAGTTTTCATCAGAATTATTTTCTCTTGCCATTTTAATTACACCAGCAATAAATGCAAAAATCACAGAAATACTTTGTGCAGTCGATGTCTCTACATCACCAGAGTATCCCTCAAAATCATCAACCTGAATCTGAATATTGTATTTGTCATCTAATTTCAAAGAAAATCCACCATTATAAATCTCTTTAAATATAGCATTGACATTTTCTTCAAGCTGTTCTCTTACCTCTGTTTCCTTTTCCTTATATACAGAAAAGAGATATTGATACATATAGGTTGCATAAGCTTTAAACCTTGCAACACGTCTATTATTATCATCTTTAAGGACGAGTTCATTAATACTCGTTTCACAGCGATCTCTTTTGGTTATAATTCCGCCCTTTTCTTCACTTAGACGCACTCTCTCAGAGCGCAATTTTCTGGCTTCTCCATTGTAAAATGTGTATTTTTTCTGAAGTTCACCGACATTAAGCATTCCTTCAAGTTTTTTATTTATAACTTCTATTTGATTAGATAGCTCTGCATAATCGGCGTCAAATTCACTGACAACACTAAATTTATTTGAAATTTCTTCAAATGCATCTGCTGCCCCACGGCTCTTTAATTCGCATTCACGTACGAACTGCCCAATCAAAGTTCCTATGCTCTTAGGTGGTATATAATCTAATACCTTATTTAATTCAGTATAAGCTGATCCTCCAAACTCTATTGGTGCTCCACATATGCATTTTTTTCGATTGATAAGAAACTGTATTGTTCTAGCGTGAATATCAGGTATTCCAGTATCTAATTTATCTGCATCCACCAATTCCTTTAATGCATCGTGAATCATTTTGGTTGCCATCCATGATGCTCCTTTTCGATTAAATGTATCAATTACCCCAGATGTACTTGATACCTTGCTCTGCTCTAATGCATTAATCTTATTCTTTAATCGAATTCTTTCCTGTGCGTATTTTTCACTATCGCGATTTTCTGCTATTTTTGCTTCATATTCTTTTGCTTTTTCATTGGCAATATCTTCCTCATTATCAATTTCAGAAAGTCTTGTTTCGATCTGTTCTAACCTTGTGTCATAACGAGCAATCTCATCCCTAAGTTGTGCAATTTTTGAATCACTTTTTGAATCATAATCGTTCTCATAACTCTTAATTACAGTATTAGAAGACCTTCCTCCAAGATGATCGAGAGCTTCAGTAAATGCACTTAATCCCAACAGACTTTTAACAGCATCTGCAAATTCCTTGCTTTTTCCTTTTCTAATTTCCTTACTCATATTTCCGATTCTTTCACCATCAAAGAAGAAATATTTTGCAAGTTCCTTAGGAAGAATCTCTTTCATTCTTAAGTCAACTTCTGTATCTTTCACGAAATCCTGCTGTCCATCTGTATTTTTATACTGTATTTTAAACACAGTGTTGTTTGCTCTCTTTAGATTTCCAGTTGAATCTGTCGTATATTTTTGCTCACGAGTCATAGTATAATCCACACCTAAATGAAGCATGGTTATCTTTACCTGTACGAAAGATTCTCCATTAGGTCCTATGTTTTGTGCAATTGCTTTGTTCAATACCACCTGATCGTCAAAATCTGTAGAACCATACAAACACCATGTAAATGCTTGAGCTAATGTCGTTTTACCCGAACCATTTTCTCCCATAATAACAGTAACATTCTTTTCTGGATCTACGGAGAAATTTATAGACTGTGTGCCATTAAACTGTCTAAAATTAGTCAGCGTCATACTTTTTAATAACATTCTACTTCCTCCTCAATCATCTTCTTTATTTTCTTTACCATTTCAGTGGAACCAAATTCTTTAGTACTTAGATTTCTTTTTTCTTTAACTATCACTTTCTTAATTAGTCTCTGTGCCTTATCCACTTCAATCTCAATTCCATTAACAATTTCTGTTTCATTCGTCTGCATAATCAAAGTCCTCCTCAAACTCCAATACATAATCTTGTAAGTCATATGCTTCTCTTATTTCATCAAGTATTGCTGAACACGACACACAATTAATTGCGATTCGTGCAAACTCTTCTGCTCTGCATAATTCATTTTTTACTAGTGTAAGCTCTCTCTTCATTTCTTCTTCTGTAAGAGAACTCACTTCATCTAGTGGTCTAGGCAGAGTAATAAAATCATATATCTCTGCATATTCCTTTCCCTCCGACAACCTTAATACTCGACCTCTTCTTTGTATGTACTCTTTCGGATTGGTTGTACTAGCAAGAATAAATGCAGTCTTAATACTAGGTATATTTACACCCTCGTCTAAACATTTGATTGCTATTAAAGCCTGTAATGTATCACCTTTGGCAAACTCTCTCTTTAACACAGCCCTTTCCTCTACACTTTCATTTGAAGTAAACTGTGATACCTTCATCTTCAACTTATTACCTAAAAGATCCGTTACAATGTCAATCTGTCTTAGGTCATCATCATCTATATCTGTTAGTTCCTTATCTGGATCTAGAACTTTTGTCGCACCACAATACACTAATAAATGTCTATCATCCTTGTACGGCATGATTTCTTTTTCAAGCATCTCGATTTTGTTTATTGCACCTGCAACGAGCCTAGCTCTTTTTAAGGCAATCTTTTTTCCTTTTTCACTTAACTTGAATTTTCCATTCTTGCCCTTCATCAAGCATTTCTTCATTTGACGTGAATAATCTGCATATGCAGTTCTTTCTTCTTCTGACAAAGATACAATTACCGGATAATACTTATACTTTGTAAGTTTTTCTTCTTCAATAGCTCGATCCAATGTATATTCAATGCATTTATCTCCGAAATAATCGTACAATGCCTGCGTCCCTTCTGGATCTCCATGTCTGTTAAGTGTTGCTGATAATGCCAGTCTATAATTAAATTTTTCAGATAGTAATCGTCTTAAATAATCAGCGCCAAAATTATGTGCTTCATCTACTACAAGTAATGCGTTACCTTTTATCTTTCGTATTTGCTCCTGAACAAACTCTCCAGAAAAAGTAGCATTTGTAGTGACAAAACAGAAGAACTCTCTTTTCCTCACTTTGAGCTTTTGATTTCTTATTGCATCAGAAAGCCTTGTTTTCCACTGTTTAGCTGGTATTGCTCCATATCCTACAATAGGATTCATTCCGAATCGTAAAATATCTTCTTTCCACTGTTCAACCAAATGTTGGTATGGACAAACGATAAACACTGCCAACCTATCCTCTAAAAACTCTGACAAACGAGCAATTGCACCTAAACCTGTATAGGTCTTTCCAGTACCAGTCGCCATGTCAAAAATTCCGCGGAAATCATTTTTTTGCCAAGTGTCTATAGCTTCTACTTGATAAGGATGTAAATTAACATCTTCCGGAACTCTTGCACCAAAAGGCTTCACATCATAAGAGCCATTATCATCAGCTACCATATTATCAGTACTTGGTTCAAAATCTTTTTCATCAAACAAATCATAATCAATCTTTGCTCTCATATACTTTTGAAGTATAGATTCCTTTACTTCTGGCAATGCATATGTGGAAATCTTAGGATCTAAATCATTCCAAATATTTTCAAACGCTTCAGCCTTGGCATTTGCTCTCTTTGCATCGGTTTCATTTTCCCATGAGCAAAACACATCAAACGCTTCATAATTTACATCCATTCCCATATAAGTTTCATTGTTAGAACCAGAAAACGCTATTTTGTTTCCTTTATCATCAAAGAAGACTCCCATCTTCTCATGATAAATTCCATAATTCTTATTGTTCTCTACCAATGCTATTTTTATATCCAAACGCCCATCAGCAACAAGATTTGCAAGAAGATTCAACCTTTCACTATCCCGAAAATTTTGTGGCTCATACAGTTCCCTTTTGATAGCTCCCGCAATAACACTTTCTCTTTTTTCATATCCCTGTTTTATCGCTTCAACATCCTCTTTGCTAAGTATTGGCGAAGCTACCAGTCTTATTGTTCCACCATTATTTACGAACGGCAATAATCCTTCTGCAATATGTACTAGCGAAGATGAGGAAAAGAAGCCCACTGCTCTATCATACTTTGTAGCCACTTTTAATATAGGTGCATAAAAATCTCTCGAGGTCAACGCAATAGAAGAACGATATTCTGTATTAAGTACTAATTCACTAAAACCCATATACAATCACTCCTCACTTAACTCCTGAACTGCCTCTAATAGTGCATCTATATCTTTTTCTGTATTAAACTTGCCAATGCCTACTCTAACAGTCCCCAGATATTTTTCATCTTTTAGCCACCTATGAATGAATGGTGCACAATGATACCCAGTTCGAACAGCAATTCCAAAATCATCATCTAGTATGGTGCCTAATTCTTCTGCTTTATATTTACTCAAATTGAATGAAACAATGTTTCTATGAACTTCTGTTCTCGGATTATATATGATAACATCTTCTATCTTTGACAAGCCATTCACTAACCGATTCACCAATTTTTGTTCTTCTTTCAGATTATCTGTACCTATTTCTTTGAGTGCCTGACTAAGTCCGGATATCGCAACTATATTTGTACTAGCAAATTCATATTTTCCCGGACTTTCAGTCGGCATATCAAGTATCAAGGAGCTGCTACCAGTTCCTCCTGCCATTATTTCTTTAAGTTTAATCTGCTCACTGTCTATGAATCCGCCTATTCCTAATGGTCCATACAACGATTTATGTCCTGCAAAAGCTAAAAATGATATATTCATCATGGACATATCAACACTTTCTACTCCCAAGGACTGTGCTGTATCTAAAACTGTTATTGCATCATATCGCTTTGCACATTCAAAAATTTTATCAATCGGCAGCACATATCCAGTAACATTGCTAATATGTATGGAACATACACACCGAGGAGGATTAATTGAAAACACATATTTTAATTTTTCAACATCTATTTCTAAAGTATTCTCATCTATTGGCATTTCAATAAGATTGACATCTACTTTTTTCTGAATAAGATGGAGCGTTCTTGCTACAGCATTATGCTCATACGGAGAATAATAAATATTGTCCCCATTTCTAAAATCTATGCCTTGCAGAATTTGATTTATTGCAATAGTAATTGACGGTGTAAAAATCACACTACTATTTTCAGCAGCATGACACAACTCCTTTATTTGTTTCTTCGTTGTATCAATTATTTCAGTAGCAATACGAGCTTTTTCATAAGAACCTCTTCCCGCATTAAATGCATACTCTCTATTTGCATAATCTAATGCCTTATACACACTCTCCGACTTCGGATATGTCGTTGCTGCATTATCCAAATAAATCATATCTTTCCTCCTAGCTTAATTGCTTTTCAATCATTTCAAGCAGAATGGCAACCTTATCATTCACCGACAAATCAGAAAAATCTTCCAAGTTGTCAGAAAGCATATTTTTCAATATTGTTCCTGTACCTTCATTGACATGCTCATAATACCTGACAATCTTCTCTCCATTTTTACCAACAAACGAAAGTTCAAGTTTTCCAGTTGAAGAATTTTCATCATTGATTCCCTCAATTTCTTCTTTAACTGATCTCAATGCTTCTAAATACCTCTCCATAGAACTATCATTCCATGAATCCAAATATACTTCCGTCACAGAATGAACCACTTTTTTCACTAGTTCTAACTCGTCAAATGTCTTCATATCTGCAATAACATTCATAAGTCCCGTCACTGAACCTGAATGTAATCCCTGTTTTGCTAATGTACTTTGTTCCTCATACCATTCTTGCAAAGTATGTACAAGATCATTCTTTTTCTTCTTATCAAAGATTTCTATTGTAGATTCAACTGCATTTTGTGCAACCCACTCATAATATTTATTAAGTTTTGATTTCAATTCGGTCAATAACTCAATGAGCTTTTCAAAGTCATTTTCACATGTAAATGCCTTTGGCATGTCCACCAGCAATACTTCATATGGATTTGCCTCAACGTTTTGAAGCAGCCCCTTTACCTTAGGAAACGCTTTACTGATTATACTATTGCCAAAATATCTATCTTGTTTCTTAATATTTTTTGTAACCTGCGGCAATGCTCTAAACCAACGTTGCATACTTAAGAGAATATTCTGCAAACGAGATTCTGACTTGTTTTTACTCTCGCTTACCCCAAACAAATCGCACAGTCCTGTTAAATATTGTTCTTTTTTCATATCTTCCATAGATATGAAGATATAATAATCATCTGGACTTTCACACATATTCAAAACGATATCAGAGTTAAGCTCCATTTCCTTGGTATCAAAGTAAATTACAATATCTTCCTTACGCAAACTAAGCGCATATGCAAGGTATATTGGAATAATACCCTTTCTCATACCTATAGGTGCTTCTGATAACTGTTCAAGTAGGTTTGACAAAGGTTGTTTGTTATCGCATGCACTCTCAATAAACGAATTAAAAACATTCATTACTGTCTCTGCATTATTTTGGTATTCCTTAGAGATAATACCTGTACCTACAAAAAGAGCTCTGTATATAGTTGATTCCGCACTAGTTCCTGTATAGTAATCAGTACAATCTTCTCCGTGAATCAAACGATCAATAATTGTTTTTCTAGCTTTTTTTATTGGAACAGTTGTAATATTTTCTTTATTTATCAGTTCATTATTTACTGACAAAGTTCCTGAATATACCTGACTACAAACAGCATCAACAACATCTGATATTCTTTTTTTATTATCCACTTCAACATGATCTGTCAATGCATAAAAAATTGTTCTTTCGTCCCTATCTTCAAATGCTGTATCAAGATAAAGATATATTTCTCTATACAAATCATCTTCGATAATTGGTATCTCTTTTAATAAAACCTTGTTTTCCTCAGAAGTAAAAAACAATGTATCGCCTTTAATTTCTTGAAGCACCTCATATTCAAGCAACTTGTCCTGTAAGCTCATCTGCTTTCTGCTGTATATGACAACTATTTTCTTATTCATACAGAAATTGAGCTTTTCAGATATTTGTTCTGTGTAGTCAATATCATCAATTGAATATAAAGCTAATACTTTTCCATCACATACTTGTTTATCATCCAAAACAACATTTAAATCATTAATAGAAAGGAATTCTTCCACTGACATATATTCGTATCTGAAATATCTAGTCATTGTGAAATCCATATTGTAATGTTTTGGAAGAATATATTGCGTATCTGATACCAACGACAACACTTTGTTAAAATTAGCCTTGCCACTCTTTACATTCATACGCTTCTTTATTTCTGTCTTTAGTTCTGATGTTGCTCTAGTTTTAAATACATAGCAGTTATTAGAACCTTTTTTGTATATCAATCCTTTCGCACATAAGCCTGCCAATGTCGCCTCTGGATCAGGTACTCCAGCAGCCATATACAAATCTTGTTCGTCAGCCGGCAATTCATCTGGTTTGTTCACAATATTAATAACCGCAAGGCACTTAAGCATTTTCTTTTGATTTGAATCCGATGCCTGACTTAAAGCATATTCTGCATTAAGCCATTCACCATGAATGTATTCATTATTTACATCTTTTTTGAACAGGTTTTTAAAATAATCGTAGATAAGATCTGCATCAATAATCCAATTTTTGTTTTCTGCCATTGTTTTTACAGTTCTTGCTACGCTATATTGCTCTTCTTTAGAAATAAATGTAAATAACGTTCTTTCGTTCTGTGCAACCTTTTCACTAATATTCAAGAGTAAATATGCTGTAATAGGACTCAGTGGATAGCAGCCCTTAACAACAATCTTTTCAAAGTCCTCCCTTGTAAATCCCGAAAAGGCTGGAAGCTTGTAGGATGAATCTATCGCTTCATCTGATATGTACCTCATAGTTTGATGTACTGTTTCAAATGCCTCATCCTTTTCAATGGCATTTTGAATCAACTCATAATTATTCTTCGATGATGTTACAAATAATACTTCCTTTATTCGACCTTCTATTCCGGTAAATGAGTTAATAATCTCAACAGACAAGAACTTTCCATATTCCTTAATGCTCTTATGTGCAACCATCGTAATAAATATCTTTGCATTTTTCGATGCATTAGCCAGTTCGCACATATCCTGCAAAATCTTCATATTGTTTCCAGCAATTTTCTTATCTTGTCCTTCAATATACTTACTAAATTCATCAAAAACGATATAGATTCCCGAATATCCATATTCCTCTACAAGCTTGTCTGCAATATTTTTGTACATAGGTAGTACTTCTGAACCTACGAGGGGATTAAATTCACTTCCTGATGTAAGCTTTGGATATATTATTTTAAAAATGTTTAATGCTGTCTCGTCGCAATTTTTTAATGCTGATGTAATACTTGTAACCGTATATTTGTATTCTTTCAACATCTCTGAAAAATTGGCATATGTATCCGGATATGATTTCTTCCATCTATTGATTGTAGAAACCGCATAGGTATAAAAAGTGTCAGGAGTGATTCCCGTTAACTTCTCTCTTTTTAATGCTTCGTTCAATCCTACTAAAAATGCCTGATTCAAATCGCCTTGTGTACTCATAATCAGAACAGGCAGGTATTTTCCTTGCTTATAGGCTTTCGATACTTTCTTCTGTACCTCTCCACTGACTCTTTTGATTTTGTCGCACAACTCATCCATCAAAGCATCATTTGAAGCGTTGTTTTTTAATGTCAATGCCGCCAGTAACATAAGCAAAAGATGTGATTTTCCCTTTCCATAAGGTCCAATCAATAATGTTGAATGCTGTTTATTATCCAAGACAGCATCCAGATATTGCTCCAAAATATCTACTGACGATTTTGTAGGAATATAACTTTTAATCTTATCCACTTTGTTTAAATCCAAATATAGATTTACGGAATCTCTAAAATCACTATTGAATCTAACATAATCTCTTAACTGCATATAATTTACCTACCTTGTGTAGTAATCTTCAATAATCTTTTTTACCGAAATTTTCTTGTTAGGATATATTTCATCAAGACCTGCGGTTCTGTTAACCGTAATGTATCCCGCATTGTCCAATCTATCTAATATTGTATTTATAGCAACCCTGGACAGATGATAAATATTAGCTGCAAGTTCCGCTACATAATCAATACCTATTGAACTTTCCTCTTCAAAAATATTGCCTAATTCATATAGGATAATTTCATCTCTAAAATGTCTCATATCCGGCTGCTGTCTATAATACACATCGCCTTCTTTTTTGATTAGTTTTAAACTCGCAAGAGGACATTTGTTTTTATCCTCCGGATCATCATTCTTTGTATCTTTACTATACATATTGAGAAGAACATCTATATCATCCTTTAATGACGATTCTGGGAACGAATCAGTTTCCGCATATGAAATTAATTCTTTTCTTAAAACGGTATATAATTCTTCTTTAGTAAATTCTTCTGCCTGACATTTATTAAAAAACAAATACCACACCGTTGAACGAAAATTATTTTTTGATATATAAGAATGAAGCAACCATAATGATAGGTCATCTTCTAAAAAAGGGTCATATTTCAGAATCATTTTCCCAAGATCTGTCAGTTCCGCTCCATTCTTTTGTCCTTCTTTAATCAGACCCATTGCAAGCATCCAATATTTAATAGATTTAACCATATTGGTGCCAACTCCAAGCTGATCTGTTCCATCACTTCCTGAAAAAACTCTAGGATTGGCACTCACACCATATAATCCTTTTGCTATCCATCCCTCTCTAAGATGAAATTTTTCATGTCCTTTTAATCTAATAGCCGCCATAATTAGCTCCTTTTAATCGTCAATACTTTTCGCATATAGCAACCAGCGTTGAAATGGTCTACGCATTCTGTACATCTAACACATTTTTCATCATCAATTCTATACACTACCACTGGATCATCATCATCTTGTGGGAATGTATGAACCGTAATCGCATTATGCTTACATACACTTGCACATGCTTTGCATCCCAGACACATCTGATATTTTGTAAGCTGACATTTAATTTTCATTTCAGCTGTTGTTAAACTATTTGCACCTGCAATATTAATTTTCTTAATTATTACCTTTAATCTGTTTGTACCAATTTTTCCTTGAAGCACCAACACAACGTTTCCTTGACGATCAAGCACATATACCTCACCTAATCTCTTATTACCAAGGTCAAAATTCAGATATCCAAAAGGCTTAAACATCTCATACAAATCTTCTGTAATTAAAGTTTGCAATTCATAATTGAATGCGTTTTCCTCCGTTGCACAAGGCTCGAATTTTATAATAGATGTATTAGATATTTCTAATCCCTGTCCACCTTGTCGTGCTTTCCAATTACCACTATCTATATATTCTTCTGGATCTGGCTTTCCAATTTTCTTTGCAAAGTCCACCAATAAGTTTCTCCAATGCTCATATTTGTTGAACATATGAACCTTTGATAAAAATTCGGACCATGCACCATTGTTTGGGCAGCACCAACATCCAACACGGGAATATCCCAATCTATACGCATCATTGAAATCAATTCCCGCAGATAAGATATATAGCCATACATCAAAATCGATCCAATCTATAATTGGGGAAACCACAGTTTGCTTTGTGATTTTAGGACTTTCACTCTCCCTATCATACTTACTTCTTGAAGCAGACTCACTCTTTCTAATTCCATAAAAGGTTAATACATTTGTTTTATCCTGAAAAACCTGAGAAAGTGTTTTATTAATAGCACCCGTTTTAAAAACTGTACAACACCATCTCATTACTCGTGATGGCGGTCCTATCTGTTCACAAAGTTCTTCAAAATTCTTTTCATAATTCTTAGCTCTTATTACTGTATGTTTTTTTGAGAATCTCTTTCTATATTCCTCCGTAAGTGGGAACTCTAAGGTCGTATCGCCAAAAATATGCATTATTCTACTGTTGGCAAACGCCTTCATTACCAAATCTGATGTTACAGTCGAATCTTTACCACCACTAAAAGAAATAAACATATCATCAAACGTATATTTATCTTCAAAACTCTGAATATAATTTATTGCTTCATCCACAATATCATGATAACGAACTCTATTCGCTTCAACGAATCTTTCTACCATCTGATCAAAATATTCATAATCAATTTGTGGGAGATATTTATCATACTGCTCACGGATCTTATCAACTTCTGATAATGACTTACTATTTATCTCTGAAATAGATAGTTCTATTCTTTTTCCATCCACAAAATATCCTGCATTGCTGTTCCAAACCGATGACTTTTCATATGACAATGGGTTCTCAAAATCCATCAGTATCGCAAGCAACAATTTTTCTTCTGGAAATACCGGTCTTAAATCTGTTGCCATATAGGTACATTCTCTACCACACAAATCACATTCTTTCTCAAACACAGGAACCTTACAATGTTCACACCAATAAATAGTAGTAGAAACAAGTGGTCTTGCTTCACAACCATCTTTTATACATTTATCGCCATATACCGGCACGTTATGAACCGGACATATCTTCTCTAGCATACTAACCTCACTCTACAATATTCTTAGTTCTGAATATTGCTTGCATTCTTAATCTCAACAACATCTTCTATATTGCAATCCAGTTCTTTACATATTCTCTCTAATGTAGATAAATTGACTGGCTCTCCATTTGTCATTTTCGCCATGGTGCTTGTACTTATCTTAACTTTTTTGCACAATTCACTTTTATTGATTCCCTTGTCGATCAATGTTTTCCATAAGTTGTTGTACGAAATAGCCATACTTATTCTCCTCAAATATCCAAACAGTCGTTTACTTGTAAATTTGCAGGTAAAAACCCATTTAATATTGTACCACATATATCTCTTTTTTCAAATTGAATATTTGAAAAAGTAAAGACTATATATTTAAAACCAAATATTTCACATGCTTAATATCGTAATGCTGAATTGCTAGTAAATTAAAATCAAAAACAACTATCACTAACTTTTCACAAGCAGAAAGCTATTTTTTAGCCTTTATTTGTTAAATCTTTTTCAACATACATAGGGATTACCATATCTGGCAAATGCTCTTCTTTTGTTAATTCTTTAATAACTTCAAAATATATTTTCTGAAGTTCATATTCAGAAAGTT
>ERZ824598.1033-NODE-1033-length-39153-cov-20.818405_pt1 | contig 39153 bp, 36 predicted proteins | sample MGYA00519934_ERZ824598 | MGnify/ENA primary metagenome ERZ824598 (study PRJEB31778, sample SAMEA3449177) | human gut metagenome | biome: human gut; feature: human-associated habitat; material: faeces | place: United Kingdom | collected 2010/2012 ...
TGCTCGCGTTTACCTTGCAAAGTCCGCTTTGCACAAGTGCCCGCGATACGTCATCTCTGGCCAAGACCAGAGACCTTATCTTCATGTGTTGCACATTGCCTGCGAGGATAAGCGCCAACCATCATCATACCCTTCCTATTCTTGTAAACGCCACCTACAGACCCACTAATAAATATGATTTTCAATAATGAAATACCATTTATCACACAAAAACATATATATCACGGTTATTGTATGTTAAAGTATTGAATATTCAATATTTGAAGTTGGTATAATCAAATAAAATGCTCATTTTTAAAGACAGAATTAAAGAAAGACATGCAAGAAGTACGATATTTTGTGCATTTCAAAGGCGGCCTATACAAATTAATAGGTATAGGTCGACATAGCGAAACACTTGAAGAAATGGTAATCTATCAAGCAATGTACGGTGTGCATGATTTTTGGGTACGTCCCAAAAGTTTGTTTTTCAGTAAGGTTGTAATTGACGGGAAAGAAATAAATCGTTTCAAAGAAATCACAAAAGAAGAAATGTTATGCCGATTACAGAAAAAGAACGAAAATATCTAAAAAACAAGCATCGTGGAGGCAAGAACAACAGCAAAGGTGCCATATATGAAAGTTTCTATGCTGTATACTGCATTGCGTATTTAATGGATAAATTCATCACGAATTTAGAATCTATTCAGTTTACATCGCAAGTGGAAAATACATTTGTAGACGATTTACTTATAGAGATAAACCAAACTGAAAAAAGTTATTATCAGCTCAAAAATGTCAAAGACCTAACATGGAGCACCGGCAAACTGAAATATGATTTTAAACGTCAGATGGAAATTTCAAAGGAAAGAGGCGAAAACTTTAATCTCAGATTGATCTATTCCAGTCCAAACAGTACTGTTGCAAATATTCCACATGACATATCCGAGCATACTACAGCATCTTTTTTCCCTGCATGCGAAAGCCTTAACCAATTATTGCAATCATGTGAATACTTCAAAAAGGCCATCAAGTCAATAACAGCAAGCGACGATATTAAAGACGACCAACTATTTGGAGTAGCAGGCACGTTGCTTGGAGTATGGGATGGATGTGAACAAAAGCACATTTCGCTAAAACAAATATCCGACAAGGTTCTGCAAATCGGAAGCGGGCTTGTAAATATAAAGAGTTACCTAGATACCAATATATCAGAAGAATGCAAGACAATATTTAAGAAATGTGGAGTTAGCACACATTCACGTGGCATAAAGCTGTATTGGTCATATGAAGGCAAACTTAAGGGAGAAATCTGCTGGAGCGACGAAGTTGAACATAGGATAATTGAAACCAATCCTTCAAGTTTGTATGAGCTATTAGAATTACTTTACTAATGATTTAAATCTGAAGAAGATGAGAACTTACAAGAATTTAAGATTTGACGACGATAAAAGCACCATACGTCTCATGCAGACACTTTCCCAACCGAACATATCTGTAACGAGCTACCGTAAAACATTTTACGAAATAGGGAAAGCTCTTGGTCAACTGTTGAATAAAAAGACTAATGGCAATTACGGCAACACGATGTTAGCCTGTGCTTCAGAAGACGCAGACTGGCTTGCTCATGGTGTACTTGACGCCATATCTCAAAAAGAAGTTTCACTTGCTGTTTTTTGGAACGAAAGGGTTACATTGGATTCCAAAACAAGCTTAGAATATAGCCCTATAATCAAATCATTCGTTGAAGAAATCAAAGATTGCAAAACTTTAATATTAGTAAAATCCATCATCAGTACCTCTTGCGTAGTAAAGACACAGCTTAACAGGCTCATAAATGATATATCGCCGAAAAAAATATATATCGTCGCACCTGTAATGTACAAGGACGCAGAAAAGAGTTTAAAAAGAGAATTTCCAGCCAACATCACAGAAAAATTTGAATTCCTCACTTTTGCAATAGATTCTGAGAGAGATAAAGTGCATGGTATAATACCAGGAGTCGGTGGCATGGTATATCCTAAATTAGGATTAGGAGACGTACTCAACAAAAATCGATATATGCCTGAAATTGTAAAGGAACGTATAGGACCAATTGCCAATAAAAATTGAAATGTAAAACAAAACACCCACACTTCACTGACAATAAACGAATACTCTGTATCTACAAGTCCTAGAATTAGATTTCTGGTCCCAGCCAGGAATGACGGTATGGTAGCAATTGCGGTAACATTAACCTCATGACTTTTGTTCTTATGTCTAAAAAGGCCTAGCGAAGCATTTAACTAGCAGGCACACCTGCGTTTTACCTAATGAAGCCTGCTTCATGTTTTACCTAGCGCAATGCGCGTTTACCTTGCGAGCTTACTCGCACCATGTTCTTCTGTCAAAACAAGGCATGCACCCACTAAAACAGCACAGTGCCCGCGATACGTCATCCCTGGCCAAGACCAGAGACCTTATCTTCATGTGCTATACAGTGCAGACCAGGATAAGTGCCACCATCATCATTAGATTCCTGGTCCCAGCCAGGAATGACAGTATGGGAGCAATTGTGGTAACATTACAAAAAACTTTTGTTCATATCAACAAAAGAAGACGTAGGCTATGGCACCGCAGGTGCCAGACATTGAAATGCCAGACGAATGTCAAGCTTGCTTGAACAGGCGTACGGCTTTTCAATGCAACCTTTTGTTCTTTTGTTCTTCTGTCTAAATCATGTTAACACCCACGAAAAACTGCACAGTGCCCGCGACACGTCATCCCTGGCCAGGACCAGGGATCTTATCTTCATGTGCAGTACAGTGCAGACTAGGATAAGTGCAAACCATCATCATAAGATTCCTGCTCCCAGCCAGGAATGACTGTTGAGAAGTAATGACGCCATAGCCCCAACAGTTTACCATCCCGCAAGCAAACCTTACAAAACAAAAATCCCACAGGCAGTAACAGCACCAATAAAATGCCGTTACACCTGTGGGACCGTCTGCAGATGAAAACTTAAGTAACTATCCCTATTATTACGTATGAAAAATAAAACAACAAAAAGTCATCTGCAGATAAAGTCAACAGTTATGTTTTATTTGCTCTTTGTGATTACAGCACGGCTCAGACGAGGATCATCATAGAACATATTGCCTACGCCACCCTTGTAATCAACCTCAAGCTGAGACTCTTTCACACCGCATTCCTTTACGAGGAAGTCCTTCACAACCTCGGCACGCTTCTTGCTCAAGCGCTCGTTGAGACTCTTGCTTCCTGTTCCTGCATCAGCATAACCTGTAACAGTGTAAACCATATTTGCATCACCGGTCTTGATAACCTCTGCCAGCATGCTCAGGTTAGCCTTAGCCTCGTTAGAAAGCTTGCTCTTTCCAATCTGGAAGGTAACAAGATTAGGAGAAGCCACATTTATCTTCTTCACGATAGTCTTGGCCTCTTCTTTTCTTCCAGCTTCGAGTGCACGCTGCAGACGCTCATTGTCGCGACTGAGCTGATCAACCTTCTGGCGCAAAGCATTGAGAGCTGCCATATCCACCGGCTCAACATTCTTCACATGGTTCCATCCGCGCAATGGGAACTTGTATGTCAAACCAACTGTAGCAGTAAGCAGACCATCTTCTTTTGCCTGTCCAACCTCACCGTCAAAACGGTCATTGACAAGCATACCGCGTATGTCGAGGTTGATGTCAAGTGAAGAAGTGATACGGAAAGAGTTCAGTATACCCACGTTCATAGACACCTCTCTAGTAGAAGGCTTATCCCATACATGAGCCCAACCTACACCGATATACGGACTGCAGTTCCATATACGTTTTTCGTTATATCCGCACAAGAGGTTCGACATGTTGAACATCACGTCGGCATGGATATTGAAGAAATCAAAGTCCTGCTCCTCCAACCAATAGCCATCCCAAGGCTTACCGCTTATAGGCTTACCGTTTGAGTGTGAACCGTTCTGAGTAGCACCACTGATACACAGACCGCTGTACATCACTCTCACACCGATGCCAGGAGTAAACCACTTACCGATAGCAACATCAAGTGCCGGAGCCAACCTGTCGCCGAATTTCATCTGGCGGTCATGGTCGCCAAAATACATATTAACACCACCGCCTACACTGACAAACCAGTTGCTCCAGAAACGGTTGGTCTCAACTTTGTATTTATCAACACTGTACTCTTCATTGCCAGACGTCTCAAGAGTCTGAGCACTTACTGAACCCGCGGCGAGTAACCCCAAAGCCGCAACTAATGTTTTTCTAATCATATTAATGTTAATTAAAAGGTTTCTACTTTATTAACTATAAAAACTTCAATTTGCATCTGTAACGAACAAACCGCTTGTAATGTTTGTATTCATCCATTCCAAACGTTCTTTGTATGCCTGCTTCATCGATGATATTGCTTCATCGAAAGTCATATCTTCGTCACCGTTATATGCAGCACCTGCATCAACCTTAATCTTCGATGCGAGCGGCCAAATTGCAGAATTATACTTGTCTGACAGTCTATTCTGCTCAGCAAGCTCATCCATCTTATCCACAACAGATGACAGATGCGGATAGATAACAGCCCAACGTTCCTGTACCCTCGCACGGAAATCTGCATCCTTGAAAAGGAGCGGATACCACATATATGGCATATCGTTTTCGTAATCGTAACCACCTCCTTGCCACCAAGGTTTTTCTTCTGCAAGCTTTGATGCGCCATACAACCATTCGCCATACTGACGACAAGAATAAGTACCGCCGTATTTACTGTTCATCGACTGTACATTATCATAATCAACAAAAGTCTGCCAGTCGAAATCCCAAACAGGGCCGGCAGTCAACTTACCATCGCCATCGATCAACATATAAACACTCTTCGGATGCTTATACTCGTCATTGAATGTCAGTTCCTGCACAAAGAAGTAATCGATTACAGAATTGATGTCCAAATCATTATAGGCTGTACTGTAATTGCCATTTTCAAGATTGGCTTCTACAGCTTCAATTCTGGCCTTCACCTGATTGAAAATATCAGAACTGTACGTACTTACCTCATCCTTGAACATACACGGCAAACCACGACCTGTATGGAATTTATCCACCTCGTCATAATTGTCGTCAAACTCCAGCAGATAACCGCAATCGGCCATTGTCGGATTTGGGTTTCCATCGCCGATGATATCTTCGATACAATCTTTGATATCCACACGGTCACCGTCAATCTTGATCTGCTCACATAAATAATAGTTACCTACATGACGACCATCCATAACGACCTCAACACTTGTTCCACGAGGACTCCAACCGATACCGTCATCACTATATGCACTGTCCACACGATGTGCCACCTCAAAGGCTACAGCATTACGCAGCATCGTCCTGTCCATCCAGTTAGCGAGGAGAACCCAACGCTTGTGCTTAGGCATATCTAAAACTTCAGCCTTTTCTTTCAACTTTATAGCAAACGGTTTCTTTGGAAATTTCTGTGTAGAATTTCCTCTAAGACGGATACCGCAAGCAAGGTCAACGTTCTCATCATTATCAATTGTGCCGTCAGCATTGTAAATTGAAATTTTGTCAGTTTCAACCCAATCAGCATCCTTGGCGCGCACATTGATTCCGGCCTCAGTCCAATTTTCAGTACAGCCACCACTTTGAGTCAACACTACAATTGGAAGTCCAGAATTTGTGACAGATACTGTAACATCTCTTGTTTCACTCCCTTTATTGAGAGTATATACAACAGACTTACTGAAATCTACTTCACTAACACCGCTTGTCTGTTCTTCTCCTTTTATTGTAACTACAGTACCATCATTAACTTCAAATGTCGGCTTCAGCTTAAAGTCGTACAGATATGGTATGCATCCTGAAATGACATCACCATCAACATTCATTATTTCGCCCGTACTTCTTTCAGCACTTGTGGCATTACCACTAAAAACGAGCTTTGTATCCAAAATTTTACCTGCGTTGTGTACCACATCAAAGGAGAAAGACTTGAATATTGGACGCTCGGTCACCTTCATGTCATCTTTATAATTCTGCAACGAAAGCGGGAATGTATAACAAGCATTAGCTGTAAAATCGACAAGTGCAATACGTGTAAATTCGGCCTTAAACTGCTGTGTAAGAATTGTAATCTTTATCTCATCACCTTGCCTTATATCTGGTGCGCAAGTTATATAACCTGTATACGATTTTCCACTTGTGAGAGATGGTTTGTCATTCCAATCCATTGTCAGGACGTTTGCACCAGTTGTGGACGACGTCCATTCAACTTCTTTGGTCGTTGCATCGAAAGTGAATTCACCACCAAGACGGCGACCATCCGGCAGTGTCAGAATAATTTTTTCCAGTCTATCACCTTCAAGTGCAGTACCGGTAGCATCAATATCAAACTTCAACAATGAGAACAGATGTTTAAAATCAAATTCGTATCGTCCATCGCCTGCTTGTGAAGTCGGAGTTCCAACCTTATAATCACACTCTAACTTGCCGGTGGTCATATCGAAGGTTTGCTCCAATTTCAGATTCCCCTTCAAAGCTGTTACATCTGCAGAAGCATTATCCAAACTGTACGGATAATAAGCGTATGTAGGATACTCACCACTTGCCATCGAACCGTTGAATTCCGCCTCAGCAACATTTCCAGTATTGGCAGCCTCGAACAATGAATTCTTGGTACCTTTATCACCGAACACTCCGATAGTATCCTTTGGAGACCACAAAATTCCTGTAGCTCCATCAGGGGAGGACGTGTCGACACATGTACGTGTCTGGAGTGCACCATCCATACGCCCCACAATCGTCACTTTTCCGTCGTGGCTTCCGTCTATAAATTCTTCTTCCTGGCAACTGCTAAATCCAAACAACACACCTGCTGTCAGGATGCAGGTACCAATTTTATAATTCATTGGTTTAAGTTTTTTTATTTTAAAGTTATAATATCTATATAGAAATGAATGCCTCGCCGACCAAAGTCAGCGAAACATCCATTTCATTTCTATCTATCAATTATCCCAACCAATAGCATTACCACCGTTACTGTAGCTGGCATTGTATGTCTGAGTTGTAGCCGAAGGTTTCTTACGCAACTGGAACTTTCTGTTGTTCATAATAATTGTCTGAATCAAATAATCGCTCTTATACTTGGCACCAGAAGTAGTCTGTTTGTCAGCAAAGTTCATGAAAATCAATCCCAGTCCGGCATTCTCCGTTCTCTGTTGAAGTTGTTCGACAGCCAGATTATTCATATCCTCAGCCAAAGCTACAATTCCGTTCTCACGGGTACCGATATCATCATTGTCAGAATAGTATCCTCCAAGGTCGTTCATAAACCATGTTTTGTGAGAATTATCATTCTTATACAAATCAACACTTTCCTGGAACAAGTGCGTAATACCCTCCTTCTTCTCCCTGGTAGTGGCTTCCTGACCAGATCCAACACTGGTAACCTCCTGATAATACCATCTCAACGGTGCTGTTGAATTTAGATACCACACAGGTTTTCCCCAGTCCATAGGCATACCGCCATTGTTATCCTGATAAGTCCAACTCTTTTCCTCCGGTCCGGTTGCAAATCCCCAGTAAGTAAACATGATAGGAGCTGTAGTTGTACCATAATCGCTAATCATATCCTGCGAATTATAGTTAGCCTTCAATATAATCTTACCCTTCACATCGTCAATGGTTGTATTAGGAGTTATCTCGTTGGTATAAATACGGTTAGCAACAACTCCTGCAATGCTATTAACTTCATTACGGAGTTTTTCAATCCAATACTGCTCATTATCAGTTAAAATAGGTGTATCTCCAGATGAATAAGTCAACATAACAAAGGCAAACTCATTCTTTTTACCAGCCTTTTCACAAGCATCAAGATGAGAAGCAATTTTAGCAATGGCTTCACTTAACTTCATGACAGTTCTGTTTTTACTTTCACAAACCACATAGAAACCATCATAACTTCCCCAACTACGAATCGTTGAAGTTTGGAAGATAAATGCACGAACACCATCCTCAAACTGCTGGTCAATTGTAGCAGTCTGATAAACTCTGCTTGAACCATTTTCGCTTGTCAATACAGAAAACTTACTACCAGGAATCGAGAGCTCTGACACATAAATATTCGGGTCAAGAGCACTCATCCAATATTTATCACCGTCAGTATCTATTTTAGGCAGAAGTACTCGGTTTACCTTGTGAGGCACAATACTTGCTGTTTGAAGTGTACGTGCTCTTTCTCCACCATTCAAAGTATTGACCGCAATCTGAAGTGTACGAGGCTGCATAATATTGTCTTCATCATCATCAGGAATTATATATGCCTTAACATTCAGGAATTTGCCAGATTCCAGTGTTATATATTCATCTGTATCCTGATTATAACAAGGAATGTTGACTACATTTCGTACCTGTGACATATCGCCCGTAGCAGTACATGTAGCCTGTGCATCTGCACCACCTGCACCACGGATATAGCAGTTGAAATCACCGGTCAGGATAGGATTCTTACCATCTACTGCTCTGACAGTAACGTCTGTCACAACAACAGAACCACTCGCTGGACCTGGAATGGTAATATCAAGTACAGTAACCAAATTATGGAACTGCAAGTTCACCTTGCCTGAACCTTGTTCCACAGCACTCTTACTTACAGGGTTGTATGCATACATGTAAGCATAGTCCATATTAGGCAGGGCAAAAGTTGTTTCTTTACCATCCACTTCTGGGTCCAAAGAAACAATAGGTCCTGTACGCCATCCGGCAGGCTGTTGGTTCACTGGAATAGTGGCAGTAATAGTTCCCTGCTGGTCATCAGCATCAACCCCATTCACTCTGTCTGCAGGATAGAATGCATAGAAATGATGCACATCCTCACTTCCCCATTGCAGACCTGCAGCATTCGGATCCCCCTTCATTACTTCATTGGCCACATTAGGCGTTTCTGGATTAGGTGTTATTTTATAATTTACCAAGTGATTGGCAGGCTGTGATGTTTCCTTACAGAATATCGCAATCTCATCACCTTCAACCCAATGCACAGCTACTCCTTCTGTATCATGGTTACCATAAACTGTTCTTGTACTGGCATCACCAGTTACAGACGTACCAAACAACACTTCATCACCAGTCTGCACAGGATTCTTTGCAAGCCCGTTGTCCTGGCTTTCGTCAGAGCAACCTGCCAAACATGCCATAACAGCTATGCCGGCCAATAACATATATCTACTTTTCATAAAAATTCTATTTAAAATTAATCCCATGTTGTATAATTGCCTTCCCAAGATTGTTCTGGATTAGCAAATCCATGTTTCTCTATAGTCACGCCATCAGCATTCTCCGTTCCGCCTTCGAACACCGAAGCCTTCATGAAGCCTTCTTCCAGCTCCACCTCAGAACATTTTGTCTGTGGAGCCACATACTTAGTTTTAGTCATATAAACCCTCACTTTCTTTTTTAGTTATTAAAAAATTGAATCTCTCTTGCGGTCGTCCGTAGACGACAAATTTCTTTTTACATTTTGCTTTGGCCATTAAATTTATAAATTAAAAGGTTAATAATCTTATTCATATTTTTTGCCATAGCCGTAACCATATCCATAACCGTAGCCATAACCATAACCGTAGCCGTAACCACGCTTTTCAAGGTCGCAGCCGTTGAGAACAAGAGCCATATTCTTGAGTTTCTTGTCCTCATACAGTTTATCAATGTCAGGCAGCTGACGTTTGTCAATTTTTCCGGCCCTGATTACAAACAGTGTCAAATCTGCAATACGGTTGGCAATAGCGGCATCTGCAATGATACCGATAGGCACGTTGTCGGCAATGATATAATCGTATCTTCCACGTAATTCCTCTACCAGAGCATCCAATCTTTCATCCATAAGAAGCTCCGCAGGATTTGGTGCTACGCTTCCGGAAGGTATTATATCAATGTTGTCAGATTCAGAACTCTTCTGTATAATATCATCAACAGTTATGCTTGTATCAGCCAGATAATTTGTCACACCGGTCTGATGCCTGTGCTGATGACCGCCTGAAAGTGTACCTTTTCGTATATCAAGGTCGAGAAGCACAACTTTCTTGTTTGCATAAGCAAAACTCTTTGCCAGATTCAAAGAAATGAACGTCTTGCCAGCCCCTTCATTGAAAGAAGTGAACGTTATCACCTGCATGTTCTTGTTCTTATGAGCAAGGAAGGCCATATTCGTTCTGAGTATTCTGAATGCCTCTGAAACAACACTGCTTTCTTCTTTTTCAACAGTTCCTTTCTTTCCCTTACGTTTCTTCTTAAGAGGAATAACACCGAGCAAAGGCACATTAACAGCCCCTTCCACATCCTTGCGCGTATGAACTCTTGTATCGAGGAACATAATCAAGAGAAATGCGACCGTAGGCAATGCCAATCCTACACATCCGCCAAGAAGCAGAATCTTGTTTCTGTTCGGACTTATCGGAGCATCACTTCCATCAGCACTGTCAATCACTCTAGCATTGTTGTCGGCCATAGCCTGAGAAAGAGCATTTTCCTCACGTTTGTTCAACAGGTAAAGATACAAAGCCTCCTTAATCTTCTGCTGACGTTCTATCGACAACATCTGGCGCTCCTTAGCAGGTACGGAAGCCACTCTTGCCTGAGCTCTGTTCTCACGGCTCTGGGCATCGTTACGTCTTACGTCTATACTTACAATCATATTGTCAACAGCCCGGATTATGCTCTGTTTCAAAGCTCTGAGCGAATTATTGAGTTCCTCAACAATAGGATTGTTCTCACTGCTGTCCACAATCAGCTTGTCGCGCCTGAGCTTCATTGTGTTGTACTGGCTTATCTGTCCCTCGATATTCATATCCTTGATACCTGTATTTGCAGGTATCAGGTCTGTATCTTTCGAAGGATCCGTGAGGTACTCCTTTATGTACTTTGCCAGTCTGAGCTGCGTTTCGAGTTCAAGAGCTTCAGAATTATACTTCTGCGATTCGCTCATATACATTCCGGCCGCAGAACCAAGGTCTACAACCTGGTTGGACGACTTGAACGATTCGAGATTGGATTCCACATGTCCAAGTTCCTTTTCAATTATTATAAGTCGCTCGTTGATGAAATCAGCAGTATTCACAGCCACCTGGTTCTTATCCTTAATGGCATCCTCGTTGTAGACGGTAATAAGCATGTTAAGAACATCTTCAGCCTTTGAAGCCGAGTTGTCCTTGATTGCCAACGTCAATATCGACGATTCCTCGCTTTCCTGCTTTATTCCCACATTAGCCATATAATATCCAACAACGGATTCACGCGGAAGTTTAGAAACATTTATTTCTACTCCATACCACGATTTACTGCAATAGTTAGTCGGCGACACAGTGATTTCGGTTCCCGCAACATTCACCTTCTGATTGAATTTGACGTCTTTCGTCTTCGTTTCTTCACCGTCGTTGTAGGATACGGTGACCGTCTTGTCATCCTTCAACGAAGCAGTAAAAGAGAAATAACTCTCGGTTGTAGCCTCAGGGAATGTTACTCGGAACGGAGCCTGCGTATAAAGTTCCAGTTGTCTCAACCCATCCTGAATCTTATAGCTGACATCAGCATTCAGCCGCCCCACGACCTCAGTCATCAGCCTTTTCGACTTGAATTGAAGAATTTCGTTGGCCACATTCACCTTGTTTATCAGATTGTCGTAACGATCCATGCTCGTTGTCGACAACTTGTTCGACGGGTCCTTGATAATCACCGTTGCAGAACGGAAATAGACAAACGGCGACTTGGCGTACTTATACCATGCAAGTCCAACGAACAGCAATATGGAAATAAGATACCAGCGCCATTTGGATGCCAAGTAAAGCAAAAGGTCGACGATGTTCAAGTCTGTTTCCTTTTTTGTAGATTTAGTGTCAGTCTGCATCTTGATATTCGTTTTTTCACATTTACATAATTACTTAAGATACCACAAGACAGAACAAGCGGCGGTTACCAGACTCAAGATAAGTGTACCATACTGAATGGTGCGGTCTTCCGTATCTTTCTTCTTATACCTAGGCTCGACGTAAACAATATCATTCTGCTGGAGATAGAAACATGGAGATTCAAAAATATCTTTGCTTCTCAAATCATGCATATACATTTCCCTTGTTCCGTTGTTTTCTCTTATTACTGCGACACGGTCAACACGTGCACGCGAAGTCAAATCGCCGGCCTTGGCAATAGCTTCAAGAAGAGTCACCCTATCGCCGTCTACAGAATATGTACCGTTACTTCCAACAGCTCCAAGCACTGTATATCTGAAATTAAGAATCTCGATGGATACCAACGGATCCTTTATGTAGTTGCCTTCAATAATCTTGTTTCTTATCAGGTCCTTTACACCACTAAGAGTAAGCCCTTCAACATGAAGCTGACCGAGAATCGGAAAATCAATATTTCCTTCCTTGTCTACTCTATATCCTTTTTCTTTTACAGCAGTGGCGTTGCCGCCTACAGTTATACCACCATCAGCCTCAACCTGAAATGCCCCACCCTGTACATTGAAAGGAAGGGCCAATTCTGGACTTTTGCAGCTGACCACAATGCTAAGTCTATCGTCGCGATGCACAACAGCCTCATGCACATCCTCCATAGGATATTTCTCGGCGATGTTCATATCGTTGAGATAGACAAAATTTTTCCGTGACGAGCAAGACGTCATTACCGCCACGACCAATAAACTCAAAAGAGTCAATTTCTTATTCATCTTTCTTTTTTTGTTATATATAACCAATTTATTTTTACACAATATCACCGCCTCCTTATCAGGCAGACATTCCAGCTTCCCGACTGTAACCATCGATGAAAGTCTCACAAGTATATCATACAGAGCATTTCGCAGACGCTTGTCCTGGCGTATCAAAGAACATCCGGGGAACAGAGCAACAAAGGCATCAACATCCGTCAAATACACAAAACGGTTCACTCTTGCCTGTGCAAGACGTACAATCCCACCAATAGGGAAATGCAGATTTTTGTAGCATGGCGTTTTCCCGCTCCACGGTGTTCCATACACAATTGCCTTGCCATCTTTTATTCTAACCGTAGGATTATCATCGTTCAGCAATTCACACTTAGGAAATGTCTGTGTCCAATGTGCAGCGTGGGTACTCTTTCCAGTACCGCTCTTTCCCATAAAAAGATAGGCCATATCATCATCGCACGAAACAACAGAAGCATGTACAGATATAGCATCAAAATTCAAAATCGCCTGAGAATACACAATTCTAATCATCGAACTGCAAACATGCGATATGTATGGGTCGTCCCAGCACACGTACGCCTCAGCATTGCTGAAGTTCGAGCAGACATACATGCCATGGACAGCCCCGTCTCTGGTATAGCTCATCTCTATATAGTATCCGTCATCTACAGAATAAAGCTTCACATATCCAAGCTCATTCATCGATTCCTCCAAAATGCACTCACCGGAAATATTTTTACGGTCTGATGCAGGCATTACCGTAAAACCGAAAAGGCAATCAGATAATACAACACCTCCACGTAGGAAAGGCTGAAACGACGGCAAAAAATTGTCAATATCTATACCGACAGGAACAGATACCCTAAAGTTGAAATCTGCCACTGAAAAATAATATTCATTCATTTCTTGAATTGTCCTGTCAAAAGATTTACAAAATACCAGAATGTTTCTTTCGGTGCATATTTCAGCGTAAAAGACATATTGGAAAAAAAGGAGCCAGATGTGCGGAGTTTCCGCTTCCATCCGTCATCAAGCGACAAACTTCGGTTTAATCCATACTGTCCCATATTACCTCCGGCCATCACAATGTCGAGCAAAGGGCGTGCACTGCATTTACTGAAACCGGCAGAAGGAATGCGTTCTGCAGGGCAACCCAGATACTCGACAAGAAAAGAATAAAGCAGACGGCTCCATCTTACCAAGCCTATTCGCCTTATTATTTTATCCAGCTCACTTGAAGAAACATTTTCATAAAGACAGAAGCAAGCCCTTGCCATATCACATAGTTGCTTAAGCCCTATGCCCCATCCAACAGCATGTTTCATTATGTGTGCATTAAGCAGAAAAAGGTTCAGCAAAGGCGACGGTACAGCAACTTCACAATCAGATGATGCATCAGCCAGCACAACTTTTCCGAGTCCCAGCTTATAAACCTGTTTGGACAGATAACGCGCAGAAAAAGGGTTGCATATATCAAACAACCTATGGTGATGTTCAACGACAATACCATTCCATCTGTAATAAAAACTGCCGTCACTCATGCGTTTGACCCGACAGCCCTGTTTCTCCAAGTCTGCTATTATACGTCTGCTGTCCTTTCTGCTTCTGAAGTAAAAATCAATATCACCGCATTCTCTAAGCAACGGCTTTTCGTAAAACGAAGCAACCCCCTGCCCTTTCTGCAAAACAGCAACAGCTCCATTTTTCGAAAAAAGACGGAGCAGACCTTCAATTGTTCTGTTCATTGCAAGGTTGCGATGTTCAATCATATCTGCTGTTGCAACCCATTTAAACAAAACAGTTTCTGGGGGAAGAATTTTATCCGGCAAGCGACATATACCTCTATACATTATACCGGTGACACTCTGTCGACGTGCCATCAAAAAAAGTCTCTTCCACTCGTCTATGTCAAGCGGAAAGACGGACAAATCCTCCGGACCACGTTCCCAAAGTCCTGAACGCAGAAGAATAAAGAATGCGGAACATTCTTTTTCAGATAAAGTATCCACAAACAGTATGCATTCAACACCGTGTTACTCAACCAGTCCAAATCTCTTCCACTCTTCCAACTGACGTTCTATATCAGCATGAGCAACATCTTTTGCTACATCAAACTCCTCACAAAAACACTCTGTGAGTTCATCAGCAGAAAGGTCCTTTCCGGACATCATCTGCCAAAGTCGAGCCGCACTTTCATTAAGCTCATATACGTGTGTTTTGGAAGTTTCATTATCAGAATCTGCAACTATCATGAATCTGTTGCCGATTTTGCGCAACTTGACATTAGAATTGGTCTTCATAATATCCTTATTAACATTTTGTTGTATATATCAGAATTTCTTTCCGGAAAGTATTGAATACGCCGTAAGAAAAATTATTTTTAAATCCAACCACAATGACCAGTTTGACAGATACTCGAGGTCGAGCCTCAAGCGCTCAAGCATCTTCTCCATTGTATCCGTATATCCGTTGTACAATGTGGCAATTGAAAACAATCCCGGTCTAAGCTGATAAAGCAGCTCATAGTCAGGATTATGTTCCATAATCTTTTCAACGAAATACCGTCTTTCAGGTCTTGGTCCCACAAACGACATCTCACCTTTAAGAACATTCCACAACTGCGGTAGTTCGTCCACATGGTGTTCCCTTATGAACCGTCCGACTTTTGTCAAACGGTCATCATTCTCTTTGCACAGTTCCGGTTTTCCAGCAATCTCAGCATCAGTACGCATAGAACGGAACTTATACAATGTAAATTCTTTTCCTTTATATCCAACTCGTCTCTGCTTGAATATAGCCGGTTGACCGTCTTCCTTTATGATGGCAACATAGATTACCAGAAAAACAGGAGAAAAGACTATCAGAGACAGCAGTGCCCCCCAAAAGTCAAAAAATCTTTTTACAGCATTTTCAAAAGCATTAATACCTACTTTACGTTCCATCGTGCTTGTCAATTGTTATCGTATAAATTCTTATAGATGTTTATGCAATTCTCTATCATGTGTTCTTTTGTGAAATTCTCATTGTAACGCTTCAGAGCCCCCAATGAGAACCGTCTGTATGTTTCATTATCCTTGGTAATCTGCATAACGGCCTCTGCTATCGCTTTCGGATCTCTAGGCGGAACATTTATGCCAGACACACCGTCCATATTTACCCATGCAACCCCAGAATGCGGAATACGTGTTGCCACAACCGGCTTGGCGCATGACATGGCTTCAATCTGAACAATGCCGAAAGCCTCGGTCTTAAGTACCGACGACAAGCAGAACACATCGCATGCTTCATAATAAGCAGGAAGGTCTTCATCTGAAACGAATCCCAAAAACTTGACTTTATCTGTCAGGCCGTGATAACTGCACTGCATCTTCAGATCTTCTTCCAAAGGTCCGGTTCCGCCTATAAGTACAACATAGTCGTCATTCAGATATTTGGCAGCCTCCACCAAATAGGTAAAGCCTTTGTATCCTACCATTCGTCCAAGCGAAAACACAATTTTCCTGCCTTGGAATCTGTCCTTGACGGCATGTGCCTTTTCCGGCATATTCGGCATCTTGTCTATACCTATAGGCAGACAGCATGTCTTGTTTCTGAACTTATACAGATAAGGCGATTCACGTATATAGACAGGAGTCGTTCCAACGATCGTGTCCGCACGCTTTATAAGCCATTGCTGCAAAGGTTTGTAAAACTTCAACAGCTGTTTCTGCTTGAGTATGTCGCTGTGCCAATGCAGAACCACCTTGCCTTTGAATCCAGACATCCATAAAGCCAGACAAGCAATAGGATCCGGATGGTGTACGTGAATGATGTCATACTGCCGGCACACCTTCTTTAGCGTAACAACCATATCTGGTGATATCATCGTCGCAGCCAGCTTTGCCAGTGAATGGCAGCATATCAATTTGGCATTCTCGTTGATATCCAAGACACTGTGCCCGCCGTCAAGCGCCGCACAAAGCATATCACACTCAATACCTTGTCCGGAAACGCCTTGCAAAAGTTCATACATAACTTTCTCAACCCCACCCTGTATAGGATAGAATTTCCCCAGTTGCAATACTTTCATTATAAAAAATCTATTTTAAAGTATTTATTATCCCCTTGTTTACCCCCATTATTGAACAGATCGGCTCAAAATATCATCATAAAGCCTTATATAATCTGCATATCTGTCTTCTTTTCTAAAATTCACCTCAGCAAAATCTCGACATCTAGGTGCATAAAAAGCCTTGCCTTTTGCTTCAATCTCCTTAATGGCCTTATACAATCCTTCAATATCACCAGCGCTAACGGCACGACCTGTTTCTTCTGTTATTACTTCTGTTGCTCCTCCTACATCGTAAGCAACAACAGGCGTTCCGCACGCAATAGCTTCCATATTGACTGTAGGATAGTTGTCCTGCCATGTCGGATTAACAAACACCTCCGCTGCAGAATACAGTTCTGCCAATGCCTGTATATTTTCTGTTCGCCGTATACCGATAATGTTGTCAGGAAGCTTGGACTTGGTTCTATCGTCAACACCAACAAGAACAATCACCTCGTCAGACCCGATGATTTTTGACAGTTCCAGAAAATCAAACAAACCTTTCTCACGGCTCCAGATACTGGCTACACCCAGAATAAGACGTTTGCCTTCTATTCCATATTTCTTCTTAATATCTTCTCCATCGTATATATTGAAAACATTTGTATCGATACCGTTATGAATAAGGGTAAAATTGGCATTTTTCAAGAATGAGTCCCTCATTTCACCCATTATCCATTCAGAAACAGGCACTACAAACATATTCGATGCCTGTATCGATGTAAATGCTCTTCTTTTATCTTCAAAATTCTTGGATGACCTGTCAAACAGATAGCTCGCAGGAAATTTCGTTTTTTGCGGACATCTGTTGCAATGTATCTTCCATTTACTGCAACCGGCAAAAGTATAATAGTAACAGTGTCCAGTATACAGCCAGCAGTCATGTACAGTCCATACAACAGGCTTGTTCCTACGTGCCAGATAATCAAACAGAATCTTATAATTCAAGAAATAGCCATGAATATTGTGTATATGTATTATATCCGGATCTATCTCGTCTATCACGCGGATGAAATCCTTAGTATCTCGTTCTGAAGCCAAGCCATGACGGTCAAAAAGACGCGTTGCAAGCCAATGGCCAAGAACGCCAATCTTACCACCGACAGGAACAAGCTCCGACTTACAAGGTTTGATGCCGTCCCTGGCATAGCTGTATGCGATATAACTTTTCCAGCCGTTTGCAATCGCGAGTTCTCCTATTTCCTGCATAATACGTCCAGTTGAGGTGGAAACTCGCAATACCGGATTTATCTGTAGAAGCTTTTTCATGCCGTTACCAAATTATTGAATAAATCCACCCACTTGTTCATAACAGTTTCTTCCGAGTACCTATCAATGATTTTTCGTGCATTTGACGACATGAATTTCCGATTAGACTCATCAGACATAATGGAAACAAGCTTTTCTGCAAGATCAGCCACATTACCGCTTTCAGCAATAAGTCCATTGATACCGTCATCGATAATATCTTTAGGACCACATTTGAAGTCGAAAGCCACCACCGGAAGTCCGCATGCCATAGCTTCTATCATAACCATAGGAAAACCCTCATAATTGGAGCTCATAACCAGCAACGAACTATTCACATATTCTGACAATATATCTTTTACAGGTTTATTTATACGTACACGTTCCTGCAATCCGTAAGAATCTATCATATCATTCAGTTTCTCATGCCACTCACCCTGCCCGAAGATATCCAGAGTCCAATCTGCAAGCTTCTCATTCTTCGCAACGATATTCCATGCATCAATAAGTCTGTCAAAACCTTTCTGGTAATCCAATCTACCAACGGCTAACACCCGTTTATTTGAGACATCAGAAAATCTTGTACCGACATTCAATGCGGCATTTGGAATAACACATATATTCGGAATGTTTCCCCAATAACTTCTATCTTCTTTAGTCAAAACAACAAACCGGTCAAAGCGACTGACAATCCGTTCATCCTGTTTGGTGCGCCAACGGTCAATCAATCCAAGAAGTCCCTTACGCCTGTACTGCAATCTGAAGAATTTGCAGTAGTGCAGTTCCAAGACTTTCTTACTTCCGTCCTTGATGTCTGGAATAAATGAAGATTCCGACGGATAAAGCGAAACAACAATATCTGCTTTCTCCGCATAAAGAAGCCTTGTCAGCAAAGCTTTATGGCGACGTCGTCTTGCCAAATATCCAGAAATCTTCAGAAATACGTTCTTACAATTATCATCTGAATAGTTGATTCCCAAATCTGTCATCTTAACGCCGGCAGGGAAGTCATAAAAAGGCTTCCGCCTTTTCTGATCAGTTGTCACCACTGATACATCCCACCCTAGTTCTTCAACAAGATATCGTACCTTATTACAAAGTACCCTCTCCATCCCCCCAGGATTACATGTGGAATGAGTACAATATATGATTTTCATGACAAATATTTAAAACAACCAAATCTTATAAATCTAATAAAAACAGCTATAAGTACAGTCAATACCAAAGTACATAATATATATATTATATCAGATGTTAAATTAAAAACATTTCCACGTAATATGCTCATACTTATACCTTGAGACAAATACATTTCGAAAGAGATAGCAGTTAAAAATTTCAAGAATTTAGAACTCATCAATCTTCCAAAATTTATTTTATATAAAAACGTTGCAAACACGAATGGAATGAGAATATAGACCAACATATATAAAATTTCAATTTTTGCAACCACACAAACAGCCATCATCAACAAACAAAGTGGTGCAACAAGATAATATATACATTGATTGCTTATAATTCTAACCATGTTTTTTTCATATTTTCCTATAAAAACTCCTGTTGGAAATCCCAATGCACTTATATACCAACATCTATCATAATTACTTTGTATACAGAATAGGCAATAAAGCAATACCAACAAAATCAAAACAATGAAGCTAAAGCTCCTTGCAAAAAATCTATTACTTACATAAAAGAATATATAAAAACAAATAATTGCAAAAACGAACCACGAATGAGGCAGAACAGGTATTCCTCTATATATCAGTAATTCAAGCTCTTCTCCTATACTAGGCAAATTAGAAAAATAAATGAGTCTAAATATACCCCATGCAACTACAAAAGGGACTAAAACTCCTTTAATAATTCTGTGCACTATAAAGTTCTTCAAATAAGCATTTCCTTTAACGCTAAAGCTTTTAATCAAGCCATACCCAGACAAGAAAAAGAATATAGAAACCAAAGGAGCACCCCAAGAATGAAAAACCGTCAAGACTGCAACACCTTGCAAAGAAATATGATGCAATATAATCAAAATAGCCATTATAGATTTCAATACAGCCGTATCATCCTTAGTTATAGCATTCATGTCTTTCTTAGAAAGACTTATAGCATATAATATCAAGACGCAAAGTACGAACGCAAACATATATCAATCTTCAGCTTTATGTGTTTCAGGAATGCACAAAAACAAAGCAAATACGGAGAATATATCTGTAGAAACTTTTAACCAGTATATTAAACATAAAGCCAGCAATGTAAAAAACATATACTTCATATCCCTGAAGCGTATTACACAGATTTTACAAACCTTGATAAAGAAGAACAAGAACAACAGCAATCCTGTCAACCCGAAATAAAATAAGAACCGTGAATATCCGACATCCGACCCTCTATAAAAACCAGCCCAACGTCTCCCTACGTAATATGGATCAGCATCAGTAGAACCGAAATAACCGTCACCAATCAACCATGTTTTCAAATTGTCCGGAAAAATAAATCCCTCTTTCAGCATCTCATTCGAGTTTACATCCCATTCTCCTTTTTCCGCTAAAGAGAAGAAACCCTCAAATCCGAAACGCAACAGGTCATGGAATTCAGGCACGGTATTATATGCAATGGCGCACACAGGGATTACCATGGCCAATAATCCAACAGTCCATCCTAACAAACGTTTTTGAAAGTCATCTATCTGATAGAATTGTGAAAACACTATGAAACTTAACACAGCAAGCACAGCCCCAACTATTGTAGTACGACCAATCATATTTCCAATCACACATATAATGCAAAATGCCAGGATGTACCACGGTATGTACCTAACGACCTTCTGCCTATACTGCATACACACGAACGATATCATTATCAGAATAGCGGCAAAACGTGATCCAGCAACGTCGAGCCCCACACCAAATCCCATCAAGCGATCTTTCTCTTTCATAAAAGACACTGTTCCTTCTGCAAGCATGGAATATACCACCCGCTTCAAAGGTGCATAAAACTCCATTCCCAATGCCAAAGCACACTGCGCCACGCCCAAAACAATCAAATAGTTGCACAATAAAAAAACAGATACCGTACCATGTACCCAACGGACACATGTTACCGCTACATATGCGGCACTAAGCCACACCCACATGGAGACTATATATGTAGCATAGGCGTAATCGTTTGTATCATTGTATACAACAGAGACCAACCCTGCCAAAGACACCAATGCGGCACAGACAGATAGAACAAAAGTATCTCTATTGATCAAAGCACCGCGTTTTCGCACCAACTGATACGCAAGGACAAACAGTCCCAAACCTCCCAATACCATTTTTGTATTTACCGAAGGCATAAAGCGCAATTCAATAGAGAAAATATAAAAATTAAGGACAAGAGCGGCAAAAACCATCAACAGGCCTTTTATTACCACGTTATTTTTCATCTGTACAATATTCCGTAAATAAATCTATGTATCAACTTATAATATAGACCAACCAGCCAGAACTGCTTCTTTGACGCCAGCAACTGCAACAGACACCGTCTAAATGAAACATTCTTGTTCAACTTTATGTATTGATTGGCTTCAGGATACCAAGTTTCCCAAAGTTTATATTTACTTTTGTCATCAGTTATCAGGAACGGAAATTTGACATCAAGCTTAAAAAATTCCATATCTTGTGCAAAAATATCTCCAAACCTATTTTTCAAGAAAGACAATGTTTCGTCAGTATTATGGCGCAATTCATCAAGATGGCGTTCTGAATAGGTATTCGAAAATGCACTGGTATTCAATTTCACATAGTGATAAAAAGCTCTCGGCACATATACCACTTTATGCGCACAGGCAAAAAGTCGTATCATAGTCATGTCTTCGCCCATTCCGTAACCTGCAGGGAACACAATCTTGTTGTCAAGATAAAGCCTACGACGAACAAGTTTGTTCCACACATTATATTTCATCGTACCACTCAGCATGCTCTTTAATGCTTCAACAGAAGATGCGTATGAAGGTTGCTTCATGTAGCGCTCGCTCTGTCCGAATGAAAGCATCCAATCGCACCAAACAATATCAGCATCCGCATCTTTTGCCGTCTTATACATCTGTTCAAGCATTTCAGGCTCCACAAAATCATCGCTATCGCAATGAAACACATACTCTCCTGATGCCACAGCCAAACCGCTGTTGCGGGCAGCCGGCAACCCTTTGTTTGCTTCATGCCTTATCAACTGGACTTGCTTTCTGCGTTCGGGATAATCATGTATGACAGTTTGTACTACAGAAATACTGTTATCTGGCGAACAGTCATCAACGATGATGAACTCGGTTTCCTGAAGAGTCTGCTCCATCAACGAGCGGATGCATCTTTCGATGAACGCTTCAACCTTGTAAACGGGCACAATAACAGAAACCAATATGTTATTTTTCATTACGTTTATTTTCTATTATTGCACAAATCTTCAAACAGTTCAATCCACATCTTCATGACCTTCTCTTTTGAGAAATTAACAGCACTTAATTTTGCCTTGGTCCCCATTTCTTTCCGTTTTTCAGGATTTTGTATCAGATAAATCAATTTATCAGCAAGTTCTTCGACGTTCCCTTGTGAAACCAAGAAACCACTCTCTTCATCAGCAATTATATCACGAGGTCCACAAGGACATGCAAATGACACTACTGGAACTCCGCACGTCATTGCTTCAGTCAAAACCAACCCAAATCCTTCATAAACAGATGACAAAACAAATATGGAAGAACCAAGATATTTTTCTTTCATATTGTTGCAAACTCCATCAAGAAAGCACCGCTTGCTTAACCCTTCTTTGTCAATCAATTTTTGCAATTCATTTCTTAACGCACCTTCACCGTATATGTGCAAAAACCAGCCGTCTACCTTCTTGCAAACAATGCTCCAAGCCTCTATCAACTTGTCAAAACCTTTTTGTTCTGTAAGTCGCCCTGCAGCCATAACCACAGGTTGATTGAGCAGTGCAGATTCTTCACATTCAAAACTGTTTATATTAGGAATAACCGCAACATGTTCAAACTCTTTCCAGTTTTCAGCATCTTCATGTGTAAGTACTACAAAACGATCATACCGACTAATTGCCTTTAAAAATTTTCGATGTCTCCACACATCATAAAATTTGAATGACTTAAGTCGATGATATTCTTCAAAAGCATATCTGGAGAAATGATATTCCAAAATTTTAGTTCCATTATAATGCGTTAGCACACACAATTCTCTATTAAATGTAGATATAACAATATCAGGACTTATTTCATTTAATAAATTTAACAAGGAATGCTTATATTTTATTTTGCAATTAAAATTGTAATACAGTTGTTTGTATAAAGAGTCATTGCAATGTGCGTAAAAGTTAATGCCTAAATCATAATGTTTTACTCGACTGTCTAATTTAAAAAATGATGGTTTATCATTATCTTCCGAAGTGATAATACACACTTCTATTCCTTGAGATACTAAATAATTAGCTTTGCTAACAATAATTCTTTCAAGCCCACCAGAGTAATGAAGGCCTTCCAAACAATATACAATCTTCATAATACAGATATTTAATATGTCTTCATCAGCAACTCCACCACTTGGCGATTTTTGCTTAACCACTTCCTGGCAAACCAATGGTCTGACTTCTGCATTTCATCCACGTCAGCTTGTGTAAATGGCATCAATACACCATCCACCCATTTAATATACCGTTTGCAACCTTTAAACTCATCAGTTGTATTGTATATATTCTTTCTGAAGTCGGAATTCCAACATAACGTTTGTATGAACATTTCATCAGGACAATACGTATGGCTGAAAGTTTTCCGAATCAAATCTGCATTCAACAACAAATACCCAACAAATTCGTGAGTAATGCTACACCATTGGCATCCTTTCTTTACTTCCAAACGTGTTCTGCGATATCCGACAAGACTTTGCAGACGTGCAAATACAGCTCGAATTAATTTCTTAATAAGATTGCCAGACTGAAAGTCACGCGGGAACACAAACCAATGTTGTGAACGCCAGTCAATTTCACTCTGCGTGGCATGAGCGGCTATTCCGATGAACTCCTGTCCCTGATGTAGGTCACAATAATTATGTATATAGTCTTGAGATTTTATAGGCAAATCAACCCCAGACAACAAATGATAGTAAGCATACGGACCTTTAGAATATGCTTCCTTGAAAAGAGCAAGTTCTATTTCAACCAGACTGAAATCGCCCCAACAGGCATCAATATGAATCGGCAGAACTTGGAAATGACTCTTGAGAGTTCGAAAGACAGACGCATCAAAAGAAGCTTTTCTATCGATGTGTACATAAATGTCGTTACGCTCATCATCCAGCGAAGAAAGCAAAAGTTGCAAAATCTCCGGCTCGTTATGGGCCATAATCAAATAAGCATGTTTCATTCAACAGATTCTCCCTATAATTTGTGCTTGGTAAGTTGCATCATTCAATTCGGTATCTATTCGTCCTCCATCAACCACTTCATTCACATACTTATTAGGCACTGGAATCTTGTGCTTGGCCTTCATACGCATCCATTCATATTCAATGTCCACATGCCCTATATCTATTGCCTGATAACCACATTTAGACAAATCGTATGCCAACACCGTTGCTGTGTGTCCCAAAGCCAAATAGTATCAACGTATCGCGAGATGTTTTCTTTATTTCGGAAAAGATTTGTTCATACTTGTCGAAAGCGTTCGTCGATGGACACAAAAGCCTGTGTATTTCTGTCGCATTGTCAAACAAATCGTTTCCAACGCCCAAACGGCTATGTTCACCTTCTGCTATCAAAATATTCTTTCCATCCCATATTTTTTTCAACAAATCTATATATTTATCATAGTTCTTAATATCGCAACGCCCCATATAAAATCTTGTGAAATTAGCATCCCCTACCAATTTTGTTTCAATAGCCCCTTGTAAAATACTTCTACGCCATAAAGATTCCCTTTCCCAGAAAAAACGTTCAAATCCTTTAAAAACGGATGAATCTTTTAAAGCATACGGTATACAAACAAGATGATTGGCAACATTGGACTCGTATACTTCCAACAAACGGGATGCCAGTCGAGCATCATAATTTTGGAACGAATCCATGTGGAAATTTGCTTCTGTTCCATGAGCCTTAAAATGAGTTATCATTTGAAATTCCCCATCCCCAAAACGACTGACTGAACATTTGTTTTTCAGAATATACAAAATTGTATCTACAGAATTCAATATATGCAAACTTTTCCGTGTTCGATTAAAATAAAATTTAATTCTACAATATGGAGTAAAAATCAATCTATAAATAAACCACTTTAATTTTCCTAACATACTCAACATATATTTTGGATATAAATTAAAACAAGACTTTTTGTCACTCAACTTATATCAGACAACAAAGCACATAATCTACTTGCAGCTTTCGGATTTTTATAGTTTAGAGAATGAACAGTTGTCGTATTCAATATTTCCTTGACACTCATATATGGATATCCTCCATTTATTACCTGACGTAACATGTGCGGTACACTATCATTGTAAACCAGACAATTCAACTCCTTGTGTCTCTGGATATAAAGGTCAAACAAGATTTGAAAAAAGAAATAATCGGGCATCTTATCATTCTTTTGCCAATAATCAAAAAACATTGCAACTATATCAGAAAGGATTTTGTTTCCTCTTCTTGCGTATAATATACCAGCCAACATATTTACCCGGAAGTTTTTATCCCATCCCCAATAATATGCGAACGTACTTTCCCAATACTTTTTATGAGGCTCTGATGGATCACGTTGGTAAGCAAAAAAATCATATTTAACCAGCATATCCGGCAATTTTCCTGTCAACAAAGTGCAGGCATCCAACCACAATCCACCATAAGTAGATAAAAGCATACATCTTAAAATATCTGAGAAATGAGCAAGTGATATTATCTTATCATGTACACGTTCTTTCAGCCAATTGGGAAACTCTATATAATCACCCAAATTATTGTCATTCAAGCGTATTATGCAGTAGTCTGGTGATGCCCATCGATCAACAGATTCCATACAAATACGTACCATTGGTGGCACATTATCAAATCCTTGTGCCCAATATTGCCAAATAATTATTTTATCATCTGAGAAAGTTTTCAAAGCTTTAACAGCAGGCTTTTCCAACTTGCCTGAATCGCAATCCTCTACCAATGTACTTAACAATGGTACGACCTTACGCTGTTTAGCAATTATAATCCTTTTCCTGACAAAAGAAAAAAACATATCAGGAATAAGTGATTTAATAATCTTTTTCCACATAATAGAACTTATATTTTATTTTTTCTATTCTTCAAAGCTATCACCAGCATATAACACTTGCTCAAAATTCTGACCACAGTCACATTTATGTCTTTATGTATACGCCAACAGTTTATATAGTTACAACGGCTTTCCCTACCGCCTGAAACTTGAAGATACACCTCCATACTTGTACTTTTCAGACATTCATCGAACTTACACAAAAAATTCTTAAGTTGTGGAGAATAATGCAGAAAACAGAATACATATACCTCTTTAAGCATATAAAGCATCTTTCCATAAAGATACGGACGCAAAGCATCAGAAACATGCTCTTTCAGTCTTTCGTAATCACGGCACATTGCCAGAGCACATTCTGAAATATGCGATATCCTGCGAGCTTTCACCTCAGGATTCATAGTCTGCCCTTCACGTCCCACTAAATATCTGTACAAAGGTTTACCGAAATAAGAAACAGTCTTAACAGCTATCATCGGCGTAGAAATCCATTGATGGTCTGTATAAGATATACCCTCAGTCTGCACATATTCTAATTGCAACAACAAATTACGTTTGTATGCCACGCTATGCATCTGCATATCCATAAAAGCAGGTACGACACATATATCCTCTATAGAATACGTCCCTAAAGGCAAATCATAACTGACGGATTTACTAATCTTGCGATTCTCATCTACAATATCGTAATCCGATACAATTAAATCTGCATCCGCATCAGTCAAAAATGAGATAAACAATCCGAAATTATCAGTATCGAAGCTGTCATCGGCATCCAGAATCTTAATATAACGACCTGTAGCTTCTTTCAATCCGACATTTATACATGAGCCATAGTTGCCATTATTTTTGTCTATCACACGCACTACTCCGTGCAAACGTTCTTCATATTCATGAGCTATTGCAGAAGTTCGGTCTGTACTACCATCGTTGATTACAAGCACTTCAACTTCATCCAACCGTGACTCTATAAGTAACGAATCCAGACAATACGGTAAAAAACTTTCCATATTGTAGGCAGGAATGATTATTGTCAGAATTTTCTCCATCCTAAAAATCAATCATTTTCTATTCGACAATGAAATCGCTACGCTTCTGCTCTTTCATATTGTCACGAAGCGATTTGATTTCCAATACCCACGATGGCAACAGTTTTTTCATCCTGCTTCGCCATGTCACCGGCACATCAACTCTCCGATATGGAGACTCGCGCTGTATCAGTTCGTATTCGGTGGCATTCACTTCATCCAGAATATGTTTAACGTCTCTGAAACTTTCATTAAGACGGTTGTTTGCAGTTGCTTGTTCGTAACTAATTTTACCGTATTTTTCTAGGACATTTGCTTTGTCCAACTGTTCCCGCTGAGTAAAGAATGCGAAATGTGCCACTATAGCATCACCGTTCCATGCGTTTGCCTTTCCCTGACGTGTCGGATAAATACATGAGAGGAACTCCTCGTCATCCCCCGGAACTATCCCATCAAACTTACGCATTTCCTCACCAAACCACAACACAGCATTAATGGAAAAGCGCGTCATACCCATTTCTTTCTTTCCGAGATGAAGTTCTTCCCATTTTCCGGTTTTAAGATACCTACTCAAAAACCATTCATGCAGTTCCTGTGCAAAAATACCGCTGCGCCACAAAACAGGATGACCTGCAGAAGCATTATAATAATCATCAAGTTTGATTTTTTCATTTATCTCAAGCAGATAAGTCGAAAGGGAATTATTGATTACCAATGGAGTCACCAAGAAATATTGCGGATTGTCGATGCGGAACTCAACCATTTTTTCTATCAAGCCCGGTTCCATCCATATTATGTCATCATCCAGCTTGAAATAGATTGTATCAGGTTCTACACATGTCTTATAGAAAGCATTGATGCTGGCGTTGCCATTTACCACACCATCCGGTTGCCAAACCAGATTTACCACAGGAAACCTGGCTGCAATCCGCTTGAAAAACTCAATGTCTGCACCATTGTGCGTGTTGACCCAAATGTCATACCGGTCTACAATATCAGATGACACAACATATGGAATGAGATACTGCATGTAACGGCGACGACCAGCTGCCGTATTCACCACTATACGATAATTCTTATACATAAATCATTTATCATTTCCTTAATAGATTCACAATAGACCATAAATTATGCCTTTCCAACATCTTCCTGAAATTTCGCGACAGACTAAAATAAACATACAATACTGACGGAAATGGATAGAAATACCGTACCATCCATTTGTCGCATGCAGTTTTCATTGATGTAGCTCGATAATAACGGTTAAAAAAGTCCCAATCTTCAGTCTTAATGCTACGCAACTGTGCCCTAGAAACTGCGAGAGTAAGCGCCTTGTGCATCAGATAAAGTGGTCCTATATCTACTATATCGGCTCTATACTTCAAACAAAAGGTCAAAGCTATATCCTTTATAGTACGAAATGTGGTATATTCTGTGTTAAAATCATTTTCTGCATGCGACAAAGAGTTTTCTCTGTCAACATAAAAATAGTTTGAGACCGGTGAGCAACAAATATTTCCGTTCATTGTATTAACATAACTGAACAGAAAAATCCAATCTTCGCAGAATTTTACTTCAGAATTAAATCTTATAGACGAAACATTAACCAAATCTTTACGGAACATTTTACTATGCACATAGCCACGCTCTGATATGAACTGCTCTTTTAACATTAAAGAAAAAACAGAAGAGCTATACACGATTTTACCTTTCGGCAATACATAGTCCTTATAAAGCAACTCTCCGTTTTCTTTTACATGCCTTGAGTGCATGACAACCAGATCTATGTCATTACCTGCGCAGTCATACAAATCAGAAAGATAGTCGGGAGTTACATAATCATCAGCATCAACAAAAGTAATCCACTCTCCTTGTGCTTCATCTATTCCCCTATTTCTGGTTTTAGATACACCTTCATTTTTCTTATGTATCACTTTTATTCTACAGTCTTTCTGCACGTACTCATCACAGATTGTCCCACTGCCGTCAGTACTTCCATCATCAATCAGAACAACCTCATAATCAATAAAATTCTGGTTTAAGAGACTGTCTATACAACGTGGCAATAACACTTCTACATTATACACAGGGACAATCACTGAAATAATTGGCAACTTCATTGTAGATATTCTTTATTCGGATAGTTTAATTTAGGTATCCGTAATGGAAACCACATCATAAGTATAATTATTGTACACAATCAATGAAGACAAACCATCATGCGTTATTGTTTGAGCACTTCCCCATTCTATTAGTTATTTTACAATGAAACTTTTGACAGCAGGCTTTAAAAACAAAAGAAATAAATGTCACTGCAATTACATATATTATAAATAAATATATGTTATCTATTTCGGGGCCTGCAATTCTATACGCTAAAGACCCTGTCATTGCATGAAGCAAATACATTTCATAAGTAACTCCACCTAACTTCACCCATAGACTGTGACCAGATATGATATATAAAAAACCTTTATTCCAAATCCCTGCATAAATAATTATTGGGAAAAAGATTATCGCATAAATGTCATATTGATGGTTGCCACCAGACATTAACACAAAAGCTATCAGCAACCATGCTATCACAACTACGCAATCTATCCATATCGATTTGTGCATCTTGTTATAGCGACTATGACAAAAACTACATAACATAATTCCGAGCCCCATCTCACTAATGCCTCGCCACAATGGAACATGAAAAATTCCTTTGATCGAGGAATCCTCCAACGAGCCACTTTGAGAACAACTTAAATAAGTCAATGTAGAAATACTCAAAATAGGAATTAATACATGCAAACTTATTGATTGCCACCTGCTGATTATATAATAAAGGAAGTATCCTCCGATTATCAATACACTAAAATACCACATCGGCCAATTAATGCCAGCATCGAATAGTCCTAAACCTTGAAGCAACAATGCTTCGGTTATAAAGGGGAATATCAATTCTTCAGAAACCGAATGCCGAATAACAATATCAGGAATAATACCAAAATATAGGGATGCAAGGCACAATGCGACAAAATAAGGAAGATACATTTTCTTTAATCTATCAACCGTATATTGCACTGCCGTTTTAGGTTTTCTGTAGAAATTCTCCATCAACATATATCCAGACAAGATAAAAAAGAACTCGACAACCAAATACCCGCTGCCACATTTGAAAGAGTCAAATGGCCCATGCCACATTAATAATACCACCATAAATATATAGCGGTAAAATTCAATAGTTGCATTTCTTGATTTCATTTATTCAACAATTTTATATATTTCAGGACCAAGTTTTTTCCCATCTTATGTACCAAGGCAAACAATGTCATTTGAAACAGAGTATGAGCTTTTTTGTCCATCTTATTGAGCACCCGCCTATATGTCATTTTAGAGAAATCTTCGATAGGCACAAAACACTCCGGATGCTCATCTTTCATTCTCTTCACACTACTCCTGCACCGCTCACGATTGGCATGAAGGTGAAACCACATAGGTCCAGCAATCATCATCTTCTTGGGGCAATTAAACCATTCAACCACAGTACGATTAAAACTATAAACCATTCTTCTGAAATAGGTTTCTGCTGAAACTGGAAATATAAGATGGTCACCAGCTCCGTTGTATGGGGGATGTACATTCACACCGTCAAAAGTAATGTACCATCGATCATCTTTAAACACATTTGCTCCCGATATACAAATGCATGCTTTACCACGTTGAAGTTGCCACATAGAAAAATACTTATACGGCATAGCCGCAAATTTCACAAGCCAATCCGGCATCATCCACAAACACGGTTTACCACATCTCATAGACATTCGGCGATATACCGAAATGCACAGCATAAAAATCCATCCTATAACACAGCAGGCTTTCCATTTGACTTTCATAGTCCGACTACATACATCTCTCCACATTTTTAATTCATCCGTAAAATAAATCTGGTCTGGATCTATTATCAGTGCATATTTATATGTGACTTTGGATAAAGCATAATTGCATTGGTTACAAAACAGTCTTGGTGAGTCTTCAGATAGTGTTAAAGCATATTCAAATTCTTCATCAGTAAGATTAAAAGCCAATACATTATGATTGTAAGCATACGTCTTGATTTTATCAGGATATTGCAACCGCTTGCTTTCCACGATTTCTGGAGTTTCGTCTGTACAGTCATTATAGACAATCACTAATTCATCAAGTGCTTCTATGCACGAATCAATACAATCTGCAACAAACTTGGCCTCGTTCTTAACCCGCATTATTCCAGACAGTCCATTCTTCAGTTGTGAATAAGGCACTTCACGGTCCTTGTCGTACATATTTATCACATTTTAATAAAAATAATCACAACAGAAACTTCTTTTGCTCGAACGTCTTTATACCAGACACTTCATTCCATGCTAACCCTTTACCAACCGCAAATTTATTAAACAATAGCCGAGCAACAAACCGACTGCCATAATGCCGACTTAATATGTGTGTTACTCGTATAAAGATTCGCCACTGCTTAAGCATCCATATGCGACTCATTGCTTTAGCAAACTGGTAGAGAATGAACATAGCCGCATCGTCCGATTGTTCTACTTTATATATTGCCAATCTCGCCTTAAATTCAATCAATAACCGACGATTCTGTGAAACCTCAGACCATACACCACCGCGATGATAGCGATATACTCCCATCACTTCCGGAAAGCAGTAACCTTTTCCGTGTTTCAGCAGTTCGTAAAACTGAATCATATCGAGCGACATGCCATAACTTTCGTATCGTTTAAAGTCCAGCGCACTGCGACGGTACATCACCGTCAGTGTCTGAGTTAACCACTTTCCCCCTATCAGATTCTGCAAATCATAATCAGCTCCTTTAAAATCCTTATCTGAATCTTCTTCCAGTATACCTCTCTCATGCCAATATTTATTGAAACGGTGAGAACACATCACGTAATCAGGATGTCTTTCAAGGAAGTCCACCTGCTTTTGAAGTTTCAACGGGTCAGTCCAGTAATCATCGCCCTCACACATCGCCACGTACTTACCATGCATGTGGGCATTCATTATACGAGAAAGACTTCCATCTGTCTTGGAATATTGGTTTTCCGTCTCATATATTGGTTTAATAATATCCGGATACTTCTCAGCGTATTCCCTGATTATAGCAGCCGTACGATCTGTAGAAGCATCATCATGAACAATTGCTTCAAAACGAAAATTTGTCTTTTGCATAACAAAACCGTCAAGACACTGTCGTAAATATGGTTCATGATTGTAAGCAAGACATTTTATTGTCACCATTAAAGGTTGTTGGTTATTTTCTGCTTTCATACATAAGTTCTAATTAGAATTATACAAATAATACGAATCAGTAGTTGAAAAGTCTCTTCTGGTTCACATTATTCTTACAAACCTACATCTAAAATATTTCATGCGATTATATCATTTATAGCAATGTGTCCGACACAATCTTCATCAATATCTATTTTCGTTCCGTAATTAATCGACAGCATCTTTATTCTTTCTAAAATTGTTGTTTTTTTGACAATCTCGGAAGCCCGCGTAATCCCTTTCGCTCATTAAGCATCAGCTCAATAGGATATATATTTATTGATAGGCCTTTATCAAAATAATTTATTGTTGCAAATATGCTTTCCCAGCATTTTTCATCAACAATCAGCCCTTTAGTTCCCCCACAATTTTTTTTATCCATCATTAATTCTCCTGGACCACAGTTATTAAAATCATAAATACCAGAACTAAGATACGCTTCTGCCGGCAGTGAAGACATCATATCATATTGAAGAATAAAGTTGCCAATACCATGAAATATTAGACCATGTTTATAAATTTCAATTCCTCGAATTATATGTGGACCATGGCAAACAATAATGTCAGCACCCGCGTCTATACATTTTTTAGCAAAAAGTTTCATAAATTGAGGAGCATCTTCCTTTGTTCCATTATTTTCAAACTGATGTCCATGAACACTAACAATAATATTATCAGCAAAAAATTTAGCTTCTCTTATTTCTTTTAAAGTTCTATTCAAATCTTCATCTAAAGGCATTGATTTGAAAACATAATCATGCCCCTCCTTAAAATTATAATAACCAACTTTCAAATCTGTGGTACTGGGCAAGAATCCTTCCTTTATAGCTTGATTATGATAACTATTAATACCAGTCTTATCAATTATAGAAGATAATATTTCAAAATCATTTTTTGGCAATTCACATATAGACTTATGACGCAATGGAGAAATTCCTGGTCGTCCAGGTATATTCGTGCCATGTGGTCCTGCTAAATAAGAATCATGAAATGAGCTTGTTACAGATATTAAAGCGACTCTATATCCATCTTTAGAAACCAGATAAGCAGCCTTGGACGCTTCTTGTAAATCCCTTCCTGCGCCAGCATGAGGTATATCTCTTTTATCCAGATTATCTAAAGTAGCCAACAAACCTCCTTCGCCATAATCCATCAAATGATTATTTGCAATATTAAATATATTAAATCCTAAATTTTTTAAATCATCAAGAATACGAGGATCCGCCATAGTGTAACATCCTCCAGGAAAAGCTGCAGGTGTTCCTTCGTTTCTATGAACAGTTGTTTCAAGATTACCAAACCTGATATCACATTCTTTTAATATTTTAGCAATAGCCATCCCCGCCTCATAAGAAGGAAGTCTCTGACTAAGTAAAACATCGCCACATAATGCAATTGATAAATCAGATTTATTTTTCATAACCCATTTCTCTAATAAAAACTATATACTATAATTAAAATATAACAGAATCCCAAGTATTTCAAATATTTTTATTACAAGTGGTGTTTTTTTTCATATATTCTTTTGCGGGATTTCCAACAACAATACATCCTTCATTTACTGATTTTGTAACAACGGATCCAGCACCGATATATGAATACTTACCCAAATAATCCACTTTATTCGATATAACAGTTGCTCCTGAACCTATAAACGAATAGTCTTCCATTATTGTATTAGCACCCAAAACAACGTTACTGGCTATAAAACAATGATTTCCAATTCTTACTCCATGAGTAACTAAATCATTGTGAGATATAATGCAATTGTCACCTATTGTTGTGTCTGCTGAAACAACGCTAAATGCATGTACGCAAACACCTATCCCTAATTTTGAATATTTTGAAACTACAGCTGATGGATGTATCAGATTTACAACACTTCCACCTTTATCTATTATTCTATTGAATAATTCAGCTCTAATCTTATTGTCACCGACACTTATCGCAAATTGCTTACCTGCCAAGTCCATTTGGAATAAATCATCATTACATCCAATAATTGTATGCCCAAAATATTGTTCTCCAATACGATCTGATTGATAATGGTATAGTCCTTTAACACTATAGCCACAACTTTCTGCCAAATCAATCGTTACAATGGTATTATGCCCAACACCTAATATATATATACTATTCATTATATCTTGTATTATAAGACTTAATCAATTTTATTCGTCCAATTATTTATTACTACTTTACGTTTTCCAGAACTTAATACAGGTATTTCATTTACGCATTCAACTTCAATAATTGCATCGTCTCCCAATATTTTCTTTAATTCTATCTTTGTGAATTTAATAAACTCCGGTTTTTCCTCATATAAGCACAAACGAAAAAGATAACTCTTCTCTCCATTTTGTATGAACTGCCATTGTCTTATGTTCGAATTATTATAAATTTCTGACGGAATACTATTCCAAAGATCTAGTGGTTCGCCATTTGTTTTAAATATTAAATCAGTTTTACGACCAGTCAAATTTTCAAGTGAGAGTATTGTTCCATCAGAAGACACAGCACCAATTGAAGCTAAATCGCCGACATCATAACGTATCATGGGCATTGCATAATTCGAGAAGTCCGTAACAACAACTCTACCGATTTCACCTTTTTCAACAGGTTCATCTGAATCTATTTTTAAAATCTCAACAAAACAATTTGCCCTATTCAATATGATATTTGTTCCTACACCATCAATTGGGGAAGACCCAAATATTCCATTCTCTTCATTACCATACTGACTAATAACATGACAATGGAGCCTATTAATAATCCTAAAGCGAAGTGGCTCTAATAATATCTCACCTACAGATATAAAAAAGGATGATGTGGAAACTCAATATTATTCTTGACAGCAAAACTTGTAATTGTGTCAAGTGTTGTCATGTACCCACGTATCACTTTTATTCTTTTCGATATAATCGTATTAACTATTATATTTAACTTTTCATTGTTCAAGTTTGCATTATCCACATAGTATATATTCAAATCAGGGTTATAACTCATCATTTCTCCGCTTCCCCAATAATGCGATGCTGCTCGAAGATGCATCATAGGCTCAAAAGAATGAAATCCAATAGCCTCATTTTCTGCTTTTATGGTGGCTATTCTTCGGATACGACAAACTGTATCTTGATAAACCTCGAATGGAGTTCCTGTCGATCCTGATGTTTTTTGAATATGTACATTTCCTTTCTGTCCTGGAATCTTATCTATGGGAGTAAGAAACTTGTCATACTGCGTTCGAATTATCTGCTTGTTTATTACGGGAAACTCATGTAACTTTTTTCCTTTATAAGAACTGTAAAATAAAACATTAGACGTGGCAAAGTCCATAAAAGAAAACAGACGCTTCCTCCTTAATTTTTCTGCGATATCTATATTATCAATATTGGAAATATACATTACTTCCTTGTATGCTTTCCACATTGGCTGTCCTGCCAAAAAGTCTTTTATCCAATAACGTTTACGTAAGAATAAACTATGAAACCACATATAATGATTATTTTTTGATGCAATTTAGAACTCTTTGTATATCTTCATTACTCAACGAATGATACATTGGAAGACATATAACAGAATTAGCCATTTTATGCGCATTTGGCAAATTCCTAGGTTCTGCACTATCTAATCCTCTATACGTAGAGAATTCACTTATAAGAGGATAGAAATAACGACGTCCTAACACATTGTGCTCCTTCATCTTGAAATAAAGTTCGTCACGGCTCATACCATATTGCGCTTCATCGACAAATATCGGGAAATAGGCATAATTATGCTGAACACCAGGCACATCATCCATAAAGCGAATTCCTGGTATCCCATTCAGCGCTTCGCGGTAAGTGTCTGCTACACGGCGACGTGCCTCTATTGCCTTGTCGACCTGCTTCAGATTGACCAGTCCATAGGCGGCGCGCACTTCGTCCATTTTGCTGTTGATGCCTGGAGCAACAACAGTTGTTTCTCCTGCAAAACCGAAATTCTTTAAATAATCGATGCGTTTCTTTGTCTGTTCATCGTGCATTACCAATGCTCCGCCTTCAATGGTATTGTACACCTTAGTGGCATGAAAACTCAGCGTTGACATGTCGCCTACATTCAAAATGCTTTCCCCATTCACCTTTACCCCAAATGCATGTGCCGCATCATAGATGACTTTCAAACCGTATTTATCTGCAATCTCTTGTATGCGCTTCGTGTCACATGGCTGTCCATACACATGTACTGGCATAATGGCAGTGGTACGAGGTGTGATGGCAGCCTCTATCTTCTCTGGATCAAGGTTACACGTCACGGGATCAATATCCACGAACACCGGCTTAATACCATTCCACCACAAAGCGTGAGTCGTGGCTACAAAACTGAACGGAGTTGTTATTACTTCACCCGTTATACGCATTGCCTGCAAAGCCGTAATGAGCGGCAAAGTTCCATTTGTGAACAAACTAATAAATGGAACATCCAAGTACTCGCACAAGGCTTTCTCCAATTCCTTATGATAATAGCCATTGTTTGTAATCCATTTACGACTCCAGATATCCTGCAAATAGACATTAAATTCGTCCAACGATGGCATCAGCGGAGATGTCACCGTAATCAATTTCTCTTCCATCGTGGTCTGTTTCTTTTTTTATTAATCAATGACATCAGTTCATCAAGTTCCTCGAAATGCATAAGTTTAGCACCGAGCAGATAATAAGTCGCACCAATAAGGATGCCGACAATCAACTGCATCCACTGGGAATCAAAAACCTGCACTGCGCCCCATGCAAATGCCCCCATTACCAAAGAATGAAGCAGTATATGCAACAAGTCTTTCATCTGTGCGAAATATCCGTAACTAATGAGTTTCTTCGTATAATATGTATTGTATATCAAAGCAAGCAACGAGCCTACAATCCTGCCATAACACATGGCGACAACACCCAGCGGCAATGTAATGCAGAGAACAATGACACCTTGTATCTTTTTGATTATCTCCAATTTCAGAAAAAAGTCAGAACGACCTTTCACCTGCAAGAGATTGAGATTGATGGCATGTATAGGATACCACATCAGAGCAAAGCACACTATCTGCAACAAGTAGATGGCACCTTCCCACTTATCCGTCAATACAAGACGGATCAAAGGGTCAGCTACGGCAGCCAAGCCTACCATCAACGGAAAAACGATGAAAGCGGAAAGACGCAAAAAACGTTTATAAACGCCGGCCAAACGTTCCGGTTCATTCTGTATGGAACATAATACAGGAAATGTAACCCCTTGAAGGATGTTTGTAATGTTCGACGAAGGATATTGAGCCAGTCCGTCTGCACGGGAATACACACCCAACATTGCAGGCGAAAAGAACTTTCCTATGACCAGTGTATAAACATTAGTATATATAGTGTCAAGTAAACCAGATGCAAGCATTTTGGAACCGAACGAGAACATTTCACGAAATGATTTCCAAGAAAACATCAAGCCAGGCATCCAGCGCACAAAAAACCACAACAAAAAGGTACTGAGCAATGAGCCGAAAACAGACTGTGCAACCAACGCCCAAACACCAAAACCGTTGTATGCCATCCACAACCCAACAAATCCGGTCAGCAATGTCACTGCCAGTGATATTTTGGCACGCGTCTTGAAGTCGATGGAAATAGAGAGTTTTGCACTCGGTATGCCGGAAAAGGAATTGATAACCAGATTGAGTGCCACAACCTTGGTAACGTCCTCCAATAAAGGTATGTCATAAAATGCGGCAATGGCAGGTGAAGCAATCCATAGCAAGACATAGAAAAAAATGCTTACGACGATGTTGAAATAAAAGACTGTCGAAAAATCAATTTCTGTCCGATCGGGCTTCCTTATCAGAGCTGTACCAAAACCGCTGTCTATAAATTTCTGTGAAACTGAAAGGAAGATGTTCAGCATAGCCACCACACCGTAATCTTCAGGCATCAGCAATCGAGCTATAAGTATGCTGAAAACAAACTGTATTCCCTGAGTGGAGAAACGGTCGATACTGCTCCACATCACCCCTTTCACTGTCTTATCTTTTAAATCAGACATTACCTTATACTTGACGACAAATTGTCAAATTATTATTTCTATCACCAAAAAACTTACACTCCTCACGACTTACTTTTGAACGCCAGCATAAACTGTTTTTTTAGATTTATTAGAGATTTCATACTATGCCTTTCCATTTTCAAATCCACGAAGTGAAGATGAAAACTTCACGCCTATTTTAAACAAGTTACGGGTATCTTTGCTATAAGGTTCGGCATGTTACTTCTCTTAAAGTTGAATTAATGCATCTTCTGCACTGCCATCTAGTTGGTAATAAGAAAAGAATTTTAAAACTTATTCGTAATGCCTATTGGGCAACAATGTACAGTACATGAAGACAAGGTCCCTGGTCTGGGCCAGGGATGACGTATCGCGGGCACTTGTGCAAAGCGGACTTTGCAAGGTAAACGCGAGCA
>ERZ824598.1047-NODE-1047-length-38909-cov-4.102563_pt1 | contig 38909 bp, 22 predicted proteins | sample MGYA00519934_ERZ824598 | MGnify/ENA primary metagenome ERZ824598 (study PRJEB31778, sample SAMEA3449177) | human gut metagenome | biome: human gut; feature: human-associated habitat; material: faeces | place: United Kingdom | collected 2010/2012 ...
AAAGAAAGTCACCTTCATAATCTCTTTTATAAGTACCTTTCATCGGATCTGTCCCGATGTATACCGGCTTATCATGCCTGTCTGCCGCTGGAACATCAATTCTTAATATTCTCTTTTCTCCTACTGCCACTGGTCTGACATGATGATTCAGTAAAATGTTCTTCGACACCTTATTCCTGTCATTCAATGTACTCCAAAAGTCTTTCTGATATTTTACAATCTGCTTATCTGTCAGTCCTTCAACCGTAAAAGAATCTCTGTGTTCCTTAATGCCAAGCAGAATCGTGCCACCATTTGTATTTGCAAAAGAAGAGTAAGTCTCCCATATGCTCTCAGGAAGTCCACCGGTTGCCAGTTTACATTCTCGCTCATGATTTTCACCAAGATTTAATTCATTCAATATGTCCTGTCTCATTTATAACAAAACCTCCTGCTTGCGCCTTTCTAATATATCATTTTTTACTAGCCGATGTTTGTTTTTGGGCATCTATAACAAACAATTCAGGGGGATTCTCCCCTTTCTTCAGCCTCTCCTGGTGTAATTTTTCTATTTTCTTATCTCTACCAGGATTTCCAACCTTAACATACACAAAAATTCTTTGCAAGGTTCCTTCCGCCTTTGCATACTCTTCAATTTGTTCCTCATAGCCATGAAGATAATCCGCATTTGACGAAAGTTTTATTTCAACAACAGTTTTATCATTTCCTCTACTCATTTTTAAATCAACAGGTCCCGGTCCCTCATTTGCCTCAAAAGACATGTCTATATTATTTTGAGTACAGTAATGTTTACCTGAAAGATGCAGCAGTCTTTGCAATGACTTTTCCCTTCGACTTGTTGATGCAGACAATATCTCATCCCATCCCTTATTGTTTTCAACCCAATCTCTGAACAATAAAAGAACTTCCATCGTTGCATCCAAGCTATTCAACTCTCTATTTAATCCATGTGCTAGAACATCAAAAACTCCTTCCTTTCTTATTTTTCTAAATGTACTAGCAATCAAATACTCAATATTACTTTCAACTTGATAACGATCTATTGTCTGCGTACGGTAATTATCAATCATTCTGCCACATCGTTCCGAGTTTTTAAAAACGTGTTCCTTTAAATATTCCTTTTTGTCCGCCGAACACATTTTTTTCCATTCTTTTCCGATTGCCTCATTTACTTCGTCTCGAATTGCCTGATTCTCTTGAATTACTCTATCAATATCACTCCAAGAATCCGCTATCGGTATTTCATGTAATATTTCTTCTGGCAAATAAAGTAATTCACAATTCTTATACGGATTTATCGCTATTTCATCTCGGAATTCTATATTGGGATATTTTCCTGCATTTATTCCCAATGTTTTATTTATTTTTTTCGTATATGCTTTTATATCCGGTAATATAATAGTCGCTATCATATCGCTTAAGCGATCCGCTGAAACATTCTTTTCAAACAACCCAACTAATTGAAATATTTCTGGTTGTTTTGAACCTGACTTCACTATATCAAATGCATCGTTAATAACCTGATTTGACAAAACTGAACCAAAACCTGCGTCTATTCCAGATTCGGAAACACCAAGATTAATTCCACTCACCCCCGGAAAATGAAAAAGTTTCAAAGCTTTCCTATACAATATGTCTTGTTTGCTGTTTGACGCATCTAGCAAAACCATTATTTTACGATAGAATTCATTAATCCGCTCATATGACCCCTGAAATTCTTGAGTTTGATTCACTTTCAGGCGAAGTAAATTAATAAAAAACGGACTATCACGATTGATTATTGAATCAAAAACGCCCAAATCTTCAAATTCGGTTTCCAGTTCAAAAAAATCTGTAATAAATATATCCTCCATCATCCATCCTTTCTCCATAAGGCTCGCTATACTCATGGTATTATATCTTTGCCAACAAATCCACTTTCAATGCTTTCTTTCCTTCCTGTGCTACCTCCACACCTTGGAATTTCGCATAGTTGACCTTGACGCCATCGTCCAGATCAATCTCAATCCTCTGATTTGCCACATGGGCGATTGCCTGATCATATGTCTGCATTTCTGCTAGCTGCTTCGTATACTTCGATACCGCTTTCATTGCCTTGGACTTCTCAGATGCAACGCTTGTATTCTCAATCGTGTACTCTGCACTCTTCATCGCTGTTTCCACATAATTCTGTGCCCGGTGAAGATAATCCGTCCGCACCCTTCCTACCGTATCTGCATCATAGCGGTGCATATAGATCAGAGCCTTGAAGCCATTCTGTTTACCACTGTCAAACAGCCAGTAAATCGGACGCTTCTGATACACTTTCAAATGATCCTTATAAAAATCTTTGATAAAGTAATTGCGGATCACTTCACGAGAAGAATTTCCTTTGTTGCCAAGTGCCTGCGCAATAAAGTCAAGATTTTCTTCCCGTGTATCTTTTCCATACACCGTTTCCACAAACTCTACGAATTTTCCAACAATATCATCAGAGAAATATTCCTCATCCGTAATTGGAATAATGTTGTCACGATCCGGATTATAGGTGCATTGCTTCGTACAATCCTCTGTTTTAACATAAAATTCGCCAGTCGGTACATAATCTCCCGGTGCACCGGCTACTCCTGTGCCTGCTCTCGGAGCTGTTGCTTCAAAATAGACCGACTCAAATGGTTGTCCTGCAACCATTAATCCGCCCTTATCAATAGAATAACGTCCAAACATACAACCAACTGCATAGGAGATGAAGCTGCGGATGTCTCTGCCTAAATCCGCCTTTCGCACTGTAACATCTTTATCCTCAACCTCCGAAGTCAACTCATCCTGTAACCCATAAATATCAATAAAGATGCGGTTAAGTTCCTCCTCGTTAGCTTTCAGTTGTGCAAAACGATTATTACACTCATTTTCCCATGAATCATATGCCAATTTTATATAATGCTTGAAAGGAATATCCTTTGCTTCTTTTGAAACATCATATACATTACCTTTATTTTCCCAGGATAAATACATCGTATCACTTTGTCGTAACAAAGGATGTGTCCGAAAATCCCATGATATTTCAAAGGAATCCCAATCTAATTTAGACAATGTTATGTTATCTAACGCTAATTTATTTATTTTTTTATCTGATAAAATCGATTCAATAATCGGCAAATTTCGTATATTACCAACCTGATAATTCATTGTTGGGTTTAATAATTTGAGTAAGTATATAGTAATTCTACTCCCCAAAACTGCAAGCAGTGAAAAAATATTATCTCTATTTTTAGGGAACACCGATGAACCTGCAATATCAAACACGAATCCCTCCGGATAATATCTAATTCCAAAATTTTCCGAACTTATAAAAGACCATGATATACTTTCTCTAAAATAAAATGATTGTCCCGGAAAACTAGCAGACTGTCCACTATAAACCCTATATTCTGCTATTTCCTCTCCAAAATGTTTAAAGTTCACAACATATTCATGATTTCCATACCATTTTCTAAAATCCCCTCCTTTATTATACGGATACCACTTTCTCTCATCTACAATACATTCCTTAGCTGAATGACATTTCAAAAAAATACTATTAAATTTAACTTCATGCCACAATTTCAAAAAAAGTCTATTATTACAAGTAAACAATCCATTCACTACGTCCGCCTTTGTGTCCATATTCGTATTTTCCCTAAAAATACTACGAATTACATCACTCACCCAATATGCCACAGGGCTTCCTGGAATTTTTTCAAAATTATCTTGAACCGCTTCATACTGATTGTCATCTGCAAGGAACATGTCTTCTTTTCCCTTTTGAGAGGTTGGTTCAATCAAGCGACAATATACCCCTTTATATCCGTTTTCTCTGCTTTTTCGCATCACAAAACTGGTGGTCTGTACTACTTCGCCACCAATTTCTTCAAAAGCTCTTGCCCCCAAATGTGCCATATTTACAGTATCAAGCATTAATAATTTGCTTCTCAGTTTTTCAAAACTTGATAAGAACATCCATGCATGCTGCGTAATCATCGCCTGATATCCGTTCTTTTTTGCCATCTGTCCACACTTCTCAATAAATACAGCAAACAGGTCACTCTTACTATCTGCAAAATTGTCCTTGACATACTTGGAAAGTTTTGCGCCCATTCCGGACGCTCCCATATACGGCGGATTCGTTACCACGGCATCATACTTCTGTCCCAGATTCTTTGCGACTTTAATAAGCAGTCTCAGACTTTTCTGCGTCTCATCGCTTTTATTACTATCAAATGCTATCTGCCCTTGAATATCTGATGGACCATTAAACTGTCCCTCCATATTCAAATCTTCCACATAGTCCTGCAACAACTCCCAGTCACATTCTTCTACATTTAGGATAGAACCATACTCTCTTCCATCCTTGAAGGTATCTAACAGATATTCCATCTGCTCTTTTGCTGTTTCCCTCTGCTTTGTGTCCATGGACTGTCCAAAGAGCGACAGATGACTTCTGGAGATATCATTACTTTCTGCAATCGCATATACTTTTGGCATCGGCTTTACATCATCTCTGCCACGGAAGAATCGTCTGTTATATCCTCTTCCTTTCATCATGACAGCAAAATAAGCAAGCTGGTAAGCTCGCTGATCGATGTCTAATCCATGAATATTATGTTCTACGATTTCAAAGGCTGCTTCTCTCTCACTGTATCCGGTACTGGTATAGATATCCATCAGTACATCAAACATAGCGATTAGGATATGTCCGCTTCCCATGCAAGGATCAATGCAGAGAATGTCCGTCGGTTTCAGATCTTTATAATTACTGCGGATCTCTGCCAGTTTCACATCAACAGATTCCTCCTGCTTTGCTTCCGGCAGATAATATTTCCAGCCAAATTTCTCGGCGGTTTCTTTTTCATTGACCGATGGATCTAGCGCACGCAGATGGTCGATCCAGATTCTACCGACAGAGTTTTCCACCATATAACGGACGATCCAATCAGGGGTAAAAAGCTGGGTAGCCGCAGGTATCCTCTCTTTGGTGATTTTGATATTCTTCTTTAACTTGGCAAAGGTATCATCCTTTAACTCTGTGTTGTAATACTGATACAGCCATCCGATGATCTCCACCTGTCCGGTTACTTCTCCCTGTTCATTGACTGATGTTACATTGAAGTCTGCCTCCGGAATGCCATCCTCCTGATTGACTAACATGTAGATCACATCATCCTTATTCGCATAGGAGATATCAAGAAGCAATTCTGTATAATCCTGTGTTTCTTCAAAAAGCTCCGGCAGGATCTCATGAAGGGCATTGCACTGCTTGATAAACAGTTTCTGAAACAATTCATCACTGGCAGCAATCGTTCCCTTCATCTTCAGATCATAGATTTTCTCCCGTTCTTCCTCAGTAAATGGAAGATCCACATCCGGTGCCATTGTCACAAGATCCGGCTCGTTCTTTACCAATCCACTTACAGTGGATTTTTTTTCTGAAGAAAGTACACGCACGCGGCTTGGAAGATAATCATTGACTTCCATAAAACGGATTGCACAGATACGGTTAAACCAGGTATATGCCACCTCTTCTACCACAGCATCAAAACCACGCTCCGCAATCTTGTCTACCAATTTCTTACGAAGCTCACACTGTGATTTATTCAAGGTTACTTCCGTTCCTGCTGCCGTCTGATATACCTTAAAGTCCGGTCCTGTTGTAACCGGACCACTGCATTCTTCCGGAGTAATGCCAAGCATTCCTGCCTTATCCGTCACAGAATTTCTTAACTTGTTTCTTGCCTCTATGGCAAACCGCTTTATCGCCGCCTTATTCATATGCTAGTCTCCATTTCTACATAGATCTACGTTGTCAGCTTAATGTAATTATCGTATCATCTCCCAATTCTTCCATCAGCTTCGCCTTCATTTCAGCAAGGAATCGGTCAATATCCTGTTCATTCTCTAAAGAATAAGTCCTCGCCCCTGCCACACTGCTGATGGACACATTCTTTCGTTTCTTTTTCGGTGTGGCAGGCGGTTTTGGCATCGGTGTTTCACCGGTTCCACCTTCTGCTCCGGAAGCTTCTCCCGGATGCTCCTCACCACTTGGCTCTATCGGTTGATGACTCCGTTCATAATCCTCTATCTCATCCAGCAGACGAAGTTTTAATGTATCACTTTCCAGCTTGATATTTTTCACCGCAGCAATCTCATTGGATGATTTTAACTTTTCTAACAACTCCTCGAAGCTTCGATTCACCTTACTTGTGAATTGATCTGCAAATGTCTTATCTGCCAATACATCCCGCACAATCTTAAAGTCTGCCTCTACGATTGGGCGCATTTCTTCCGCTTCTTCTTCCAGCAATTTAGCATAAACATCCATAAACTGTTGATTTAAGTCTGGCAGGTTTTGTATCTGACTATATGGATTTCTGCCCTTGACAATCTCTGTCATCTTAGCAACTACATCCAATACCTTCTGATCTCTGACATAGGTCTTACTCTTGTCAAAAATACTTAGATACTTCTGTGTCTTTTCAAAGATCTTTTTCTGTTCACCCTTAAAGAAATCAAATACCGGTGTGGTATCCTCTGCATCATCTAGCAGATCATCCCGCATTTCATCCACTGTCTTAAAAAACTCGACAGAATCTTTGATATTCATAACCACTTCCAGATTCTTCTTTGCTTTTTCCATCAGGGACTTCGATGGAAGATCCGGATTAATACGGTATTCTACCATAATATCATCAAAGAACTGCTTTTTATTCTTCGCAAAGTTCTTGAACGCTTTCATAAGTACATCGTCATCTTCGCTGGATACGCTACCTCCAAAGTAATCCTTGATTACTTCTTTTACCGAACGGATCTGACGATCTGTTGCACGCACACGGATATCTATCAACAGCTTCTCCACATACTCCCGCTTCGTGATATACTTTACCAATTCTTCATGGCTGTTTGACAGTAGTGACAGTGTCTGACTGTTAAGTATCATAGAGATTCGTCCCTGCTTAAACAACATTGCTACCAGCCACTGCACATCCTTCGGATCAAAACCGTATGGCACTGCTGCAAACTTATCTGATAAGGCTTTCAGCGAAGTCTTGATGTGTCTCTGATTATTAAGATCAATCACATTCAATACTTCTTCTAAAGCCAGCTTATTCGGTGTCGTATCTTCTACGCCAAGTGTGATCTGACCGCCATCATCCCGAAGAACATGTGCAATATCTGAAAGCTCCGGTGCCGTCTCCATATAAGTCAGCTTGTTATACTGCGTCTCGACCAGCTTACGCATAGCTTCATCAATTCTGGAGGATGCCTCCTTTGCATTGATCACTGCCTTATCTCCATTGACATAAATATCCGCATTCTTTAATGCTTCCTCAATATAGATCTTGATACGATCTTTTTTCTCCAGTCGTTCATCTTCTTTAGCACGACGGATACTCTCAAAGCTATCCTGTGCACCGGAAGCATTTTTATTCAGATATTTATAAATCTGAATACTTCCCCGGATCTCATCAAGGAACGTCGTATCATTCGGCAGTTTCATAATCACGGACTGCTCCGAAGCAGACAGCAGCCGCAATACAGCATCGGTATATTCGCTGCCATATGGTGTGATTATGGTAAGTCCGATACCATTGGACTGATTTCCCTTATAAAAGCGGTCATCCACCTTTTGATTAAACGGGAACATATAACGGTTGCTATAGCGGAATTTCTTCTCTTTATAGATCTCCTCGAAAATCACCATAGAAACCTCACCGATGATCTCTCCCAGTTCCACGGTTTCACTATTGATTGCGTTGTTGATCTCCTGCTCTTCATTGGTCAGGAAGATATATATCTCGCCATTCTTCTGTACCAATGTTTCGCCAATCAATCGTTTTAATGACTGCTCTACCTTTTTACGCACTTCCACTCTCTCGTCATAGATACTGGAGATCATCAATGTCGTAAGGTTATCCACATTTGCTTTGATCTCTTTCACATACTTGATCATAAAAAGAACTTTCAACAGTTCCACATCAAACGCATCCAGTTTACTATTATCCTCTGCGTCCGAGATCACCTGACTATGCTGGTGGTCAATGAATTTATGCAGTGTGTCATAGAAATAACTGAACGGCACCAATACGCCTTCTTCCTGATCCATCACACGCATTGCCGACTCCTGAAAAAGTGCCAGCATGGATCTGGACTGATCAGACAAATGTTTTCCGCTGGCTCCGTGAGTACGCACTGCTGTCAACACCTGACCAAGCAGGTTAAATTGATATGGAATAAACGGATAACACTCTGCAAAATCTGTTTTATCCGTATATAACTTCTTATCTGCTGTATCTTTCGTGAAAGTGATCAGGTTCTTAATGATGGATTCATTTTTCTCATAAAGCAGGCGAAGCGTCTGTTTCGCAGCCTCGTTCTTCTCTAAAATACGTCTACGAATAACTTCATCTACATTCGATGCCGATAACGAAAGTCTGGTATCAAATCGTCCCTGAATCTTAGAAAAGTCATTTCCCTTTGTCTTTGTAATTGAGTCAATATCCTCCTGGCTGGTCACGATAACCCATGCTTTTCCACGACAGGCAGTTCCAAGATCTTCTACGATTGTCTGGAGGTTCAGCATAAGCTGCGTATCATCTGCGATATACTGACCAATCTCATCAACAAGGAAGATCACATGGTGATTCGGTCCCTTCTTCGCACAGTATTCCTGCACCAAAGAAACAAACTTCTCAATGCTAAGATCATAATTACCTTTCGCATTCTTGCACCAGTTTCGTGCTGCCTCCTCACTCATAAAATCCATCTCGACAAGTGTCTTAACCACTTTATCCTGAATCACTGCAAATGCCTGTCTCTTCTTCTCCCATGGTGCTCCGGCAATCTGTTCAAACTTTTCCTTGAACTCCTCAAATCTGCCCTCACCATCCAACTGGCGTTCAAACTCCGCAAGATAAGGAATAGAACCGCAATACCCCTGCATCTCATTGAACACTTTCATAAAAACTTCCACGATTGCCTCTTTCCCGGAGCCAACCTTTGCAGAGCCTTTGGAATCAATATTAAACAACATAACATCGGATGAGATTGTGCCGGAATTAGTCATCTTTGCAATCAGCATCGGATCCTCGATTTTTTTCCCGTCCGTAAAGTATTCAATTGCTCGCTTTCCCTCTACGACGCTGTTTTTTAAAAGATATGACAAAATCTTCAAGAAGTGGGATTTACCACTTCCGAAGAAACCGGAGATCCACACACCCATCTTATCTGTATATCCGTTAATACCATTTTCATAATTCTCGAAAAAGTCACGGAAATGTTTTAATAACTCTTTCGTGACAACATATTCATCCAATTCCTGATATATATTTTCTTCATCCGATTGACCAACCTTGATAACTCCCTTAATATCACGGTCAATCTGTTTCTCAAACATCTTCTTAATCTGCATATTCATCCATGCCTTTCTCTACACAAGCTTGAATGCTCTGTAGTAATTACGCGTATCCATCGTTCCAAACAGTTTCAGATCCTGTCCACTATACTCACCCGGATAAAACATTACCACCGGGGCACTGTCCAGCACCTGATGCAGGTTGTTAAGGATATTGTGACTGGCAATGACCGGATGGCACTTGCCAACTCCCGTAAGAAATACCACACTGTCTGTCAGGTCCTGTTCCACAATCTTACTGATGATCAAATTTCTCTCGTCTGTCTCATCCAGTCCCAATGTTTCCACCAAGCTGTCTGCCATATCAAAGAAACCATTCTCTCTCTCCAGATCAAAAAACGCTTCCAGATACCCCTCCTCTTCCAGCACCTGAATCATCAAATGAAACAGATCAATCTCTATGATCCGAAACCCTAAGCTGCTCTCATTGATCCGGTTCTTCAGATACTGTATATGATTTCTCACATGAAGTTCTTCCCTCGGATCATAATCGAAGATATAATATCCGACTTCATTTCCTAGTCCTTTATTACTACGAAAGCTCTGATCCGATATTTTCTTCTCTATCTGATTCAGTCTTTCATCCAATGATAACTTTGCCATCAGCGCACTCCCTTCACTGCATTCAGGTATGCTTCTAATCCATTTCTTTTCAATAATTCTTCTGTTCTATAGTCAATGTGTATCTGTCGTATCGTCCGGGGCTTTGCACTGTTTTCCAGTATGCCTGCCTCATACAACATCCGGCAAAAACATTGTTTTAATTTCTTTACTGCTGTATCGGTCCAGCCGGCAACCACTTCACTCTGCATTGCCTTATCCGCAAAAAATACATTTAAGTCGCGGTCTGTGATCTCCAACTCACCAATTCGAAGTTTTTCATCATACACTTCGTGCATAAATTCAAAGAACAGCCGGCTATCCTTAAGAATTGCGATTAAGTTTAATACTTTGGCTGTCTCTACGTCACAAGTGGTAAATACCTGAAGCACTGTTTCCGGTAAAGCAGATATTCTACGGTAAATACCATTCAACACTTCATATGCACGGTATTCTGCTTTAACCTGATAGATATTCTCTTCCCAGGCTATCTTTCGGATATCTGCCTTGCTATATCCCTCCAAAATATAGTCTGCTGTCTTTCTGGACTCCTGCAGCCAGAACAGCTTGGAGGTTAATCCTGCACTGTATTCCATGATCATTCACCCTCCTCATCTTTCACATAGTGAACAATATCCCCAAAATCACAGTCCAGCTCCCCGCAAATTTTCTCAAGTATCCGCAAAGAAACCGCTTCGTTCTTTGTCATTTTTGCTATTGTGCTGCTGCTGATCTCTAATCTTTCAATCAGATCACCTTTCTTTAGGTTTTTGTCAATCAACAACTTCCATAATCCATTATACGAAATCGACATATGCTCTACCTCGCAATACTAAAAATCAAACCATCCCTTCGTTATTATCCACATCTATCTGCATAAATAACAATAATTACGGTATGATAAATATAATACCACAAAGCAGAGCACAAATCAATGAAAATCAGAAAAAATTATTCGCTTTCTCGAAGTTTTTCTTTAATTTTATCACATAACATTTGCAACGCATTTATGTCATACTCTTTACTTGTCTTTTTGCCGATCATATCCTTTCTCACTATACGTCACTGTCACCAAACTTCGATATGAAAACATCTCAATATCACTCTTTTTTGTTTCCCATTTGTAGGTTGCACTGTCCTTTTTATATTCTCCATACAGATCACAAAGGTACTCTTTCACCTTCGTAAATAGCATTAAACCAGACACTTTTGATTAAATTGCCACAATCTTCAGCAGTGCTACATGCGTCAAGCATCGTATAAGTAATCGTGTTCAAGTTAGCAGCATACTCTTTTTGGACTCTTTCCGCTTCATCGGCTGCTTTCTTTTTCTGAATTTGTCCAATGCCCAATATCATCACTAGGATCAAAACAAATGCCGATCCCGCAATCAGTGCAATTTTCTTCATCTTCTTTGTCATGCGTCCCCCGGTAACCTCTACCTGCTGCGGGGTATCCAGGGTTACTCCCCCACTTGGGGCAATCGGACATCCACAGACCGGACATACCTCCATCCCTTCTTCTAACTCCGTTCCACATTCTTCGCAAACCCTTTTCTCCTCTGGTTGTAAAGATGCTCCGCAGTGCACACAACTCTTTGCCTTATCAGAAATCTGTTCCCCATAATTCGGGCATGTAATCATTGCCATAATATTGTTTCCTTTCAAATCTGTGTCTTCAAACTACGCCTTTTGTCTCTTTCTCTGCGACTCCTCATGATACTTCTCGATATCCTCTTTCCAGTCATCATCCAAAAAGTCTGATGCATCTTCGCATGTTACCGCTTTACTAAGAGCTCGTCCTACTGCTTCAAAATTAACAGCAATTCCTTCCGAATCATTTTCATATGTTACAGAACGACTTCTATTAATTCCTATTTTTTCTGCCTCCTTCCCTGCATCAATATTGGCTCCTAAAAATAAAAACTCCCAGCCGCACTCTTTCTTTGCCTCGATCTTTCTTCTGATCTGTTCGTAACTGCACTCCGTGCTGGAATTTTCCAATCCATCTGTCGTAATTACAAAAATGACTTTCCCGGCTCTATGCTGCTCCGGCAGATGTTTTTGGACATTATCCATTTTGTCAATTCCGGCTCCAACTGCATCAAGCAATGCCGTACAGCCGCGCACAAAATATTCTTTTTCCGTTAATGGTTCGATAATACCAATAGGGAAGCGATCATGAATCACCTCAACTTCATCATCAAATAAAATCGTTGTAACATTAACTTCTTTTTCTTCTTTCTTTTGCCGATCAATCATTCCGTTAAAACCACCTATAGTGTCACTCTCTAAACCACCCATAGAACCGCTTCGATCCAAAATAAAAACCAGCTCTGTTAAGTCCATATTCATGTGAATTACCTCCTTTGTTTTATGGTAATCACATTATATCTGCTGAACTCACAAAGCTGGTCGCATGATAGGCGACATATTCTATTGTCTCGCCAATTTATTCAAAAATCGGCTGTCCATAAGCAAATAACACATCATTGATTTCAAACATGTCATATATTTTATTTTGCAAAAAATATGCAACAATAATGTCCATTTTGGAGCTTCTTGACAATGCATACCCTGCAGAAGCAAGTAAATCTTTGGCTTCATCCAAAGATAATTCCAACGCGATCGTAAAAGCAAGCACCGTCTTCTTATTTGGTGTATAGTTCACATCTTTTCTAATTTTAGAAAAATGCCTGCGATCTACATTGGCTTTTGTATAAACTTCCGAATCCTTAAGATCTCTTTCATCTATCATTCGTAATAGTCGTTGTGAAAATGTTTCCTCCATTTGAGCCATCAAATCATCTATATTTCGATTGGTAGACATAGTAGACGGCATACCGGTCGTGATCTTCTTTTTCTCCATGCTGGCAACATCAAAGTCCATATCTTCCGTACCAAGATCACAACCGACATAGGTTTCATCTGTTTCCGATTCTTTCAAATCTTCTGCATTCTTTTTTGCAGCTCTTTTCTCTCGAAAAGAAGTAATGCGATCAAAAATAGTGTGCATCTCTTTGTCTAATTTAATATCATCATTATCCGGCACATAATACTTTTCAATATATGCCCCTACTTCATCAATTCTTTTTTTATCTGCCATCTTGATCACCCGCCTTTGTGTTTTTATCTTAACACATTTTTGTCGTCTTATGTCGCATCACAAGGGACATTTTCAATGACAGATCTCCTCCGAATCCAGCATCACGGTAAACGGTCCATCATTTAACAATGACACCTTCATATCTGCCCCAAAGACTCCTGCTCCCACTTCAAAGCCCCTGTCACGCAGGCTCTTTAATACATATTCATAGAGTTCCTCCGCCAGCTTCGGATTGCCCGCCTTTACAAAGGAAGGGCGGTTTCCCTTGCGGCAGTCCGCATACAGGGTGAACTGGGATACCACGAGAAAGTTTCCGCCCACATCGGCAATCGCCTTATTTGTCTTACCGTTTTCATCCTCGAAGATCCGGAGCTTTACCATCTTGTCGATCATCTTGTCCGCAATCTCTGTGGTGTCCTCCTCAGCTACTCCCACAAATACAAGAAATCCATGACCAACACTTCCGGTAACCTCACCGTCAACTGTGACAGATGCTTCTCTAACTCTCTGAATCAATAATTTCATCTTTATTTCCTCCATCATATAGAATTTTGTTTCATTTATCCCTCTAATATATAATATACCAAATTTTTTGTATTCAACAATCCTATATTTTATTTTTTCCGTCCGCCTCCATTCCATGGATGATCGTTTTTCTTATTTTTTCTACAAGCTGATTGCTGTGAAATCAAAAAAAGGTCACATAGGGCGGATTAGGGACTTTCCCCCCATTAACGACGTGCGCCGAAAGGCACACAACAAAGACCGTCATAACATTTCTGCTATGCCGGTCTTTGAAAATGAAAATCTCTCTTCTTTTGTATCTTTTTTACTTGTAACTTCTCTTTAGAAAATTAACCAATCCGTTTTTCCATACTTTTTCATCATGCTTTCCTTTTGGATACAAATACCATATATGATCCACATTATTTTCCACCAGTTTTTCATGATAATCCTGTGGATTGCTTCCAACCGTCCCATCCGCATCTCCAGTACACAGAAGCACTGTCTGCGGCTTTGTTTTCCATCCATCCAATGTCAAAATACCAGTATCCAGTGTCGGTGCTGCTGAGAAAGAACCTATATAATTGAAGTGATCCTTAATGGCAAACCCCAGTCTGAGAGCCTCCATTCCTCCCATGGAAAGACCACATACACCGGTATCCTCCCGCTTCGATGACACACCATAATTTGCCAGCACATACGGTTCTAAATCCTGGATAAACTCTTTTTCAAACTTAGTAAATGCTTCTATATTTTCCGCTGAAAATGTGTCTTTATTCAATCCATCTTTTGGAACAATACTTGGTATCACTGCAACAACTGGCTGCAATTCTCCCGTATATATCATATTGCTCAATATCTCATTCAAATACATATATCTCCACTGCCCACGATCACATCCAATGCCGTGTAACAGATAAAGAACCGGATATTTTTTTGATGAATCATACTCCGGCGGCAGATAAACATAAGCTTCCCGTTCTGCACCCACAATCTCAGAAGGATATGTCATCTCTTCAAAGTTTCCCAACGGTACCCCTTGCTTTTTTCCCGTATACTGCTTCATATCCGGGTGAAAATATTGCTGAAATGCTTCCTTCGTTCCACTTGTCTTTCCAATTTCCCACTCCTGCTCCGGAGATAGTGTAACCGTCTGTGACGGTATTGGTGCTGCTGTCGCAGTCGCTGTTGGCACCGCCGGAGACGGCTCCGGCATTACCGGCTTCTGCGTTACAGCCTCTGCCGGTTTCTTTACATCTTTTACAGTAACCTTCCATACATACTTTTTCATTTGAACAATTGCTGTCACAGTAGTCTTTCCGGTCTTTTTACCACAAACAATCCCTTTACTATTTACTGTCGCAACTTTTTTGTTTCCGGAACTCCATTTTACTGTTTTATTTTTCTTTTTCACTTTGAGCTTTTTCTTCTGCCCTACAGAAAGTATAAGCTTTTTACTGCTTATTACCGTTTTCTTCTTTTGAGCAGACACTCCCATTCCTAATATACCAGAAATCAACAATCCAGCGACTAAACATAGAAAAGCTATTTTTTTAATACATTGTTTTATTTTCATATAAACTTCCTCCCTCGTACTGTTTTCTTGACAATCCTGCAAGAAAAGACTAACATAATATCCACATAAATAAAATATCTATTTCCGACCATTACATATATAATAGCGACTTTTTAATCGTTTACACCCGACATCAAAGAATTTTGAAAGGAGTCTTCTTATGGAATTACAATCCTATATTTCTTGTATTTCAGACACTCTTCCAACTTTTTCATTAGCCGGAGAAGTCCATGTTCCATCTCCCAATAAACATTTTGAAAGAACTCCACAAAACCGAATTCTCTACATTATTACAGATGGTACTATGCAGATTATAGAAGATACGAAGCTATATACACTCACTGCAGGTGACATCATAATCTTTTCCCCCGGCAAATGCCACTGTGGTATTCTCACAAATGATCATGTTGACTATTATTATATTCATTTTTATTGGAATTCCATGCAGGACATAACAATGACATCGGAAGAATATATTCATCAAAAAGCAAATAGACAGACATTTTCTCCAGATCATCCTGCCTGTCAGGACACCCTGATACTTCCCAAATATTTTCATCCGACACACTCATGTTTTAATGAAATAATAAACCAGACACAACATCTGTTGAAAACATGTTCTACAAGCGAACTTCATCAACAGCCGGTAAACAACGCTCTTTTGTTTATTCTTTTGTTACAAATGTCACGTTCAGAATTGTCCCGCATTTTACATACCGGATCTGATAATCTTTCTCTCCCATTTCAGATTTGTGATTATTTAAAAACCCATTATTCACAAAAGATTACCGGTGCTGTACTGGAAAATATTTTTCACCATAATTTTGACTATATGAACCGCCGCTTCAAACAATATACCGGCATGACTATTTTTACATTTCTGGAAAATTACAAAATCGAACAAAGCAAAAAGCTTTTGCAAAGCCGGCAGTTTACAATATCCGAAATTGCAGAAACTCTCGGCTTTTGTAACCCGTTTTATTTTAGCAGAGTATTCAAAAAACATGAAAAGATCACACCAAAGGAATATCAGATGAAATTATAGATTTCCTACTACATTAAAACAAGGGACGATATGTACCATTTTTGGTACACATCGTCCCCTGCCATATTTATTTTACGGACTGCAATAATTGCATCCGTTACCGAACCTCTTCGCAATCATTCCGGCTCTCTAAAGTACCTCATTAATCCAGATTCGTATATCCCATCAGGAACTGATCCACCTCTTTGGCTACATGGCGTCCCTCATTGATTCCCCATACAACCAGTGACTGTCCACGGTGCATATCACCCGCTGTAAATACCTTATCCACACTTGTCTTAAACTCTCCCGGAGCTGTCTCCACATTGGTACGGGCATTGAGCTTCACACCAAATGCCTTTGCCACATAATCCTGTGCTCCCAGGAAACCTGCAGCGATCAGTACCACATCTGCCGGCATTTCAAACTCACTTCCGGCAATCTCTGTCATATTCATACGTCCTGTCTTCGGGTCTTTCTTTGCCTCCAGCTTTACGAGCTTCACTTTTTTGAGCTTACCGTTTTTATCAGCGATAAACTCCTTGACCGTAGTCTGATAGATACGAGGATCGTGTCCAAAGACGGCAATCGCCTCCTCCTGACCGTAATCTGTCTTGCAGACTCTCGGCCACTCCGGCCAAGGATTGGATGCTGCACGCTCATCCGGAAGCTTTGGCATCATCTCAAGCTGTGTGACAGACTTGGCTCCCTGACGGACCGCCGTTCCCACACAATCATTTCCGGTATCTCCACCGCCAATAACAATGACATTCTTACCTTTGGTATCTACCCAGCCCTCTTTCTTGCCGGTGAGTACATGCTTTGTAGAACGTGTCAGGAAATCCACGGCGAAGTAGATTCCATCGGCTTCTCTTCCCTTTGCCTTGATATCACGGGGATTGGAAGCACCGCATGCAAGGATCACGCTGTCATATTCCTTCAGCAGATCTGCCGCCTTCACATCTTTTCCCACGTCGGCATTGACAACAAACTTTACGCCTTCTTCTTCCATGACCTTCTGCTTCCGGTCAATCACCCATTTTTCCAGCTTCATATTCGGGATACCATACATCAGAAGACCACCGATATGATCATTTCTCTCATATACCGTAACGGCATGACCACGGCGGTTCAACTGGTCTGCTGCTGCCAGTCCGGAAGGGCCGGAGCCGATCACGGCAACCTTTTTGCCGGTGCGTGTCTTTGGTGGCTGAGGTCCCATCAGATCATTGGCATAGCCATACTCGATAATGGCATTTTCGTTTGCCTTGCAGGTGACCGGTGTGTCATTCAGACCACAGGTACAGGCTGCTTCACAGAGTGCAGGACACACTCTGGAAGTAAACTCCGGAAAATTATTGGTCTGGCGCAAAAGCTGCAGTGCCTTTTTATAATTACCATGATATAAAAGATCATTCCACTCCGGCACCAGATTGTTCAGAGGACAACCGGAAGCCATTCCGGCGATCATCATACCGGACTGACAAAACGGTACGCCACAGTTCATACATCTTGCCGCCTGCTCTCTGCGTTCCTTCTCTCTCATCGGTGTATGAAATTCATTAAAGTTCTTGATACGTTCCAGTGGTTCCACTGCCTGATTATTTTTTCTCTCATATTCTAAAAATCCCGTTGGTTTACCCATGATGATTCTCCTTTCCAAACAAAAGCTTATTTATTTTTATGCTCGTAAAATGCTTCAATCTGTGCCTGCTCGTAACTCAGACCGTGCTCCTCCATCTTTGCGATCAATTGCAGCATATGAGCATAGTCATAAGAAATAATCTTCTTAAACTTTGGAAGATATTCGCTGAAGTCATCAAGGATCATCTTACCCTTCTTGGAACCTGTGGCTGCCACATGCTCCTCGATCATCTCTTTGAGCTCCAGTACATCGTATTTATCTGTGATCGGCTCAGAGGATACCAGCTCTTTATTTAACTTCAGATAAAGATTGCTGTCCTCGTCCAGTACATAGGCAACACCACCGCTCATACCGGCTGCAAAGTTCTTTCCGGTTGGTCCCAGGACAACCACACGGCCTCCAGTCATGTACTCGCATCCGTGATCTCCAACACCTTCTACTACTGCATATGCACCGGAGTTTCTGACGCAGAAACGCTCACCGGCAATACCGTTTATAAATGCCTTACCACTTGTAGCACCATAAAGAGCAACGTTACCAACGATAATATTTTCCTCTGCTTTAAATCGGCTGTTCTTTGGAGGATATACCACGATCTTACCACCGGATAAGCCTTTTCCAAGGTAATCATTGGAATCACCCTCCAGCTCTAAGGTCAGTCCCTTTGGAATAAATGCGCCAAAGCTCTGTCCGCCGCTGCCGTCACACTTCACGGTAATGGTATCCTCCTCCAGCGTGTCACTGAACTTCTTCGTCACTTCGGAACCAAGGATTGTTCCCAGAGAACGGTTGATATTATCAACCTTTACTTCGATCCGGGCCTTCTCTCCTGTTTCCAGAGACTTTTTCAATTTTGGAAGAAATACCTTCTCGTCGATGGTCTTCTCCAGCTCAAAATCATATTTGTCCTTTGGATTAAATTTATTATCCTTGCGAAGCCCTGCAAAGGTAGGGTCCAATATTCTGGACAGATCCACACGCTCTGCATATTCCTCTGCCTCTCCTGTCAGCTCTTTTCTCTTCAGGAGATCAACACGGCCGATCAGGTCATCCAGCTTGCGCACACCCAGTGCTGCCATATATTCTCTCAGCTCGCTGGCAATAAACTTCATAAAGTTCTCAACATACTCCGGTTTTCCACGGAATCTCTTACGCAGCTCCGGATTCTGGGTAGCCACACCAACCGGGCATGTATCCAAATTGCAGACACGCATCATTACGCAGCCCATGGTGATCAGCGGAGCAGTCGCAAAACCAAACTCCTCGGCACCAAGCATTGCAGCAATGGCAACATCACGGCCAGTCATCAGCTTACCGTCTGTCTCAATACGGACACGGGAACGAAGACCGTTCATGATCAGTGTCTGATGTGTCTCTGCCAGACCAAGCTCCCAAGGAAGACCTGCATTGTAGATTGAGTTTCTCGGAGCAGCGCCTGTACCGCCGTCATAACCTGAAATAAGGATTACGCCTGCACCTGCTTTTGCAACGCCTGCGGCAACCGTACCTACACCGCATTCCGAAACGAGCTTAACAGAGATTCTTGCGTCTTTGTTAGAATTTTTGAGGTCGTAGATAAGCTGTGCAAGGTCCTCGATTGAGTAAATGTCGTGGTGCGGTGGGGGAGAGATGAGCGATACACCGGGTGTTGAATGACGGGTTTTTGCAATCCAGGGATAAACCTTTTTGCCAGGAAGGTGTCCGCCTTCGCCGGGCTTTGCACCCTGAGCCATTTTAATCTGAATTTCGTTTGCAGATGTGAGGTATCTTGATGTAACACCGAAACGACCTGACGCAACCTGCTTGATTGCAGAACATCTGTCAACCTTCTGTCCTTTTGTGAGAAGTCTTTCAAGGCTTTCGCCGCCCTCACCGGAGTTTGACTTGCCGTGAAGCTGATTCATTGCAATCGCAAGTGTTTCGTGAGCCTCCTGTGAGATTGAACCGTAGGACATAGCGCCTGTCTTGAAACGCTTTACGATTGAATCAACGCTTTCAACCTCATCAAGCGGAACAGGAGTTTCTGCAAAGTTGAAGTCGAAAAGACCTCTGATATTTACAGGATCCATTTCTTCGGAAATCATATGAGAATACTTTTTGTAAAGCTCATAGTCGCCTGTTCTTGTTGCCTGCTGGAGCATATATATAGTCTGCGGATTGTAGAGGTGTTCCTCTTTGCCGCTTCTGAACTTGTGTGAACCACGGGATTCAAGCTCATCGCTTACACCGAGGTCAAGCGGATCAAATGCCGCTGTGTGAAGTTTGTCAACATTCTTTTCGATATCCTTGATTGTGATACCGCCGATTCTGCTGACTGTGCCTGTGAAGTATTCGTCAATAACATCCTTGCCGATACCGATAGCCTCAAAAATCTGTGAGCCATGATATGACTGGATTGTTGAAATACCCATTTTTGACGCAATCTTTACGATGCCGTGGAGAACTGCGCTGTTGTAATCGTCAACTGCTGCGTAGTAGTCCTTGTCAAGAAGGTCATCACCGATAAGCTCGTGAATTGTTTCCTGAGCAAGATACGGGTTGATTGCACTTGCACCGTAGCCGAGAAGTGTTGCAAAATGATGAACTTCTCTCGGCTCACCGCTTTCAAGTATCATTGCAAGTGAGGTTCTCTTCTTTGTTGCAACAAGGTGCTGATGAAGAGCGGATACTGCAAGAAGTGACGGAATTGCAAGATGGTTTTCGTCAACTCCTCTGTCGGAGAGGATAAGAATATTTGCACCGTCATTGTAAGCCTTGTCAGCTTCAATGAAAAGTCGCTTAACAGCCTTTGAAAGTCTTGTGTTCTTGTAGTAGAGAATCGGGATAACCGCAACCTTAAAGCCCGGAATGTGCATATTCTTGATTTTGAGAATATCGGTTGATGTAAGAATCGGGTTGTGAATCTTCATAACCTTGCAGTTTTCGGGACGCTCCTCAAGGATGTTGCCGTCCTCACCGATATAAATTGTTGTTGATGTTACAACTTCCTCACGGATTGCGTCAATCGGCGGGTTTGTAACCTGCGCAAAGAGCTGTTTGAAGTAGTTGAAAAGCGGCTGCGGTTCTTTTGAAAGAACTGCAAGCGGACTGTCTGTACCCATTGCGGCAATTGACTCTGTGCCGTTCTTTGCCATAGGAAGAATTGATGTCATAACATCTTCGTAGGTATATCCGAAAGCCTTCTGGAGTTTTTGTCTTTCTTTATATGAATGCTCCTCAACCTTCATATTAGGAATTTTGAGGTCTTTAAGACAAACAAGATTACTGTCGAGCCATTCGCCGTAAGGCTGTTTTGACGCATAATATTCTTTGAGTTCATCGTCATCAATGAGTCTGCCCTGAACCGTATCGACAAGGAGCATTTTGCCCGGGCGAAGTCTTTCCTTTGTAACAATCTTTGCGGGATCAATAGGAAGTGCGCCGACTTCCGATGAAAGAATGAGGTTGCCGTCATCCGTGATGTAATATCTTGACGGACGCAGACCGTTACGGTCAAGAACCGCACCCATAATGTCGCCGTCAGAGAAAAGGATTGACGCAGGACCGTCCCACGGCTCCATCATTGTTGCATAATACTGATAGAAGTCCTTTCTCTTCTGGCTCATTGTGCCATTATTATCCCACGGCTCCGGAATTGTAATCATAACGGCAAGAGGAAGCTCCATACCGCTCATTACGAGAAATTCAAGTGTATTATCAAGCATTGCAGAGTCTGAACCCTCTGTGTTTACAACAGGAATAACCTTGTCAAGGTCGCCCTTGAGATGCTCTGAACGCATTGTTTCCTCACGGGCAAGCATCTTGTCAGCGTTGCCTCTGATTGTGTTGATTTCACCGTTGTGAACAATCATTCTGTTAGGATGAGCTCTCTGCCAGCTTGGATTTGTGTTGGTTGAAAAACGGGAGTGAACCATAGCGATTGCAGACTCGTAATCCTCGTCCTGAAGATCAAGGAAGAAGTTACGGAGATCGCCGACAAGGAACATACCTTTATATACAATAGTTCTGCTTGAAAGTGAAACTACATATGTGTCTTCATTACTCTGTTCAAAAACTCTTCTTGCAACATAGAGCTTTCTGTCGAACGGAAGACCTCTCTTTACGCCGTGAGGTCTTTTGATAAAGCACTGCATAATTGCAGGCATACATTCAACAGCTCTGTGACCGAGTACCTCGGGCTTTGACGGAACATTTCTCCAACCGAGAACTGTAAGACCTTCTTTTTCTGCAATGATTTCAAACATCTTCTTTGCCTGATTTCTTGCAAGCTCATTCTGAGGGAAGAAGAACATACCTACAGCGTAATCTCTTTCGGAACCGAGCTTAATGCCGATTTCAGCAGCTGCCTTCTTAAAAAATTTGTGTGAAATCTGGAGAAGAATACCTACGCCGTCACCTGTTTTGCCTTCGGCATCCTTACCTGCTCTGTGTTCGAGAGTTTCAACAATTGTCAGAGCGTTTGCCACGGTGTCGTGTGACTTGATACCCTTAATATTAACAACAGCTCCGATACCGCAGTTATCATGTTCAAACTTCGGAGAATACAGAGTCTTGTTGTTCTCTCTGACTGTCTGTTCCATTAATGATCACCCTTTCCTGTTAATCACAAAAATTATTCAGCGGACTTTTTATATACATATATATGTAAAAGGAAGTTTGCTTTCGTAAACTTATCGGTTCAAAGTGGCAATTAATGTTCTGCCGGTTAATAATCAATCATATATATGTAATTGTAAAATGCCCAATCTCTTCTCAGCGGTAAAACCGCTATGCTCAGCCTGTGCTATATCCTGCAAAGGTGAATGTGCAGGTCGGCTGATGTTCTGAAATGCCCTGTCATCGTTGATCAAGAAAAATCAGCACTTAGATTATATAACTATACATTGTGCTTTGTCAAGGGAAAATAGAGGAAAATTGCAACTTTTAAGGGTAAAACTTTCATTTTACTGTGATTGTTGTAGAAAATATGCAACTCTTATTGGTGTTTCAGCTTAATTTTGCAGGAAATTTAATAAAACTTGCAATTTCAAAACTTTTTTCAAAAAATGTATTGACAAATTCGCAAAAGTGGAATATACTAACAACATCAAAGACAGCAAGGGCGCTGTGAGCTGAGGCTTACAGTGTCCTTTTCTGTTTTTATAAAGCAAAAATCAGACCATTAAAATTTATTTTCAAAATGGATAGGAGAGAATTAAAATGGCAAAAGTTCCCGAAATTTTTGGCAGCATGGTATTTAATGACCAGAAGATGCAGGAAAGACTTCCAAAGTCAACTTACAAGGCTTTGAAAAAGACAATCCAGAACGGTGAACCGCTTGACCTCAGCGTTGCAAATGTTGTTGCGGCTGCTATGAAGGACTGGGCAGTTGAAATGGGCTGTACCCACTACACACACTGGTTCCAGCCGATGACAGGTATCACAGCCGAAAAGCATGACAGCTTTATCGCACCGAACGGTGAAGGTCAGGTTATCATGGAGTTCTCAGGTAAAGAGCTTGTAAAGGGCGAGCCTGATGCTTCTTCTTTCCCAAGCGGCGGTATTCGTGCCACTTTCGAGGCAAGAGGCTATACAACATGGGATCCGACATCATATGCATTCGTTAAGGATGGAACACTTTACATTCCTACAGCATTCTGTTCTTATACAGGCGAGGTTCTCGATAAGAAAACTCCTCTTCTTCGTTCAATGGAGAGAATTAATACAGAGGCTGTAAAGATTCTTCATCTTCTCGGCAAAGAAGATGTTACAAGAGTTACAACAACAGTAGGTCCGGAGCAGGAATACTTCCTTATTGATAAGGACGCTTACGACCAGAGAGAGGACCTTATTTATACAGGCAGAACACTTTTCGGTGCAAAAGCTCCTAAAGGACAGGAACTTGACGACCATTACTTCGGTGCAATCAAGACAAGAGTTGCTGCTTATATGAAAGACCTTGACGAGGAACTCTGGAAACTCGGTATCCTTGCAAAGACAAAGCATAACGAAGTTGCTCCTTCACAGCACGAGCTTGCTCCTATCTTCACAACAACAAACATTGCAACCGACCACAACGAGCTTACAATGGAAGTTATGAAGAAGGTTGCCGAAAGACACGGTCTTGTTTGTCTTCTTCATGAAAAGCCGTTTGCAGGAGTTAACGGTTCCGGTAAGCACAACAACTGGTCAATTTCAACCAACACAGGCGAAAACCTTCTTGAGCCCGGCAAGACTCCTGAAAACAACCTTCAGTTCCAGCTTTTCCTTGCAGCAGTTGTAAAGGCTGTTCACGAGTATCAGGATCTTCTCAGAATCACGGTTGCATCGGCAGGTAACGACCACCGTCTCGGCGCTAACGAAGCACCGCCTGCAATCATTTCAATGTATCTCGGTGATGACCTCGGCGAACTCGTTGATTCAATCATTAATGACAGAGAATATGTAAGCAAGGGTAAGCAGAAGATGAGAACAGGCGTTGATGTTCTTCCTGACTTTATGAAGGACACATCAGATCGTAACCGTACATCACCTTTTGCATTCACAGGTAACAAGTTTGAATTCAGAGCACTTGGTTCTTCACTTAACATTGCCTGTCCTAACTATATGCTCAACACTATGGTAGCCGAAGAACTTTCAGAGTTCTACGATGAGCTTAAAGATGCGGATGATATGGACGCAGCTATCAAGGCTCTTGTTAAGAAAGTATTCACAGAGCATCAGAACATTATCTTCAACGGCAACAACTACGCTCCCGAGTGGGTTGAAGAGGCCGAAAGAAGAGGACTTCTTAACCTCAAGTCACTTCCTGACGCAATGGAACACTTCCTTGACAAGAAGAATATTGACCTCTTTGTTAAGAATAAGATTTGTTCGGCAGACGAAATCCGTGCAAGATATGAAATTGAGCTTGAAAGCTATTCTAAGCAGATTAACATTGAGGCTCTCACAATGATTGATATGGCTAAGAAGAACATTCTTCCTGCCGTTACATCATATGTAAGAGATCTTACGGATACAGCACTTGCCAAGAAGGCACTTTCAGACGCTATTCCTACAAGTGTTGAGGAAGACCTTATTACAAGCCTTTCAAACAAACTTGTATGTTTCTCAAAGAAAACTGCAGAGCTTGAAGAGGCTGTTATCAAGGCAAGCGACTACAGCGATGACAACCTCAAGTATGCTAAGTACTACAGAGAAACAGTATTTGCACTTATGCAGGAACTCAGAGCTGTCGGTGACGCAATGGAAACAGAAACAGCTTCGGAATACTGGCCTTATCCTTCATACGGCGAACTTCTTTTCGGTGTGTGATTGATAGAACCTCTATTTATACTAAATAACATTATTTATATTGTATAACTGGTAACACAACGGCGTGTGATTGACAGAATTAAACTGTCAGCTCCACGCCGTTTTTGTTATTTTGATAAAAGGAGAGATTTATATGGCAGAACTAATTTACGGAGGCACAGGCGTCTGGTTTATGATTGGCGCATTACTCGTGTTCTTTATGCAGTGCGGATTTGCAATGGTTGAAACCGGTTTTACAAGAGCTAAAAACGCAGGTAACATCATTATGAAAAACCTGATGGACTTTTGTATCGGTACGATTGTATTCAGCCTGTTAGGCTTCGGACTTATGATGTCTGAGGACTATGTTGCAGGATTCATCGGTGTTCCAAACCTCAATATGTTCACAGACTGGATGAACTTTGATTGGAACTCATTCGTATTCCAGCTTGTATTCTGTGCTACAGCAGCTACTATCGTTTCAGGTGCTATGGCAGAGCGTACAAAATTCTCGGCATACTGTGTTTACAGCGCAATTATTTCACTCGTTGTTTACCCGATTGAAGCAGGTTGGGTTTGGAACGGTCAGGGTTGGCTTGCACAGCTCGGCTGTATCGACTTTGCAGGTTCAATCGTAATTCATATGGTCGGCGGTATCTCGGCACTTGTCGGCGCAATCATTCTCGGACCCCGTATCGGTAAGTACGGCAAGAACGGCAAGGTAAACGCTATCCCCGGTCACAGCATCACACTCGGTGCTCTCGGTGTATTCATTCTTTGGTTTGCATGGTACGGCTTTAACGGTGCCGCTGCTGAAGACGGCGCTCGTCTCGGTCAGATTCTTCTTACAACAACAATTGCTCCGGCAGTTGCAACAGTAACAACCATGCTCTTTACATGGATCAAGAACGGCAAGCCTGATGTTTCAATGTGTCTTAACGCATCACTCGCAGGTCTTGTAGCAATCACGGCAGGTTGTGCAGATGTTGACGCAATCGGCGCAGCAGTTATCGGTATCGTTTCAGGTATCCTCATCGTAGTAGCAGTTGAATTTGTTGATATCAAGCTTAAAATAGATGATCCTGTCGGCGCATTCTCGGTACACGGCGTAAACGGTATGTGGGGCGGCCTTGCAGTAGGTCTTTTCGCAACAGGTAACGGTCAGAACGGCATCACAGGTCTTTTCTACGGCGGTGGCTTTGCTCAGCTTGGTAAGCAGGCTCTCGGTATTGTTACAATCGTAGCTTGGACAGTTGTTTGCATGATTATCGTATTCACAATCATCAAAAAGACAGTAGGTCTTCGTGTTACAAAGGACGAAGAAATGAAGGGCCTCGATATCTGCGAGCACGGTCTTATCAGCGCATATGCAGACTTTATGCCAATCGGTGTCGGTACAGCTTCACTTGATGAAACATTTGATGTTGACAGCAATGTTCCTGTAACTCAGGCAGTTCCCGTTCAGCTTGCAGGCAAGTATGATATGGCTACCGACGGCACAAAGATTACTAAGATTGACATTCTTCTCAAGCAGTCAAAGCTTGAAGCTCTTAAAGAAGAAATGGATAAGCTCGGCATCACAGGTATGACAGTATCTCAGGTACTCGGTTGCGGTGCTCAGAAGGGTAAAGCAGAGTATTACCGTGGTGTTGCTATTGAAAGTAACCTCCTTCCTAAGATGAAGGTTGAAATCGTAGTTTGCAAGGTTCCTGTAAAGGCAGTTGTTGATGCGGCTGTTAAGGCACTTTACACAGGTCACATCGGTGACGGCAAAATCTTTATCTATGATGTTGAAGATGTTGTTAAGGTTAGAACAGGCGAAACAGGCTACGACGCTATGCAGGATGTTGAATAATCCCCAATAGCTTAATTAACCCTATCCTTTTTAATTCACATAAACCGAGACGCCCCGAACGGCAATAGCTGTTCGGGGCGTTTTGGCTCTATACTATATATAGTGTCAAAAATCAAAGTTTACAATATGAAGGATATTTGAATTATACAGCTTAAAACCATAAATAATAATGAAAAGACAATTTGTTGTAAAGCCCGAAAAATGTTGAAAAGTGTAAAACAAATTTGCAATGAAAATGTTTTTACAAAATTGTAAAAAATATTGTCATAATTCCTTTAAGTAAATAACAATAGGGGTTAATCTTGTAAAATAATAAGATGAATGAAACAATATGCGGTGGTGAGGTTCTTGAAAAATGCTTTGTTGATTTCACACTCTGAACAGAGTGCCGTTTCTTTGTCACAATTGCTCGGAAGCGAAGGCTATACGGAGATTTCCGTCTGCCAAACCTCACAGGAGGCTAAGGAGCTTGCAAATGGTGAGGTTTTTGACCTTATCTGCGTCAATGCACCGCTTGAAAAGGAAAACGGCATTGAGCTTTCAAAGTACTTTGCCGGAACAACCCGTTCAAGTGTTGTGATTATCGTTCCGCAGCGAAATGCGGATTATGTGAACGACGCACTTACGGAGCACGGTGTTCTTGTTATTGCAAAGCCCGTAAACAAGCACCTGTTTCACCACTTTTTGCAGTTTACGGAATGTTTTAAGATGCGTATGTTCCGTGTGATTGAGGAAAATGAAAAGCTCAAGCATATGGTTGCGGATATGAAGATAATAAACAGAGCAAAGTTCCTGCTTATTACCTGCCTTAATATGTCCGAAGATCAGGCGCATCGCTATCTTGAAAAACAGGCTATGGATCTCAGAACAAGCAAGCTTGAGGTTGCAAAGCAGGTTATCAGAACATATGAGAACTGACTGCGATTTTTTTAGTTTATTGAAAGGAATGTGTTTTTATGAGCCGTGCGGCATACTTAATCCTTGAAAACGGAACAGTTTTTGAGGGCAAGGCGTTTGGTGCCGAAAAAGAAACTACGGGAGAACTTGTTTTTACTACAGCAATGACAGGTTATCTTGAAACACTCACCGACCCCAGCTATTACGGTCAGGTGGTTATTCAGACATTTCCTTTAATCGGCAACTATGGTGTTATCCCTGCCGATTTTGAGAGTGACTCTCCGTCACTGAAAGGTTATATTGTACGAGAATGGTGCCAAGTTCCTTCAAACTTCCGTTGTGAGGGTGATCTTGACACCTTTTTAAAAGAGTCGGGAATTCCCGGCATTTACGGAATTGACACCCGTGCGCTCACAAGAATTGTGCGTGAATACGGTGTTCTGAACTGCAAAATCTCCTATTCTCCCGATGTAACAAAGGAAGAACTTGACGAGATTAAGAACTATGTTATTACAGAGGCTGTTGAAAGCACTACTATAAAAGAAAAAGAGCATTTTGATGCTGAAAACGGCGACCTCAATGTTGTGCTCATGGATTTTGGCGCAAAGCATAACATCGGCAGAGAGCTTGTTAAGAGAGGTTGTAACCTTACAGTCGTTCCCGCCCACACAACAGCGGAGGAAATTAAGGCTATGAATCCCGACGGCGTAATGCTTTCAAACGGACCGGGAGATCCTTCGGACAACACAGAGATTATTGCAGAGCTCAAAAAGCTTTGTGACTTCGGGATTCCGACCTTCGGTATTTGTCTCGGTCACCAGCTCCTTGCACTTTCACAGGGTGCAAAAACAGAAAAGCTCAAGTACGGTCACAGAGGTGCAAACCAGCCTGCAAAAGAGGTTGAAACAGGCAGAGTTTACATTACATCACAGAACCACGGCTACGCTGTTGTAAGCGACAGTATGCCCGAAAACGGCAAAGTAAGCTTTGTAAACGGCAATGATAACACCTGCGAGGGTGTAAACTACACAAATATGCCTGCTTTCTCGGTTCAGTTCCATCCGGAAGCTTGCGGCGGTCCTCACGATACAGCATTTTTATTTGACCGTTTTATTGAATTGATGAAGAACAACAGAAAATAAGAGTCCGAAATTCGGATTACTATTCAGCATAAGAACAGATACAATAATTACTTGAACGAGGAATGATTATATGCCACTCAAAAAGAATATCAAACGAGTTATGGTAATCGGTTCGGGCCCTATCGTAATCGGTCAGGCTGCCGAATTTGACTATGCAGGCACACAGGCTTGCCGTGCGCTTAAAGAAGAAGGACTTGAGGTTATTCTCGTAAACTCAAACCCTGCTACAATTATGACTGATAACGCAATGGCTGATAAAATCTACATTGAGCCGTTGACGCTTGAAACAGTTAAGAGAATCATCAAAAAGGAACGCCCTGACAGCCTTCTTTCAACCCTCGGCGGTCAGACGGGTCTTACCCTTTCAATGCAGCTTGCAAAAGAGGGCTTCCTTGATAAATACAATGTTCAGCTTCTCGGTGCAAACCCCGAAACAATCGACAAGGCAGAGGACAGACAGCTTTTCAAAGACACAATGATTGAAATAGGTCAGCCTGTTATTCCGTCACTTGTTGTTACAGATGTTGAATCAGCTGTTAAGTTTGCCGATGAAATCGGTTATCCTGTAATTATCCGTCCTGCATTCACACTCGGCGGTACAGGCGGCGGTATTGTCGATAACGAGGAAGAGCTTCGTGAAATCACATCAAACGGTCTTGAACTTTCTCCTATCACACAGGTGCTTGTTGAAAAATGTATCTCAGGTTGGAAGGAAATCGAGTTTGAAGTTATGCGTGACAGCGACGGAAATGTTATTACTGTCTGCTCAATGGAAAACTTCGATCCTGTAGGCGTTCACACAGGCGACTCAATCGTTATCGCTCCTACGGTAACACTTGCCGACAAGGAATATCAGATGCTCAGAAGTGCGGCTCTCAACATTATCTCTGCACTTAAGGTAGAGGGCGGTTGTAACTGCCAGTTCGCACTCAACCCCGAAACATTTGAATATGCGGTTATCGAGGTTAATCCCCGTGTATCCCGTTCATCGGCACTTGCGTCAAAGGCAACAGGTTATCCTATTGCAAAGGTTGCCGCTAAAATTGCTATCGGTTACACACTTAATGAAATCAAAAATGCCGTTACAGGTACAACATACGCTTGCTTTGAGCCGGCGCTTGACTATGTTGTTGTAAAATTCCCGAAATGGCCTTTCGATAAATTTGTATATGCAAAGAGAACACTCGGTACTCAGATGAAGGCAACAGGCGAGGTTATGGCTATTGCTCCGACATTTGAGCAGGCTATTATGAAAGCTGTAAGAGGTGCCGAGATTTCTCATGATACTCTCAACGACAAGGAATTTGCAGAGCTTTCAAACGCATCGGTTTATGACAGACTCAGCGTTTGCGATGACAGAAGAATCTTCTGCGTATATGAGGCTCTCAAGAGAGGTATTACAGTAGAACAGATTCACAACATCACTCTCATTGACGAGTGGTTCCTTGAAAAGCTCAAAAATCTTATTGCCGTTGAAAACGAACTCAAGAACGACGAGCTTACGGAGGATCTCTATGTTGGTGCCAAGAACAAGGGATTTCTTGACAGAACAATTGAAAAAATCACAGGCAAGAAGGTTGAAAATCCGCTTGTTCCTGTTTATAAAATGGTTGATACCTGCGCCGCAGAATTTGAGGCTGAAACTCCTTACTTCTATTCAACATTTGATAAGGAAAATGAAGCTGAGGAATTCATCAAAGAGCAGAAGAGCGATAAGAAAACAGTTATCGTATTCGGTTCGGGTCCTATCAGAATCGGTCAGGGTATCGAATTTGACTATGCGTCTGTTCACTGCGTATGGGCGCTCAAAAAGGCAGGCTACGATGTTGTTATCGTAAACAACAACCCTGAAACAGTATCAACAGACTTTGACACAGCCGACAGACTTTATTTTGAACCGCTCACAACCGAAGATGTTATGGGCATAATAAAGACAGAGAATCCGTTCGGTGTAGTTGTTGCATTCGGCGGACAGACAGCAATTAAGCTCACAAAGTTCCTCAGCGACAACGGTGTAAATATTCTCGGCACATCATACGATGCCATTGATATGGCAGAGGACAGAGAGCGTTTTGACGAGCTTCTTGAAAAGTATCACATCAAGCGTCCCCGTGGCGTAACGGTTATGACAACAGACGAGGCTCTCGATGTTGCAGACAAAATCGGTTATCCTGTTCTTCTCCGTCCGTCATATGTTCTCGGCGGTCAGAATATGATTATTGCATTCAACGAAGATGATGTCAAAGAGTATATGGCAATCATTCTTGCACAGAATATTGAAAATCCGATTCTTATTGATAAGTACCTTCAGGGTACTGAGCTTGAAGTTGACGCCATTTGTGACGGTGAAGATATTCTTATTCCGGGTATTATGGAGCATATTGAGCGTGCCGGTGTTCACTCGGGCGACTCAATTGCGGTTTATCCGGCATGGAATCTCTCAGACAGAATGACTCAGATTATTATTGAAAGCTCAAAGAACCTTGCAATCGAACTCCGTACAAAGGGACTTGTAAACATTCAGTACCTTATCTATAAAGACGAACTTTATGTTATCGAGGTAAATCCCCGTTCTTCAAGAACAATCCCTTACATCAGTAAGGTAACAGGCGTTCCTATGGTTGACCTTGCAACAAGAGCAATGCTCGGTGAAAAGCTCAAAGATATGGGCTACGGCACAGGTCTTTACAGAAAGAGTCCTTACATTGCGGTTAAGGTTCCTGTATTCAGCTTTGAAAAGCTTATCAATGTTGATAACCACCTCGGCCCCGAGATGAAGTCAACAGGTGAAGTTCTCGGTGTTGCAGGCACACTTGAGGAGGCTCTCTATAAGGGACTCATCGGTGCAGGCTACAAGATGAAGAAAAAGGGCGGTGTGTTCATCACAGTCCGTAATTCTGATAAGGCTGAAATCGGTGAAATTGCAAAGAAATACTACGATCTCGGATTCAGAATCTACGCAACAGAGGGTACAGCGGATGTACTCAAGAAGTACGGTATCGATGCCGTAAGCGTAAAGAAAATTCACGAGTCCAAGACAAACAATACTCTTACACTCATTGAATCAGGCAAGATTCAGTATGTTATTTCAACATCTGCAAAGGGCAGAATTCCTTCAAGAGATTCTGTTAAAATCCGTCGTAAGACTGTTGAAAGAAATATTCCGTGTCTTACATCTCTTGACACGGCAAACGCACTTGCAGATTGCCTCAAGAGCCACTATTCACAGCACAGCACGGAGCTTATCGACATTAACCACATGAGAGAGGAAAAGCTTATGTTAAAATTCACTAAGATGCAGGGTATAGGCAACGACTATATCTATTGCAGCACTTTTGATCAGGAAATCAGCAATCCCGAGGCGCTTGCCGTAAGACTTTCCGACAGACATTTCGGTATCGGCGGCGACGGTATTATTCTTGTTTGCCCTTCAAAGGTTGCAGACGCAAAGATGAAAATGTACAACCTTGACGGTTCAGAGGGTAAGATGTGCGGTAACGGTATCCGTTGCGTAGGTAAGTTCCTCTATGACCACGGTATGGTTGATATCAACGAAAAAGACGAAATTACAATCGAAACACTCAGCGGTATCAAGAAACTCAAGGCTTATACTTCAGGCGGAAAGGTTAACCGTCTCAGAGTTGATATGGGCAAGGCTATTCTTGATCCGAAGGAAATTCCTGTTGTTCTCGACGGTGACAAGGTTGTTGACAGACCTGTTGAAATTGCAGGCAAGAACTATAACATCACCTGCGTATCAATGGGCAACCCACACTGCGTGGTATTCATGGACGATATTGATAATCTTGACATTGAAACCGTAGGACCGGAGTTTGAAAACGATAAGCTCTTCCCTGAAAGAGTGAATACAGAATTTGTAACAGTTCTCGATGACCATACAATCAAGATGAGAGTGTGGGAGCGTGGCTCAGGCGAAACATGGGCTTGCGGTACAGGCGCTTGTGCCGTTGCGGTTGCCGCTTGTGAAAACGGTTTCTGCAAAAAGGGCGAAGACATCAAGATTAAGCTCAAGGGCGGCGATCTTATTATCAACTATACTGATGAAACGGTATATATGACAGGTAATGCGGAAAAAGTATTTGAAGGCGAAGTTGAGGTGTAATCGTGGAGATAACCGAACATAAGAAAAATAAAAAATATATATTTGTAACAGGCGGTGTCGTATCCGGTCTTGGCAAGGGTATCACAGCCGCATCTCTCGGCAGACTTTTAAAGGCAAGAGGGCTCAAGATTGTTGCTCAAAAGCTTGACCCGTATATCAATGTCGATCCGGGTACAATGAGCCCGTATCAGCACGGCGAGGTATATGTAACGGAGGACGGTGCAGAAACCGACCTCGACCTCGGCCATTATGAGCGTTTTATTGATGAGGACCTTAACAAGTATTCAAACCTCACAACAGGTAAGGTTTACTCAAATGTTCTTGAAAAGGAGCGTCACGGCGACTACCTCGGCAAGACAGTTCAGGTAATTCCTCACATCACAAATGAAATCAAGTCTTTTATCTACAATGTAGGTGAAAAGACTAATGCCGATGTTGTAATTACGGAAATCGGCGGTACGGTGGGCGATATCGAAAGCCAGCCGTTCCTTGAGGCTATCCGTCAGGTATCTCTTGAAGTCGGCAGAGAGAACAGCATCTTTATTCATGTAACTCTCGTTCCCTATATCAAGGGCAGTGAGGAACACAAATCAAAGCCGACACAGCATTCTGTAAAAGAGCTTCGTTCACTCGGTATCAATCCCGATATCATCGTTCTTCGTTGTGACGAACCTCTTGAGGAGAGCATTTTCAACAAGATTGCACTTTTCTGCAATGTAAAGCCGGATTGTGTAATCGAAAATATTACTCTCCCAACGCTTTATCAGGCACCTCTTATGCTTGAAAAGAGCAATTTCTCAAATGTTGTATGTCGTGAGCTCAATATTGTAACAGACAAAAAGCCCGACCTTTCCGAGTGGGAAGAAATGCTTAGCCGTATCAACAACCGTACAAAGAAATGCACGATCGCTCTTTGCGGTAAGTATGTTGCTCTCCATGACGCATATCTTTCTGTTGCAGAGGCACTTCGTCATGGTGGCTATGAAAATTCCGCCGATGTTGAAATCAAGTGGGTTGACTGCGAACTTCTTACAAAGTACAAGGTTGACGAGCTTCTCGGTGATGTTGACGGTATCCTCGTTCCGGGCGGCTTCGGTAACAGAGGTATCGAAGGTAAGATTATGGCTGCAAAATATGCCCGTGAGCATGATATTCCGTATCTCGGAATCTGCCTCGGTATGCAGACTGCAGTAATCGAATACGCAAGAGATGTTCTCGGCTATGCTGACGCCAACAGCGGTGAGTTTACACCAGAGGGCAAGCATAATGTTATTGACCTTATGCCTGAACAGGAAGGCATTGAGGATATGGGCGGCACAATGCGTCTTGGCGCATATCCGTGTGTTATCAAGCCCGATTCGCTTATGGCTAAGGCTTACGGTCAGCATGAAATTTCAGAGCGTCACCGTCATCGTTATGAGTTCAATAACGATTTCAGAGAGGAAATTGAAAATGCAGGCATGAAGATTACAGGTACTTCACCTAACGGACTTCTTGTTGAGGCTGTTGAAGTTCCCGACAACCGTTTCTTCGTTGCTGTTCAGTATCATCCCGAATTCAAGTCACGCCCGAACCGTGCTCATCCGCTTTTCAGAGAATTTATTAAGGCATCACTTGAAAAGTAATTGATTTTTCCACTTAACTTACAGACAAAAGGACTGATTTTAATGAAGATTAACAGAAATTTTGACAATCTCGTTCCTAACTATCTTTTTGCAGATGTTGCAAAAAAGACAAATGCATATATTGCGGCTCATCCCGATAAAAAGGTTATCAAGCTTGGTATCGGTGATGTAACCCTTCCGCTTGCTCCTGTTGTTGTTGAGGCAATGAAAAAGGGTGCAGAGGATCTTGCTCACAAGGAAACCTTCAAGGGCTATCCCGATTATGAGGGTTATGAGTTTCTCAGACAGGCTATTTCAGATTATTACAAGAGCTTTGGTGTTGCAGTAGGCGCTGACGAAATCTTTGTATCAGACGGTGCAAAATCGGACTGCGGTAACATAGGCGACATCTTCTCAAAGGATAATGTTGTTCTTGTAACCGATCCTGTTTACCCCGTATATGTTGACTCAAACATTATGGCAGGCAGAGAAATTGTTTATGCCGCATCAAATGAGGCAAACGGCTTTGCCGCTCTTCCTGATGAAAATGTAAAGGCAGACATCATCTATCTTTGCTCACCTAACAACCCGACAGGCTCTGCATACAACGCCGAACAGCTCAAGACTTGGGTTGACTACGCTCTCAAAAACGATGCAATAATCCTCTACGATTCAGCTTATGAGGCATTCATCACAGAGGATCTTCCTCGTTCAATTTTTGCAATCGAAGGTGCAAGAAAGTGTGCAATTGAAATGTGCTCACTTTCAAAGACAGCAGGCTTCACAGGTACAAGATGCGGTTACACGGTAATTCCTAAGGAGCTTGAGCGTGACGGTCACAATATCTATGCAACATGGTACCGCCGTCAGGCAACAAAGTTCAACGGTGTTTCATGGCCTGTTCAGTGTGCTGCTGCCGCTGTATTCAGCGAAGAAGGTCAGAAGCAGATCAAGGAGAACATTTCTTACTATCAGGAAAATGCAAGAATTATCGCATCTGCTCTTGATGAACTCGGCATCTACTACACAGGCGGTAAGAACTCACCTTACATCTGGCTCAAGTGTCCGAACAACATGGGCAGTTGGGAATTCTTTGACCTCCTCCTCAACGAGGCAAATGTTGTAGGTACTCCGGGTGAGGGCTTTGGCGAAAACGGTGCCGGCTACTTCCGCCTTACATCATTTGGTGACAGAGAAAATACGATTGAGGCTGTTGAGAGAATCAAAAAGGTTCTCACAAACCTCTCAAAGTAATTTGATTGAATTCAGATTATTATATTGAATAAAACACACAGCGGATAACCCGAATTTTAAGGTTATCCGCTGTTCTTATACGGTGAGCCGCCCCTACGCAAAAAAAGGACATTCCATTTGGAATGTCCTTTTGATATCATATTAAAATCAGAACTTAATCTTTTCAGCGATATAATCGTTGAGCTTGTCAATCGCAACTCTTTCCTGCTGCATTGTGTCACGGTCACGAACCGTCACACAACCGTCGTCAACAGACTCAAAGTCATATGTGATACAGAACGGAGTACCGATTTCGTCCTGTCTTCTGTAACGCTTGCCGATTGAACCGGCATCGTCATAATCAGTCATAAAGTCGGCTGAAAGCTGTTCATAAACCTTGCCGGCCTGCTCGTTGAGCTTCTTTGAAAGCGGAAGAACGCAAGCTTTGTACGGAGCAAGTGTCGGATGAAGTCTTAACACAACTCGTGTATCCTTTTCGTCAATAACTTCTTCATCATAAGCCTCAACAACAAGAGCAAGGAAAAGACGCTCAACACCGAGTGACGGCTCAATAACATACGGAATGTACTTCTCGTTTGTTGTCGGATCAAAATACTCAAGTGTCTTACCACTTGTTTTGCTGTGCTGTGTAAGGTCATAGTCTGTTCTGTCGGCAACGCCCCAAAGCTCGCCCCAACCGAACGGGAAGAGATATTCAAAGTCTGTTGTGGCTTTTGAATAGAAACAAAGCTCCTCTTTTGCATGGTCACGAAGACGGAGATTTTCTTCCTTAATATTGAGAGAATAGAGCCAGTCACGGCAGAAACCTCTCCAGTATTCAAACCATTCAAGGTCAGTGCCCGGCTTGCAGAAGAATTCAAGCTCCATCTGCTCAAACTCACGAACACGGAAAATAAAGTTACCGGGTGTGATTTCGTTTCTGAAAGATTTACCGATTTGTGCAACACCGAAAGGAACTTTCTTACGGCTTGTTCTCTGAATGTTAGAGAAGTTCACGAAAATGCCCTGAGCAGTTTCGGGACGAAGATAAATTTCATTCTTGCTGTCCTCTGTAACGCCCTGGAATGTTTTGAACATAAGGTTGAACTGACGAATATCGGTAAAGTTGTGCTTGCCGCAGTTAGGACACGGAATCTCTTTTTCCTTGATGTAATTCATCATTTCTTCATTTGTCCAGCCTGCAACATTTGTGCCGTCAAAATCTTCAATAAGGTTGTCGGCACGGTGACGGGTTTTACATTCCTTACAATCCATAAGCGGATCAGAGAAACCGCCGAGATGACCCGATGCAACCCATGTCTGCGGGTTCATAAGAATTGCAGAGTCAAGACCTACATTATATTTGTTCTGCTGAACAAACTTTTTGAGCCATGCGTTTTTGATATTGTTTTTAAGTGCAACACCGAGCGGACCGTAATCCCATGTGTTTGCAAGACCGCCGTAAATTTCGGAGCCTGGGTAAACAAAGCCTCTGTTTTTACACAGGGCAACGATTTTATCCATGGTTTTTTTGCTGTTTTCCATAACTTAACCTCTCTTAACAGATAGATAGATAAAAATAACCATTAAAATAATACAATTATTTGCAACTGTTGTCAAGTAAAAACACCAAATGTGAGCGCATAACAATAGGTTTAAAACAAGAATTAGAAAAAATTTACAAACTTGCCAAAAACCACTTGTAAATGTGAGCATTTTGATATATAATGTAATTACTCGAAATTTGAGTAACAAAAAAGGAGGAATTAGCGATGAAAAAATCATCCAAGGTTCTCAGTTTGGTGCTTGCAGTTCTTATGGCTGTATCCTGTTTTTCAGGCTTGACCATATTCTCTGCATCAGCTGAAGAAACCGACACAAAAATCTATTTTGACGCATCTAATCTCCCTGCAGAGTGGGGAACAACAAAGACAGTATACTGTCACCTTTACGCTGTAGCAGGCGATGATTTACCTGAAACATCTTGGCAGGGTAAGGCAGAGAAATGTAAGAAGGATACTGCTACAGGTCTTTACTACTTCGATACTGCAAAATTGAAGTCAGCTGACGGCACAAATCACGGCGGTCTTAAAGACAACGCTGACTATGCTGTAATTTTCTCAACAATTGATACTAAATCACAGAGTCACCAGACCTGTAATGTAACACTCGGCAAGCCTTGTCTCGGCGACACAATTTACCTCACAGGCGGTACAGTTGAGAATACCGAAGATTCATCAAAGCGTGACTTTGCTGCAACATGGAAGAATAACAGCGATAACTACGGTCCGAAGGCTGCAATCACATCACTCGGTCATGTAACTGAGGGCAGATTCCCGGTTTACTTTTCAAGAGCAGAAATGGTTGCACAGGCTATTTTCAACTGGGCTGTTAAGAATCCTAAAAACTACACTCCCGAAACTGTAGCTGACATTTGTGCACAGGTTGAGGCTGAGCCAATGGATGTTTACAACGCTTATGCTGAAATGTATGCAACAGAGCTTGCTGATCCTGCAGCTTATCCCGACTGTGCTCCGCTTACAACAGTAGCTACACTTCTCGGTGTTGATCCTTCAGGTACAACAGCTCCTGCAACAGAAGAACCTACAACTGTTGAGCCTACAACTGTTGAGCCTACAACTGTTGAGCCTACAACTGTTGAACCCACAACAGAACCCACTACAGAACCTGCAACAGAGCCTGCTGATGCAACACAGTATGTTGTAGCAGGTGTTGAGTCACTCACAGGTTATGAATGGCAGGGTTCTCCTGCACTCGCTCCCGAAAATGTAATGACAAAGAGCGGCGATGTTTATACAAAGACATTTACAGCTGTTCCGGTGGGCAAAAGCTATCAGCTCAAGGTTGTTGCAAACACAGGCGACGAGCAGAAGTGGATCGG
>ERZ824598.1049-NODE-1049-length-38845-cov-58.325445_pt1 | contig 38845 bp, 20 predicted proteins | sample MGYA00519934_ERZ824598 | MGnify/ENA primary metagenome ERZ824598 (study PRJEB31778, sample SAMEA3449177) | human gut metagenome | biome: human gut; feature: human-associated habitat; material: faeces | place: United Kingdom | collected 2010/2012 ...
TAATTTTGGGAGCGACCGTCTGTCGTTTCCCTCTTTTTGTATCTATAATATAACACAAAATCAAGTCTGTGTCAAGTGCATCGCCCTGCATAATCCGAAGAACCGCCTTGTTTAAAAGACGGTTTTCCGTTTATCCGGTTTTCCTCACAGGCCTTATATACTTCCAGTATCTCCTGCAGTCGTGATAGAAGTAAAATATCCTGCCCTGCGTTTTGTCAAGCTCGTAGCCCGACTTTTCATAGTCAAAGTCCTTCATAGCCTGTTCTATCTTTGCTTCAACCGCACTGTTTTCGGTCTGAAAGTCAAACGGTCCGTGTTCAAATACGATATACTCGCCCTCAGGCACGTCCATAATCTGCATCTGCCTTGGTATCTCTCCGCTGTAGTCGGCAGGAAGCCTTACACCGTAAGCCTCAGCCAGCGGAATGCCCCAGCTGCATATTCTTCCCTCAGGCTCGTTTATGTACGCCATCACCTGACCGCTTCCGCTGTTCGCCTCATTACCGCCCATATCGTCGAGCTTACCCTTGATACTGTCAAGCAGTCCGCATAAGTTTCGCAGTCCTGTCCGGGAATACGTCTCTGCTTTTCCCAAAAGTCGTAATACCCTATACTTTCATAGTTTCTGATATGCAGGAATTTATGAGCCGGTATCGTTACGAAATACACCTTAATATCACTGTTTGTCTGTGCCATACCTGTTCCTCCTATGCCTAAAAGATAGCAGTCGAAAGGTCTTATAGCCGTGCGGAGAATTACCGGTACAGGGTGTGAGCGGTAAGCGCTCGGAGTAATTCCGTATGCCGCTTTGAATGCCCTTGTGAACGCCTCGTGAGATGTAAAGCCGTAGTCAAGTGCTATGTCAAGTATGCCCTTGTCGGTATCTCTCAGTTCCCTCAGCGCAAAAGCAAGCCTGCGGTATCTCATATAATCCCTGAGCTTCATTCCCGATATCTCGCTGAATTTCCTTGAAACATAGTATTCCGAGTAGCCAAGCGTCTGCGACAGCCTGCCGAGTGTCAGCCTTTCGTCCTCGCCGCTTCTGATACACCTGTCTATGTCGTCAACGATATTCTGAATATTCATATACCATTCGTTTATCCCGTTCATCTGTTTTTCTCCCGTACAGCTTTCTTCCATCTTTTCGACTGTATTCATTTTATCACAAACGAGCAAGCCGAAACTTGATACGGCTTGCTGTTTTTACTGAAGGCAGCACAGTATTTTCATATCAGATCAAGATAAGTCTTGAGATCGCCGACAAACTGATTTCCGCACCGTGCAAGCTCACCGAGCACTCGATCGGTTCCTTTTTCGGTCGTATACCAGTTTTCTTTGGTGATGTTATAGCAATGTACGGGGCAGACCGTCATATCAACATTCGGGAAAGCCATTTGATACAGCATTAAGCATCGGCGAGCATGAAAGGCTTTACAAACAATTATACCGCTTTTTATCATTATGCCCTTTTCATCAACGGCTTTACGAGAAAGAAATGCGTTATCACGGGTATGCCCCGACTTGCTTTCTTCAATGATCGCAGTCTGCGGAACGCCGTTTTTTACGAGTACATCTGTAAAAAACTCGCAGTCTGACCGGTAATCGCCACTATAAATTTCCGCTTTTGAGCGGACGCCGTGCCATTTTTCCTCTTTAACGCTTACTCCTCCTGACGGGACTATCCAATCAGTCAAACCTTGTCGGTATAATTCTGCGGCATATTCGGGCTGTTCGGGGTGTGAGCCGCCCGGCAGAAAAATCGCATCGACCTTTTGAGGTTCTCCTGACACAAAGATATAATCTGAAATATCTGTGATGATCCGGTTTGGCATAGGGGTTCTCCTCTTAGTTTTTTTTGTAAAAGAAAAATGCGTGATCGATACAGCTTGCTGTTTTTACTACTCTTCCGGCGTAAAGAACACATTCCCGTCATCGTCTGTCGTAAATACCGTGAAGCCGGTATAGCACACATTTCCGTAAATGTCGTTTATAACAAAGCTGTATCTGTAGTCGCCTGCAGGCAGATTGACAAACTCTATCATATTGTCGCCGCTGTAGGTGCATTCATCGCCCTCGGCTTTGCCTGCAAAGTTACCCTCGCTGTCGTAAGTATTGAATATCGGCACTATGACATCGCCCTCTTTAAGCGGAACAACACTCCTTGCCGACTCGCCGTTTTCGTTTACGCCGTCCCATGTTCCAAGCGCCGTTATGTCATACGCATTGCCGTCCTGCGTCATAGCTATACGCAGATTCGTTTCCTTGCCGTTGAGCTTTATAGGTGATGTGTAAACCGAGCTGTTTCCGTTCTTCTCCACTATGAACATAGGGATAAGATTATTCTCAATCATATACCACTGCCCGCTGAAATTATCCTCGACAAGTCCTGATGAGAAATCAACCTTCGTGCTCTGGTCAACGCCGAATTCGATAAGCTCACCCGTTTCTTCGTCAACACGGTAAACCGAGCAGTTTACGCTCGCAAGGTTGTTTATAGTATCGTCCGTAACATTGAAGTAGAACGTTCCCTCATCGTCAAGCACAGGGCCGACATCTATCTGCACACTGCTCTTATCACCGCAGAAGCCCATGTTGTCGGTCTTGTTGTTGTAATGCTCCCAGTTGCTCTCGTAGTCGGAATAATCCCCGTCGCTCCAGTACACCGCACCGTCCGCAAGCCATGTTTTTTCACCGCTGTACCCGTCCGTACTGCCGTTTTGTGCGCCGTATGCGATTCTGTCAACAAACGTCATATAGTACGGACTTACGCACACCTTGCCGAATGTGGCAAGCTCGGCAGAGCCTGAAACGCCGAACGGATAGTAGGTCGAAAGCCCCGTTGAGCCGTCCTTGTCCTCGCCGCAGATGTTATACACTACCGCCTTTTCAAGTGCCGACATGACCTTGTCCGCCTTGTCACCCGATACCGTAGCCGCTATCATAGAGCCGAGATCCACCATGTTGGTATATCCCTCTGTATCGTTGTTACTGCCGTATGCTCTTACGGTATAGATGCTTCTTACCGCATTTGCAAGCAGTGCAGGGTCGGAAGAAATATCGTTCATTTCCTCGGCGGCGTCATTCACTGCCTTTACAAGTTCGTCTATTCGGCTGAGATCCGTTATCGAAAGCGTAGCCTCGCCGCCTGCGCCGATAGCCTCGCACGATGCCATAAAGCTGTCAGCGACCGTCTTTCCGAGTTCGGCTGTATCCGCTGTAGGATTACTTTCCATAAAGCCTGCTATCTCGGTATAATCCCAGCCGTATCCCGGCTCTGTTTCTTCCGATGCAAACATATAGTCTGCGTGCGGAACAAGCATATTCGCCGTTTCGACCGTTGCCATAAGGCAAGCGTCAAAGCCGATGAACGCAAACTTATCCGTCATCTTATCATATATCGAGGTAAGCGCAGTGTCTATCTCCTCAAGCGACAGCGAATCGTTCTCGTTAAGCTCGTCGAAGCACACGCCGCTTATACTTCCTCCGCCGTGGTTCCAGAAGATAAGCCCCATTTTAGCCGCCGCATAGTTTTCTATACCCCAGCTGAGAAAATCGACAAGCACATCCTCCTTGCCCATATTGACAGATTCTTTTTCTTCGATAAGGCTTATTTCTCCGCCCGTTACAACATAACGCTGTGTCTTTTCGGCAGAGATGCCGTATGTATCAGCCCACGCTCCCGCACCGCCCGTCTGAATGACGAACTTCACGTTCTCGCTTTTTGACCCTGCAATCATTTCCTCAATGTCGCCGCTCGCAAGCCCGTTCTCGCTTTCAAGGTCGCTTCCGCACATATATACAAAGACCGTCTGTGTGCCGTCCTCGCCCATAGGCTTTTCGGCTTCACGCTGTTTTCTCGTAATGCTTATCCCGTCCGAACCGCTGAACGTCAGCTTTGACGCACGACTGCCCGTAACATTCCCGTCATATTTATTATCACTGCCTTCACTGCTTTCCGCATTGCCGCCGTCGCTCGTCTGCCTGTTGTCGCTTGCCGTGCTGTCGGAAATCTCCTCCTCATCGTCAAGGCAGCCGCTCGATAGCACAGCCGTTGTAAGCACCGATACCGCAAGCAGTGCCCGTAATATCTTTTCACTTGTTTTTCTCATAAGCTCTCCTTTTCTCTTAGCCGTAATTATAACCATATTCTCACATATTAATTATAATCGTTTTTCTCGGCAATTGCAATAAAAAGGCACAAAAGGCATTTATTCGGCTGAAAACGGTAATCCCCCTCGCCGCCCTAAACTTCCAAAACCGCACTATCCCACCCACTTTTCGTAGGGCGAGGGGCTTGCCCCTCCCGTTGCATCGTAGTTATTGATTTTCTCAGCGTTTTTAATCTATCAATCATCAATAGCGGATTGCAATCAAATTTTCATTTTTATATATTAACTTGATTTTTGATAATTGCAATGATGTTTCGGGAGGGGCAAGCAAGGCAAGGATGCCTTAAGTGTGTGCCCAAAGTTTCGCACGGATGCGAAACCAAAAAGCACACACAGACACTCACCCTACGAATATTCCTACAATTCATCACAACCGCATATAAACTGCAAACACCAAACTTGGCTTATAAACACTTTGCTGGTTTCGCAAAATGTAGCAAATCGCAAACATTCTTGGCTCCCTTGCCAAAGGGAGCTGGATTGCGACAAGACTTTTTCTTATTATAAATTGCAACATTATGCGATTTAATCAACGTTAATATCCGCTCAACCCTATCTGTCGCAAGACTGAGGGATCGTTCGCAACCACTGCCCCTCACCAACCCTTCCAAAACCTCAACCACCAAAGTAAGCCATAACTAACCTAATTTTTACAAAAAAATTTTCAAAAACCTCTTGACAAACGCCGAAGTATCGGTTATAATAAAACCAACAAATCAGTAAACGTTACTGATTTCGCTAAAAACAATAAGAAAATATTGATTTTATCACTATGAAAGGATAGGTAATTTACTATGAAAAAGTGGGTATGTCCGGTATGCGGTTACGTTCATGAGGGAGATACACCTCCCGAGTTCTGCCCCCAGTGCAAGGTTCCCGGCAGCAAGTTCATAGAGCTTAAGGAAAGCGAAAAGCTTGTATTTGCAGACGAGCACAAGGTAGGCATTGCAAAGGCAGTTGAGGATGAAGAGATTCTTGCAGGTTTAAAGGCAAACTTTGAGGGCGAATGCACAGAGGTAGGTATGTATCTCGCTATGGCAAGAGCCGCTCACAGAGAAGGTTACCCCGAGGTAGGCCTTTACTACGAAAAGGCAGCTTGGGAAGAGGCTGAACACGCAGCAAAGTTTGCAGAGCTTTTAGGCGATGTTGTAAGCGCATCGACTAAGGAAAACCTTGAAAAGAGAGTTGCCGCAGAGCACGGCGCTACACAGGGCAAGCTCGACCTTGCAAAGAGAGCAAAGCAGTTGAATCTTGACGCTATCCACGACACAGTTCACGAGATGGCTAAGGACGAGGCCCGTCACGGCAAGGCTTTCGAGGGTCTGCTGCACAGATACTTCAAGTAAGCGGCGGCTGTGAGCCGCACCGGATTCGCCTTTTCAAAATTCTGCTTACCACAGGACAGCGAAACGGCGGCATCATAAAAAGCAATAAACAAACTACAGCCGTAAGCACTCTTGCTTACGGCTCAGTTTGTTCTTATAGTAAAAACGCATCTGATACACAAAAAAGAACACCGGTCGCCCGGTGTTCTCTTTTTTTACTGTCAGCTTATTTGGCTGTCTTCACATTTGCATAAGTATAAGTGCTTGTATTTGCACCCTTATAAGACGCAATCCTTACCTTATACACGCTTCCGGCCCTGAGTCCGCCAATAGTGACAGTAGCATTCGTACTGCCCTTTAACGTCTTTTTGACCCACTTGCCGCCTTTGTAAATTTCAACCTTATATCCGTCTGCACTGGCGTTTTTACCCCACTTAACGGTTATCGAGTTGCTTTTTGCCGATACAACCTTGATATTGGTTACCGGTGAAAGCACTGCAGTAACCGTAGTATAGCTGTAATCGCCGTACAGATTGTCCTTATACGCTCTTACCCTTACTTTACATGTGCTGTAAGGTGTAAGTCCGCCAAGCACAGCCATTGCTGTCTTATTATCGGTTATGGTCTTTTCGACCCACCTACCGCCGATATAATATCCTACGTTATATCCGTCAGCGTTTGTATCCGCATTCCATATAACTACTGCCTTTGAGTCAACTGCGCTCTTTACCTTAAGACCGCTGACCTTTGTCGGAGCGGTAGTGATATAAATATCGTCGAATGCACTCTCAAGCTCACCCTTATAAGCCTTTATTCTGACCTTGTAGGTTTTGTAGCCCTTAAGTGAGCCTATTGTAACGGTAGTTTTTTTATTGCCGGTCAGCGTCTTTTCATTCCACTTACCGTCTGCATAGTACTGAGCGGTATAACCGTCCGCACTTTCGTTCTTATCCCATGTAAGCGTAAACGAAGAAGATGTGACTTTCTGCGTAATACCCGTAACTTTTGACGGGAGCGTATCGATATAGCCGTATGTATACGGACTGTAAAGGTCACCCTTATATGCGCTTACCCTTACTTTATATCGTGTTCCTGCACAAAGTCCGTCTATAACCGCCGATATATTATTGTTGCCGGTAACAGTCTTTACGGACCACTGATTATTAATGTACCACTCTACCTTGTAGCCGTCCGCTCTGGCGTTTCTGCTCCAGCTTATTCTTACCGTTTCATCGGTAGCCTTCACCGTATTTATATTCCATACGGGAGAAGGAACGGTATCAACATAGAAACATCTGAACTTGCCGGTGAATCTTCCTGCATAAGCCGCTATCCTTACCTTATATTTAAGGCCTGCAGAAAGACCGCTCAGCTTTGCCACTGCACTGTCGCCGTCCGTGCTGAAGCCGATCTGCTTCCACTGATTGCCGACATAGCATTCGACATAATATCCGTCAACACCGCTTATATTCTTCCAGCTTATATCGACTTCATTGTATGTCGTCTTTTCAACCGCTATTTCTTCCACGTCGGGAATAGGCTTTACGGGAACACGGTTTCCGATATATGAATCCTTACATCTTGTGCATTCAAATACGCTGTAGCCTTCGTTGCGATAGTCAGGCTCAACTACTTTGATTACAACATAGTCGTGACCGAGAGGTTCGCCATACTCCGCACCGCATATTTCACACTTTGCCTTTTCGGTGCAGGTAGCCTTTCCTCCGGAATGCTCACATTCGGTTATCGTAGCCGTTACAACGTCCGACTTCATCGAAACTCCCGCCGTTGCAGCATTGCTGTAGGTAAGACGGCAGTAGTACCTGCCCGTTGTGAGATTTTCGAGCGACAGCTTTCTGTCTGTAGCGCCCTCTATCACTGTTTCGTAGCCGTTTTCATCAATGGCGATCCACTGATAAGCAACATTTGCGTCGACCTCGCCTGAATACCACGGCACTGCACTTATTTGAAGTGACGGTATACCGTCGGGATAATAACCGTTGGTGTAATATACAGTATCAATCGGCTTGATTATCTGCATCGGACACAACCGTACCGTAAGTCCGTTTGTCGATGATGCCGTTGCCTTATTAAGACTGTATATATCTATCCACTCTTTTGTTCCTCTGTCCTGTACCCAGAAGCCGGGATCGATATAATCGGCTATCACCTTATTCGGGGCATTAGTTATGATTTCGGCAAACCCACCTGACGAAATGGATACATTACCGCCGTTTATAGTAAGGCAATTTATATTGTTTGCGGCCATTGTAACATTTCCGCCGTTTATGGTCACATTGCTGCCTGTAGCAAGCCCGTCAAATGTGACATCACCGCCCTGCACTATGAATGCGTCTTGATTCTCAAACGCTGTCACCGCACAACGTCCCGTAACCGTCAGCTTTGCCTTGCCGTTTATGATGATCGGACGTGAGAACGCTGTACGAACTGCGTACTTGAGCGTGAAGTTACCTTCGGTTATGACTAACTGACCGCCGTATCCGTTCTTGTTATAAAGCGGATATAAGGTACAGCCCTCGTTTTCGCTCTTCTGAGCGTCTTTCGCAGCCTCGTCAAGATCGTTATAATACTTGACATCGTTGCCCTTTGTTATCTTTGCATTGAACTTGCTCTCGCATATCTCGCAATATGTCGGCTCAGTAATGTTGCCTCCGTTTCCCTCAACCGCTGTAGGATCGACCACCTGAGAATGATCACAGTCAACAAGGTCTATGCTTACAGTGTTCGACTTTATTTCATAGCCGTCACCGGTAGTAACTACGAAGTATATCTTGGCAGCATCGCTGTCGCCTGCCTTATCAATTATTTCGTCTGCCGACAATTTAGCGTCCTTTACAAGTGCGCTTAAGCTGCTATAAATTATTTCTCCGCTTACATAGGAGTTTATACCGTATCTCTTACTTACATACGAGTCGTTCAGGTTCGAGCCGTTAGCAAGAGACAGGTTGAACTTCAGCGTGGAATTTGCGTTGCTGTTGCGATACAGCTTGTTCATTTCTGTGCTAAGCGTTGCTTGTACTATCGGTGCCTTAGCAACGGTAACACCGCTTGCTTCCGACACCTCACGTTCTTTAAGCGTCAGCCATGCACCGCCCTCTGTTTTCTTATACGCATAGCCGTTGCCGAGAATATCTGTTATCTTGCCATCTTTTACCGTAATGTTATCATATTGTCCGCCGCTGAGCTTAACATCTCCGCCGTTTACGGTGAGATATGCGATTCTTGTGGCTTCTTCGGCAGTCAACCTGGAGCCCGGCTCGGCAATTACAGCGAAAATATTGGCGTTGCCTCTAAGTGTCAGCTTACCGCCATCGGCGACCTTTACTGTATTATACAAGATGGCGTTATCGCCATTTGCAATAAGTGTAACATCACCTGTAACAGGGAGGTAGTCTGTATCATAAGCGGAAGACATCAGCATTGTTATTGTTGCAATTGCAACGCTGTTTGCCTTGGCAAACGCCTTTCCCAGATCTTCCTTAACAAAATATTCTGTCTTTTCCGCTCCGTTCTCGGTATAGCTTACGCTTGCAGCGATCAATGAATTGCAGTATATGCAACGGTTATCTCTGCCCACACCGTCCGGGTGGTCGCATCTTATTATTCTTACGTTATCGAAGTTTGACGAAGCGTTTGCTTTCAGATCGCTGTACAGCTGAGAATCGACACGGCTGCCGCTCGCTAAAATTTGATAAAGATAAATTTCACTTGAGCAGTCTATATTAGCGATATTAGCATTCGTGATACTTGCCAGCTGTTTAAGCAGAACACCGTCTTCTAAAATCAGCGTGTCAATTTTCAGCGTTTCAACATAGGAGGAGAAATATGTGGCATTTAATTTCACATTCTGGCAAACTACGCTGACCTCTCCCGAGAAAGTAACAGTGCCGCCGTCCATGCTAAATCCATTTTCAACCCCAAAAGTACACTTACTGTCACTGCGTATAGTGATTTGGGTTCCGGATCCGTTAAAGCTATTGATATAGACACCAAAGCCGTTCATATCGACAGTAAGTTCTCCGCCGTTTACGTTAATGTCAGTATTTCTATCGAAGAAATCTCTGAGCATTTTCAGCGTACAGCCTTTGTTTTCGTTCTTTGCCGCAAACTCAAACGCTTCCGTAAGTTTTGTAAAGTATTTTACCGTTGTTCCGGTCTCACTCTTTACAGTGACTGCAGCATACATCTTTGCATTGCACTCGTTGCATACACCTTCCGCATTGATCTCACTGTGTGCACACTGATAACCGCAGCCGCACCTTCCTGTTTCGTCATACTCATGCTTGCTGTGGTCGATTACCGTAAGTGAATTATCGCTTTCCGAAACCTTGCTTGCGTCAAACAGCTTTCCGTCGCTTGTCGTAAACGCCTTGTTCTCGCCGAGCAGATCTTTCAGTGCCTTGCCCTCTGCGCTTACATCTATGCTGCTGAATGTACCGCTGTTTATAGTGACCGTACCTCCGCTGACGCTCAGCTTATTATAAGTACCGCCGTTTATAACAGTCTTGCCGCCGCTTACGCTGATACTGTCATCATTGATAGTTATGTCATCAAACGTTACCGTGCCGCCCGTTACAGCTATGAGATATCCCACCGAGCTTCCCGGATACTTCGATAATGTACAGCCGTCATCTCCCGTGATCTTGACATTTCCGCCGCTTACTTTGATCACAGCAGATGCACTTCCCGTTTTCTTGAATAAAACGGTAAAGCTGCCCTGTGTGATCTCACAGTCTCTGTTCACACCTCTGTATAATTCTAATGTACAGCCGTTGTTCTCCTCAAGCTGTGCCGCTTCAAATGCTTCGGGCACATTGTCGGTATAGCATGCCTTGTCGCCGTTTGTTTTAACAAGTATCGCATTTATGCTGGCATCACATAACGAACAACGATAGTAATCATGCTCGTCTGTCGTTAATGCGTCATACGGATGCGTACAGGTCGCCATTTCAAACTCGACATCATCGGTCACATATTCGTATCCGTTTAACTTGATAACAAGATGTGCCTTTACAGTGCCGTCAGTATCGGAAATTTCATCTGCATTTGCAAACGTATATGAATTTCCGACGAAGTCGAGCTCTCTTATTAAGGTATCGCCTACATATAAACCGACTGTGACCTTATTGGCATCGCTTATCGTGTATCCGTCGCTTGTATTAACATTGAAGTTAAATAAGATCTGCCGTGCACCTCCGCCGTTGCGGTACAGCACAGTCTTATTTGCTGTCGCCGTTGCGCTCTTTATCGGCGCTGTCCTTACTTCTACATTAGCTATATCCTGCTTTTCACGCTCTGCAATAGTAGACCAGATGCCGGAATCGATAAAACTCCAATAGGCATAGCCGTCCGCAAGAAGCTGTCCTACGTTTCTGCCTTCGCCTGAAACCTGTAAGCTGTAGAATTGACCGCCTTTAATTACAGCGTTACCGCCGTCTTTAATTATGAAGTCAGAGAGAGTACCACCGTTGATTTCCGCATCGCTGCCGTTGCAAACGGCAACACGTTTTATTAAGCCACTGCCGTTAACGGTCAGCTTACCGCTCGTTACTTCTATGGAATACCATACATCAGTACCGGGTTGTGAGAGCCTTTTACCGTTAAGTTCAAGCGTAACATTGCCTGTAACAGCTATCGTATCTGTAATATCGTCCGTGATGTTCTTCTGCAGCGTTACAGTAGCCGTACCTATCTCATTAGCCCTTTCAAAAGCGTCATAAATATCGCTGAACAGATCCGTATTTTCGCTTCCGCCGGCAGTATAGCTTACAGTTGCAACAATTTCCTCATTGCAGTAAGGACAGGGATTACCGTCAAGCACATAACTGCCGTTTTTGTCCTTATGGTTGCACTTATCAACAAAAATTCTATAGGTACTGGTCATGGTCTGAATAGCTTCGTATGTGTAAACAGTAATGCCATTCATACTATCGGCCGAAACTACGCTTCCGCTCGCAATTGCCCTACCTAAAGTATAATTGCTTCCATTTTCGCAAGTGAAACTGCCGAACCTACCGCTTACGATAGAGATGTTATATTCGCTTCCACCGGAGCGGTTGTCACACATAGCTAAAGAATCGGCATTAACATCATTGATGACCGTGTCTCCGCCGTTAGCTTTCAGTGCATCAATATTTGCACCGTTTATAACAGTCGCTCCGCCATTTATTGACAGTGCATCAATATTTGCACCGTCTATAACAGCATTTCCGCCTTCTATTGACAGTTCACCGATATAACCATCGGTACTGTTTACTGTAAGCGTACTGCTGATTATTCTTACTCTTCCCAGCTTGATTTTACCGTCAATTGTAACCTCAGCGTCAGTTCCGTTAACTGTGATTCCGCTTGGCAGATTTTGATTGCTCACGTCCTGTACTGCCGAAGAAGTGAAAGTCACGTCACCGCCGTTGACAGTGAACTGACAATATGCCTCTTTACCGTTAAAGTCAACAGTAAACTTACCGCCCGTCACGGTAATGGACGCAGGTACTCTTTCCGAAATCAGCTTTACAGTGCTGCCCTCGTTCTCCTGTGCCAGCTTTATGGCACTCTCTATATCCGCATAACCTAACGACTTGCCGTCAGCATCTACTACCTCGGCTTCTATCAATAAATCACATATACCGCAGAATACCAAACCGTCGGTTTCGTTATTAAAGCTATCCTCAGGGTGCGAGCAGGTCGCAAGTGTAAACTTAAGTGCATTCGACTTATATTCGTATCCGTCACACTTCAGTACAGTGTAATATTCAACCTCACCGTCTTCCGCTACAATCTCACCGATTTTATAACCGAATACCATATACCAGTTAACAGAAAGCTTAGAATCTTTACTGCGATTATTGCCGTTTACGAAATCCGAATAGGTTATCCGCTTTGAAGTGTCCGCCACATCGCATGTAACATTGACTTTCAATTTTTTCGCTCCGTTACGGTATATAACAGGCGTTCCTTCGTCTGCCCACGCAATACTTGCGCTCTTTATCGGTGCTTTTTCTACGGATAACGCTCCTTTAGAACCGCCCAAATAGCTATTTTTTTCACGCTCATCAATCGAAAGCCAAGTGCCGTCAGCATTTTTATACGCATAACCGTCAGCCAGAACAGATTCAAGATTGCCGTTAAATATCTCGATGTCGTTGAATTTACCGCCGCTGAGTTTTACGTTACCGCGAACGGACAGACCTCGTATAGTGCCGCCGCCTATTTCTGCGTTGCCTCCTTTTTTAACTGACACAGAATTGAAGTATCCACCGCCGTTAATGACTAATTTTGAGTTTTCATTAACGTAAATAGGTGTATCCATATCGCCATCGCCGTTTACAGTAAGCGTGCCACCGTCAGATACCGATATACGCGCTATGCCATAACGACCACCCAGTGTTTTACCGTTCAGTTCAAGCGTTACATTGCCCATAACGGTAATCTCCTGTGTACGTTCGCTGTCTGTAATATCCTTATACAGCGTTACTGTAGCCGTACCTATCTCATTAGCCTTGTCAAAAGCGTCGCATATATCGCTGAACAGTTCTGTCTTTTCGCCGCCGTCTGCTGTATAGCTTACGCTTGCGGCAAACTCAGAGTTACAGTATTTGCATATACCGCCCTCATTAAAGGCATAACTGCCGTCCTCATTCTTATGCTCGCACTTGGTAAACAGATAATAGCTTACAGTGTTGTTTTCGGAGTCAAAATTACTTTTTTCGGCTATATCGCTGTATAATAAAGCCTTTGCTGTTTTCTCAGCAGTCGGATCTGACGAGTTATCATACCTTATAACACGCACACCGCTTGCAAGCACGTCCTTAAATTTATGCTGTCCGAGAACGATACGGCCGTAAGTACCGCCGCCTATAGTCACCTTTGCGTCAGTTGCGTCTTCGCTTACAAATAAATTATCAGCACCCGCAGTATTGTCAACATTGACGCCTTCGCTGACAGTTACGGTACCGCCTGATATAGCAATACTATCAAATCCGGCGCTTGAGCCCTTAGGTAATGTAAGAGATCCGCTCTTCACATTAACCTTGCACTTGATGAACATATAACCTTCAGCAATAACATCTGCACCGTCAATAGTTATTGTCTGGTTGTAATCATAGATAGTACCATAATTACTTGTGGTAATAGTAAACTGACCGTTTGACAGCGTAACCTCACTATTGATCTTACCGCTTGTTACAAGAGTGAAAACACAGCCCTTGTTTTCAGCCTTATCCGCATACCGTAAGCCCTCGGTTATGTCGTCGAAATACTTTACCTTTCCGTCGGCAGTAGTTACCTTTGCGTAAATTTTCGCACCGCACTCACTGCACACCTTGTTGGCGCTGTCTTCATCTACCTGACCCTCGCCGTCATGCAGACACTTATATCCGCAAGCGCAGTTGCCGTGTTCATCGTATGTATGCTTCGGGTGAGCCGTAACAAATATATTATCGCCTGCTTTGTATATTTGTTGTACGCTTGCATTCAGTATTTCTCCGCTTTCACTTGCAAGCGCCTTACCGCTACCCAGTATTTCAATTACACTTCTTCCCTGAACATAAATGCTCTTGAATACTCCGGCATTGATCAAAGCGTCGCCGTCTTCAAATGTTGCAAAAGTATCGAATTCAATATCTCCGTTTACAGTTACCATTCCATAGGAATAAACGCCGGTGGCGTTTATAACTGCACGGCTGCTTCCGCTGTTTTCAAAGGTTACATTTCCGTAAACCGCTACTGCGCTTATTTCCTCGGTACCGATCGAAACATTCAGCGTATGACCGTTCATGTCGATCGTTTTATTGCCGTTTATTATTATGCCCTTAACAATACAATCTACATCGCCTGTCAGCTTTAATACACCGTCAGCCTCATTTTCCGCAATATTTTTAAACTGTGTTTCGCTTTCAATAAATGTATAAGTTTCAGAGCTTTGTGTTGTCTCGGTAAATATAGCAAGCGCACAAACGCCGCACGGACACTTGCCCGTTTCCACGTTGTATCTATGCTCATGCGCTACAACCATGACATTTGTAAGTCTTCCGCCGATCGTCTTCGCACTGCCGTCAACTATACTTTCGGGGAGAGTTGTGAATTCTTGTACGGTCGCAAATGCATAACCCTTTGCAAGCAGAGTGTTTACAGGTGTGCTGTTGCTTTCCTCGCCGCAGATGGTGTTGTACCTTCCGCCGTATAAAGCTACACCGCTTGCGTGTGCAATATAAACATTCTCAAATATGCCGCCGTATATTTCGACACGCTTAGCACTGTTAATGACTAAATTGAGTACATCTGCGGCTGAACTGCCGCCGTCTGCAGTACCGTTTATAAGCGTACCGCCGTTTACACTAAAAGGTGCGTCTATGCATCCGTAGTAGGTGCTTTTCCTGCTGTCCTTAAGGTACAGCACACCACCGTTATTTACACTTATATCTGCCTCTCCGCCGAGTGAACATCCGTTCACATCGACAGTAACCGTTGTATTGCCGATTTCTACGTTCTGTGTAATCTCGCAGTGCTTATACAATGTCAGCGTACAGCCGTTGTTTTCCGCCGATAATGCCGCAGAAAAAGCGTTGTCTATATTATCGAAATACTTCGCTGTTCCCGCACTCGAAATGCCCGCAGTAAGCTGATATTTGCAGGTAGAGCATACACCTGTTTTGCTGTCAACATCCGTATGACCGCACCGCTTACCGCAAATCGTACACTTGCCCGTTGTGCTGTCGTAACTGTGATCTTCATGTGATGTTACAAAAACAGTTGCAAGACCGTCTTTCAACAGTGTTTTTGAGCCGTCTATCGTCTCAGCATTGGGATACTTCATAAACATACGGTTCTCAGCCAACAAAGTCAGTATTTCTGCGTTTGCTCTGTCCCCGCCGCCGTTATAGCATATTTTTCTGAAAGATCCGCCGTGAAGAATTACGTCACTGCTGGCATCGTTTATATTGAGTGTTATGCCGATTGAACAATAGCAGTCAAATGTACCTGCACCTACCAACACAGTTCCCATAGCGCCGCAGTTTTCGTCAAATGTCAGCTTACCGCCGTCCTCTACATCGAAATCGCCATAAAAACTATTATTTTTTTTCGATCCCGTAACGGTTATATCTCCCGAAACAGTTAACGTACCTACATTGGCTTTCTCAGCGATCCACAGCGTGAACTTACCGCTGAGTGTTTTATAGCTGCCTGTATAATTCTTGTATACTTTTAATGTACAGCCGGTGTTTGCGTCACTGTCAGCCGCTTCAAAAGCCGCTTCCATCTCAGTTTCCTTATAAACAGAAGCTGCAGCCCCGTCCTTTACGATAACAGCCGCATACTGATATTCACACTCGTTACACTTACCCGTTTCGCTGTTAACATCGCTGTGAGGGCAAACATATCCGCAGCCGCACTCGCCGTCAACATAGGTATGGCTGTGGTCTTTGATTGTCAGCGTTTCACTGCTTGATATTTCCTTAACATTTGCATTGAAAAGAGTTCCGTCAGTCTTGAAGAAAGCCTTACCCTCTCCGAGCATATCGTATAATGTCTTGCTGTCCCTGGCGTAAAGTCCGGCTTGATATGCACCGGCTTTCAATATAACCGTACTCGAATCATATACATAGATCGAAGTGTCTAAAACTACATCGCCGTCTATTATAAGCGTACCGCCGGCGTATGAAGCGTCGTTTGTCGGATATACATTACAACCGAGCATAACCGGATTGCCGCTGTTTTTGATCGTAAGCTTTCCGTTTTTGCAAGGAGTAATACTCCGGATATTTAATCTGCGTCCGTTTAAGTCAATTGTAAGTTCTCCGTATAAGTCATACTGAGCGCTTGGTTTAGAATAATCCTCAAACAGCTTTATCGTACCGCTTCCGTTGTATTCATTCAGTAAAGAGTGAAGCTCATCGGTATCTACATACTTTAAGCTTCCGTTCTTGTCTGTATAGAGTGCGACAGACACAACCGCACCGCAGATTGAGCAGATGCCGGTGTCCGTGTTTATATCACCGCCATGCTCGCAGGGCTTTCCGCACTCCTCGCACTTGCCTGTTCCATCGCTGTATTTGTGGTCAGCGTCAGTATGCTCAACAACAGTAAGCGCAACGGAATAACCCATACTTCCATATTCTTTATAAAGATCAAGATAATTGCCGTTATCTTCACGTCGCAGTGCCTGCCGGGTAACATCAAGAAGATTGCCTAATTTCAGAGCGCCGGAATTGTTTTGGCGATGATATGTCAGCCCACCTAACTTCATTCCCGTAGCGAGCTTTACAGATGTCGTTGTAGTTCCGTCATCATTCACGGATGCTATCACAGTCAACTGCTCTGTAGTTACTTTTGCGCCATCGTTTACAGCAAGCCGTGCACTGTCCTCAACAAAAATTGTATCAAATTCTACATTTGCTTCGCTGTCAATTATGAATGATCCGCCGCCTTTGCGAACATACACCTGCGTAACATAACTGCCCGCTGTGCCGGTTAATGTAAGCGTGACGTCTTTGTTGACCCCAAGTTTGTTGACCCCAAGCTTGATATTGTTCAGCTTGTGACCGTTAAGGTCGATCATAACATTGTGTTTTACATCTATAGTATCTAAAGTTGCAGTTGCCGATGCATCGCCGATATCCTGATAGATCTTAACATAGTCTCCGGTATCGGCAGTAACACTGTCAAGGCAGTCTGCGAGCGTGTCATAGCCTGTCGGCGCACTGCCGTCTGTGCTGATTGTAGCAACAAACTGACGCCCACACTCGTTACACTTACCCGTGTCAATATCAATATTGCTGTGATCACATAACGCTCCGCAGTTTGTGCATTTACCGTCGGAATAACCGTTTTCATGTGCACATTCTTTATATGTAAATGTAAATTTTTCTGTAACAGTTTCTGTGCTGTCACCGTCTGAATAGGTTATATCGCAATACAGAACATAATTTCCGGCAGGAATATTATCCGCAAGCTTGAATTCGCCGTTGCTTCCGGATACTGCCGCACCGAGCTCATCTGCACTATATGCACTGTTCGTACTGTACCAGTTATAGCTTATGCTTTCACTGTCAACCGTATAGGTGCTTACAAGCTTGTAATTGTCCTTCTCTTCCTGCGAAGTGTTTGTATAGAAAACCGTTCTGTTTGTATTGTCACCCTGTGTAACCTTGTTGAAACGGTTTGCATTCGACTTTACCTGAACGGTATTGGATACAATATCTCCGCACTTTATTGTAAGAGTATTATCAGTGTCGTATGTAAGCGAAAACTCGGTATCGCAGACCATGCACACCCAGCCGTAATCGGTCTTGATTATGCTTGCTAATAAATCGAGTTCATCGCCGCCGAAATAGCCTCTTGCGTCTGCAAACTCTTCATCGCTCATATTCTTCAGAGTAATATCAAAGTAAACCGTACCCTTGAGCTTGATATCAGTCATGCCTTCAATTATTTCATACTCTTCCGTCTTGAATATTCCTGTCTGCTTTCCGAGTATTATACGGGGAGAAGTATCAGGCTTTATAACTACCGTCTTAGCGTCCGCTCCGCCAATCTCATAATAGCCGCTGTTATACTTGACCTCGCCTGTCACAGCACTTTCCGAAGCCTTGAACTCGGTCGAGCCCTTTATTACAAATTCATTCTCGTCTATTGTCGGTACAGTTTGACCGATAGCGTATGAACCGCCCGTAGTGTAAACCGAGCCTGTACCGTTCATTATAAGGTTTACTTTGTAAATGCCATACTTAGTACCGTAAGCAGTGACCTTACCGCCGCTTATTTCGGCATCCATTCCGTCGCCGTTGTTTCCGCTGTAGTATATTCCGACTCTTGCTTTGTTACTTTCAGGCACAGTAATACTGCCGTTTTCGCTGACGGAAATTTTGTCACCGAAATTACTGGTAAGCAATATTGCACTGTTTAACGTAGATTCATTAGCACAACCTACTGCAGTAAGACTGCCGTTGCCGTCAACAGTAATGCCGCCGCTGACATTGACAGCCACACCCTCAAAAGATGCAGTTGTCGCATTTGCGTTCAGCACACCGTCATTATGTATTTCAAGCGAATTTGTCTTTACAGTACCTGTTGCGTTTACTGTACCGCCGTTCAGGATTATTGATCCGCCGAGAGAGCGTGCCATACTGTCTGTAGAGCGGTTCTCTGCATTCAGCACACCGTCGCCGCTGATCGTCATTGTGCCGTCACAATTGACCTCTTTATTATTTACGGCACTGAGAACGTATGTATCGCTTTTGCCGGTATCGGTCTGTACGATAGTATTGTTACCGTTCAGCACTATCTCCGTACCGTCGGGGACTGTTACGACGCTCATCATATTCTCTTCTGTTGTCGCCTGAATGTTCACTCCGTCAAGCGTCAGCGTCTTTGTGTCATATACCCAGCTCCAGCCGTCACCGTTTTCGTCCGCCTTCTTTTCTCTGAAATCAAGCGGTGTCGTGATGACATTGCTCTCGCCGTCATGCGTATGTGCCTCGCCCTCAGCAAATGCCGATAACGGTACAGCCGTCAGCGTCATTGCCGCAGACAGCACCGCACTTATGAGCCGTACAAATTTTTTCTTCATGTTTTTCCTCCTGTAGATTTACCCGTGCTTACGCCATGCACCTGCACTTATGCAGTGCCTCCTTCAGCTTTTCAAGCGGTATCGGCTTCTTGTGGAAATAGGTACAGCCAAGCCTGTATGACTGCGCCCCGAATCCCTCATCGTCCGACAGCCATATTACAGGCGTATCCCTGTCGGCATTCTTTGCCGCAATAACACCCTCCATACCGTCCGCTCCGTCGGCAAGCACGATTATAAGGTCAGCCGTCTTACACTCATTCACAAAGCTCTCATACCTCTGACATACCCTGTAGGCAATTCGTCGATATGCCGCCGTTGCGATCTGTGTTATTTTTGCTTTCAGTATCTCCGCCTCGTTTGCGGTATCGTAACCGCAGATGAGCATACTTCTCCCCCTTATAATTTTATAATTATATCATAACTCATTTGCTTTGTGATTTCAACTTTTTGGCACGAACGGTTGTTATAACGGCACGAACGGTCGCAAATGCGGCATATAATACAAAAAACCGGCGCCCTACAAACACCGGTCAAGTGAAATATATTGCCAGGCACTGCCTAAAACATTTTCCGCAACGACAAGGAATTAATATTTTCGTGAGTGTATCGGTACAACTGCACTGACATTTACCTTTCAAAAAACGCCACTAACCTGAGATATATGTACTAATCTGCGGACGTGTAGCGTTAAGCGTCCTTGCATTAACAGGTCATACAATGTTCAGGTGGTTATTCGAGTTTATCCAACACCCCAGCGGGGTACGGGTGTGGGTAAGGAAAGAGGGAGCACGAGGGAGAAAACCTAAGGGATAGGGTTAGGGGCTGCAAGTCCCTCACCCTAGTCCCTTTGGTTCTTTCCCTCGTCAATATTGACAGGTGCATTAATTCGAATAGCGAACCCGAGAAGTGCTATCCCAAGAAAAGCACTACCACACTTGCCATATGAACGCTCTGTTGGTTTCGCATCCTTGCGAAACTCTGGGCGTTCAACTTCGGGCATCCATGCCCGTCCCTTGTCAAAGGTGGAGTGCTGTCACCCCCGATAACATAACGGTTTACACCCCTTCCGATGTAAAAACCGGTTCATCATAAATCATCACGCTGCGAATGACATATTTCACCTTTATTTTACACTTATTTACTGTTGCCGCTTTACTTGCCGCTTTACTTGACAGAACAGCAGTTTTTGTATTATAATAAAGGTTGAAATTGAATTATACCGCCATATCGGGCGTATGAAAGGACAACTCGCAAAATGGAAGAGAAAAAATATGACTTTTCTGCCATAGAAAGTAAGTGGCAGAAATACTGGGACGAGCATCAGACATTCAAGGCTGAAAACGGCAGTACCAAGCCGAAATTCTACGCTCTCGTAGAGTTCCCCTACCCCTCCGGCGCAGGTATGCATGTAGGTCATATCAAGGCTTATTCGGGCCTTGAGGTAGTCAGCCGCAAGAGAAGGCTTCAGGGCTACAACGTACTGTTCCCGATTGGCTTTGACGCTTATGGTCTGCCCACCGAGAACACCGCCATCAAGACCGGCGTTCATCCCCGTAAGGTCACCGATAACAACATAGTAAAATTTACCAACCAGCTCAAGCGTGTCGGCTTCTCGTTTGACTGGTCAAGGGTCATCGACACCACCGAAGAGCGTTATTACAAGTGGACTCAGTGGATATTCCTCAAGATGTTCGAGCATGGCCTTGTATTCAGGGATAAGACGCTCGTAAACTACTGCCCAAGCTGTAAGGTCGTGCTCTCAAACGAGGACTCACAGGGCGGTCACTGCGACATCTGCCACAGTGAGATAGTGCAGAAGACCAAGGAGGTATGGTACCTGCGTATAACCGAATATGCCGACAAGCTGTTACAGGGACTTGAAACGGTCGACTATCTGCCTAACGTAAAGCTCCAGCAGGAGAACTGGATAGGCAAGTCTACAGGCGCTTTCGTAAACTTCTCCATCAAGGAAAACGGCGAGAAGCTCCGCATCTACACGACCCGTCCCGACACGCTCTACGGCGTAACATTTATGGTTATCGCTCCCGAGCATCCCATAATAGAAAAGTATAGGGATTCCATAAAGAACATTGCCGACCTTGACGCTTACAAGGCAGAGTGCAGCAAAAAGAGCGAGTTTGAAAGAACACAGCTTGTCAAGGACAAGACGGGCGTAAAGATAGACGGTCTTACCGGCGTAAACCCTGTTACCGGCAAGGAAATTCCGATTTACATTTCCGACTATGTAATGATGGGATACGGCACGGGCGCTATAATGGCGGTTCCTGCTCACGATACCCGTGACTATGAATTTGCGAAGAAGTTCGGCATTGATATAATCGAGGTTATCAAGGGCGGCGACATCTCGAAGGAAGCCTACACGGGCGACGGCGAGATGGTGAATTCGGGCGAGCTGAACGGCATTACGAACAAGAAGGACGCTATCGAAAAGATGCTCGGCGTACTTGCAAAGCTCGGCTGCGGCGAAAAGGGCGTACAGTACAAGATGAAGGACTGGGCATTCAACCGTCAGAGATACTGGGGCGAACCTATCCCGATAGTACACTGCCCAGACTGCGGAATTGTTCCCGTACCTTATGAGGAACTGCCTCTGGAGCTTCCTCCCGTTGAGAACTTCCAGCCCGGTCAGGACGGCGAAAGCCCGCTTGCAAAGATAGATTCATTCGTACACTGCAAATGCCCCAAGTGCGGCAAGGACGCACGCAGAGAAACAGATACGATGCCTCAGTGGGCAGGCTCAAGCTGGTACTTCCTGCGTTACTGCGACCCCAACAACGACAAGGAATTTGCTTCGCAGGAAGCGCTCAAATACTGGCTTCCAGTTGACTGGTACAACGGCGGTATGGAGCACGTTACCCGTCATATGATCTACTCACGTTTCTGGCACAAGTTCCTTTACGATATAGGCGAAGTTCCCACTCCCGAGCCTTATGCAAAGCGTACCGCACAGGGTCTTATCTTAGGTCCGGACGGCGAGAAGATGAGCAAGTCAAGAGGCAACGTAATCGACCCGAATGACGTTGTTGACGTATACGGCGCAGACGTTCTTCGTGTATACGTTCTGTTCATGGGCGACTATGAGCAGGCTGCTCCGTGGAACGACAGCAGTATGAAGGGCTGCAAGCGTTTCCTTGACCGTGTATGGAATCTTCAGAATATGCTTGTCCGTGGCGATGAATACTCAGACGAGCTGAGAACATCAATGCACAAGACGATAAAGAAGGTCAGCGAAGATATTGAGAAGATGAGATTCAACACGGCTATTGCCGCTATGATGTCGCTTATCAACGAGATTACCGCAAACGGCAAGATTAACGATGCCGAGATGAAATCACTGCTGATACTCTTGAATCCCTTTGCTCCCCACATCACCGAGGAAATGTACAATTCACTCGGCTACGGCATACTGAACGAGGCTCAGTGGGTAACATACGATGAGGCGCTCTGCGTTGACAGCACCGTTGAGATAGTAGTTCAGCTCTGCGGTAAGATAAAGGCTCGTATAAACGTGCCTACAGCTGCCGACAAGGACGAACTGCTGAAGATGGCAAAGGAAGCTATCGCACAGTCGCTTGAGGGTAAGACGATCCGCAAGGAGATAGTTGTTCCCGGCAAGCTTGTAAACATCGTTGCAAACTGATAATCACAACTGAATACAGCTAAACCGCTCCCGGAGTGTTACGGGAGCGGTTTTTAGTTTAGTCTGTATGCTTTTAAGGAGGCGAGGGTGATGGCGATTTTCGAGGAATAGTGCGGGTTTGGGAGGTTGGTGCGGATGGGGAGCAATCCCTCCGGTAGTCGCCCGAATTTTTTCGGGCGACAGCACCTCACCTTTGACAAGGGAGGCAAGGACATGGTGCGGGGCTAAGGCTTTACTACTCTACCAAAATGACAACGAAAGAATATAGCATACCAAAAAGTGTATAAATTATGCAGAAAGTGGCATAAATCGTAATCCTTTCTTGCCTCCCCTCGAAAAAGGGGAGGTGGCACGGCTGATAATTTTTTCTGGCTTGCTGTACAGTATTCAGATAGTCCTGCCTTTACAATTCTGAAACTATTCCGAGCCGTGACGGTGGGGATTGAAATTGATAGGAGTACTATCTTCAAATCTTCTAAGCAAACACAATCCCCACCGTCTTGACGGCAAAAAGTATAGCAATTTTGGAAACAGTCCGGTAAATTACAAAATGAAGATGATGTAGAATAACGGTTTTGCAATGCCGTCAAGCCACCTCCCCTTTTTCGAGGGGAGGCAAGTTTAGTGCGAGGCGAAGGGATGGTGGCGATTTTGCAATGGTTGTGGGAATGGCAGTATTAGGTGCAACGGGAGGGGCGAGTAAGGCAAGTGATAAGTGTTCTTTTGCAAAGATTAGTGGAAACAACAAGGATTGGTGCAACGGGAGGAGCGAGCTCCTCCCCTACGAAAAGCGAGAGGGATAGTGCAAATGTGAAAGCATACAAGCACACACAGACGCTCGCCCTACGAAAAGCGAGAGGGATAGTGCGGGTTTGGAAAGGTTGGTGGAGTGACAATCCCTCCGGTAGTCGCCCGAATTTTTTTCGGGCGACAGCGCCTCACCTTTGACAAGGGAGGCAAGGGTGTTGGCACAAGGCGAGTGTGGCAGTACGGATGCGAAACCAACAGAGCGTTCATTAAAAGGCAAGGGTGATGGCGATTTTCGAGGGATGGTGAGGTCTTTGGAGGGTTGGTGCGGATAGGGAGCAATCCCTCCGGTAGTCGCCCGAATTCTTTTGGGCGACAGCACCTCACCTTTGACAAGGGAGGCAAGGACGTGGTGCGGGGCAAGGGATAGTGCGGGTTTGGAAAGGTTGGTGGAGTGACAATCCCTCCGTCTTGACGGCATAAAAGTTTAGTGAATAAAAAGGCGGACGTGTTGTAAGTAAAACGCAACAGAGCAAAAGTTTGTGTCGTGCCGTCAAGCCACCTCCCCTTTTTCGAGGGGAGGCAAGTTTAGTGCGGGGCGAAGGGTTGTTGTCCTTTTGCAATGGTTGCGGGAATGGAGAGGTTGGTGGGTATAAAGCAATCCCTCCGTCTTGACAGCAGAAAAGTTTGATAAATAAAAAAGGTGGACGTGTCACAAACAGAAAGCAACAATATCAAGGCTTGTGCCTTGCCGTCAAGCCACCTCCCTTTGACAAGGGAGGCAAGGATATAGTGCTTTTTGAGGGATAGTGCGGTTTTGCAATGGTTGTGGGGATAGAGAGGTTCGGTGCAACGGGAGGAGCGAGTAAGGCAAGGATGCCTTAAGCGTGTGTGCCCTGAGTTTTGCATAGATGCAAAACCATACAAGCGCACACAGACCCTCACCCTACGAAAAGCGGGTGGGATAGCGCAAATACGAAGCCGTACAAGCACACACAGACGCTCGCCCTACGAAAAGCGAGAGGGATAGTGCGGATGCGAAACAAGCAGAAACCGGTTTTTGTTTAGTCTATATGCTTTCAAGTGCGTAGCCTTTGCCTCTTTCGTAGGTGATAGTTACATCGGCTTTGTTATCATCAAGTTTTCTATTGAGCCGTGAAACCGCCGTGAACAGCGCATTTGCGTTATCGGAATACGGCAGACCCCACACATTCTCATAAAGCTCGGCTTTCGGCACGGTACTGCCGATATTACGGGCAAGCATAAGCAGAATCGAGAACTCTTTCTGGGTAGTGAGCAGGTCATTGTCGGCAAAATATGCCGCCATTGAAACCGTATCAAGTCTGAGCCTTCCGAACGAGATATAACGCTTATCTTTCCGCACTGAGCGAAGCCTTGCCTCTACCCTTGCAATAAGCACCTGAATATCGTAGGGCTTCGGCAGATAATCATCGCCGCCTGCTCTCAGCGCCGTTATAATATCATCGTTTTCGCTGAGTGCGGACAGGAACAGTATCGGAATATCGTACTTTGCCTTTATCTCACGGCAAAGCGATATTCCGTCGCCGTCCGGGAGCATTATATCAAGTATCACAAGATCGACATCGTTATTCGACAGCATATAACGGCACTGTGCCGCATCTGCCGCCTCAAGAACGCTGTAATCCTCCATAGAAAGGCTCGAGCTGTTTATCTTCATTATATGCGGATTGTCCTCTACAAGCAGAATCGTACTCACTTTGCATCTTCCTTTCCACACGGTACGGTAAAGCGGAACACCGCTCCGTTTTCACTGCTGTCTGCGGTTATTTCGCCGCCTGTCGATTCTATAATATCACGGCAGATATAAAGTCCCAGCCCGTTTCCGCCGTCCGTGCTGTAGCCTTTGTCAAACAGATGTGCAAGCGCCTCACCGGATATTCCCGTTCCGGTATCGGATACGGTGAACACAGCGAAATTATCACCGTCGGCGGATTTTTCTGCCGAAAATGTCACTGTTCCGTTCTCGGTATGCTTGCCCGAATTTACAGCCAGATTTATAAGTACCTGAAGCAGCATTTCACGATTTGCTATTATATCGGGGCAGTTATCCGCCCTTGTGACAAGTCGGTTGCCGTGCTTTGCAAGTATAGGTCTGCAAACCGCCGCCGCATCGGAAAGAACGTCCCTTGCGGCAAACCTGCTCAGTTCCATTGCTGTGACCTCGTTATGAGATACCGAGAGCAGCTTTGTCACCATATCGGACAGACGCTGAGCCTCGCTTGAAATCGTTTCAAGATTTGACAATGTTTCATCGTTTACGACATTCTTTTCTATCTGTTTTTCGGTAAGCTGTGCGTATCCGCTCATTACCGTGAGCGGAGTTTTCATTTCGTGGGCGATATTGTGCATAAAATCGGTTTTCAGCCTGTCGAGCTTTTCAAGCGTTTCATTCATTTGGGTGACCTGCGATTCACGCTGTTTCGATTCGTCAAGGCGGCGCTCTGTTCTGGACAGATTTATAGTAAGCATGACCGCATTACAGAACACGAACAATATAGTCGCATAGGAGCGGATATAGAATATCTTCGTGAAGTAGGTAAGCCCTTCTATCAAATAAACGACTGTGATAAGTACAACGGTTGAGCATACTATAATGCTGTCAATGTAGCCCATAAGCCTGTGTTTTACCGCCGTAACACAGATATATACAGAAGAAAGAATCAGATATACCGCCATAACAGCACCCGCCACAACGGTAAAATGCGTATAAACGGTTGACGGTGTAAAGATGTAGAACAGCAATATCGCACCTGCAGAGCATACGGAGGTCACAACAAAATGCTTATGCGGTCTTAATCCGAGTGCGGCAAAGGCGTAGAGCAGTATAAACACGAAGTAAAGTATATTCGTGATGTATTCGAGTTTATGCTCAGTGTACCAGTCAAGATAGGGGAACAGTACGCCTATCTGCTTGCTTTCATATATGAGATAATGCAGAGCCGCAGTAAGGCAGGTGAGCGAAAACCACATCATACTGCGTTTTCTGTTTCCGAGAAGGAACATTCCGAAAAAGAATATTGCCATAGCAAGCAAGGTTCCTGCAATAAGTCCGTCACAAACGGTCTGTGCCCTGTCATTTGCGGATATAAGCGGAGCTTCTGCAAGGCACAGCTTTTGTATCGTGCCTGTCCTGTGATTGAACCATGCGTGACGAATTATTATCTCTGCCGTATCCGCCTGTGCGGTAAAATATAACGTGTATCTGTCTGTCGCAGGGACAAATTCTTCGGCATTGTCGGACACCTTACCGACCTCGCTGAGCAGTTTTCCGTCAATATAAACCTGTTGTGCATAGGTCGCCGTTTCTCCGGAAAGTCCGTAGGTGACGCCTTTTTCAAGGGGCAGTACTATGCGGAATGTGGCATATTTATCATCGGGATCGCCCTGCGATATATCGCCTTTTGCAAAATCGTCCGGGGTATACAGCCGTCCTGTGTAATATTCGCCGGAGGATATATCTATACCGACACCTTGCTTTGATAAATCAACATCAGCTATTTTGTCCGCAGACGGTATATCGACAGATTCCGGCATTGTGCCTGCGGTAAGAAGATAGAAAAACAAAGAAACTATTATTATAAACAATACGCAGACAAAAGCTGTTTTGGCATTTCTCCGCACATTTCCGTTCATACTATCACCCCTTTGTATTTTACTCCGCTTTTTCGGCAGATACGGCTTTCTTGCCGAATTGTAAGAAAATTCTTATTCTATTTTAACACAAAAAAGGAAAGCCGACAAGGAGAATACGCAAAATAAAATATTAACAAGCAAAAAAACAGACTGTCGAAAAACCTATATATTTTTTAATGGGGTTTGGGGCGTAGCCCCAAGCAGGGTGAGGGCGGCAGCCCCACACTCAGCCCCGGCACGGATGCCGGGCGTGTATGCCCAAACGCTCTATGCAAGGACGCATACAAGTGGTCGAACAAAGTCGGTGCAGGACGCACCGACAACAAACGACCACGATTGCACAGATGCAAAGCCAACAGAGTGTCCTAAAGGGGATAGGGATTGAGGACAAGCACTTTTTTAAAAAAACATACTTTTTCTACAAGTTGCAAAAAAGTCTTTTCTTTTTCGGCGATATGTGATACAATAATGGGGAACATATTTAAAAATCTCCGATGAAAAGGAACGGAATAAATTATGAAGAAGATATTACGCTTTGCGTCTGCCTTACTTTGCGGAGCAATGTTACTTTGCTCACTGTCCGTTACCGCTTTTGCGGAAAACGACGACGAGGTATATGATTTTGACCCTAACACCGACAAGATATACAGCGAGGCTGTGTATATGGTCAACACCGATACGGGAGATGTGGTGTACAAGAAGAACGAGAGCAAGAAAATGTACCCTGCTTCAACCACAAAAATAATGACCTGCATAATTGCGCTTGAGCATCTGTCCGAGGGCGCTTTGTCAAAGAAGGTGGAAGTGCCTTATGACTGCTTCAACGATTTCTACGAGGACCCGAACTACAGTGACCCGTCAAATGCGGCGATAGAGCCGCTGCAGGACAACCTGACATACAAGGACTGTCTGTATGCGCTTATGCTCCCGTCTGCCTGTGAGGCGGCAAACATTCTTGCCTATAATATAGGCGGAGGAAGCATCACAAAGTTTATCGGAATGATGAATGAAAAAGCGAAGGAGCTTGGCTGTACCGGAACAAACTTTGTGAACGCTCACGGCCTGCATAACGACAACAACTACACAACTGCGGAAGACCTGTATAAAATGACAAAATACGCCTACGACAAGTTTCCGCTGTTCAAGAAAATAACAAGCACCTATGAATATGAGATGCCGAAAAATGACGCTAACCCCAGCGGTTACTCTATATACAGCACTATCTCACTTCTTCGTCCCGGCAGTGTTTACGAATATGAATACGCATACGGCACAAAGACGGGTACTACGGACGAAGCCGGAAGATGCCTTGTTTCAGCCGCCAAGAATCAGTACAACTATATCCTTGTGACGCTCGGCGCACCGGTAAAGGACAAGAACGGCGAATACTATGACGACTGGTATTCGATGATCGACGCACTCAACCTCTACAAGTGGGCATTCACAAACTTTGAAATGGCTACCGTTGTAAACAAGGACGAGCAGATAACCGAAGTCAAGGTCGAAATGGGCGAGAGCGCAACGCACGTTATACTGACACCCGAAAACGACTACACTGCGCTTATGCCGAAATCGGTAAAGGAATCGGGAGTGCAGAAGGTCTTTAAGGCATACGAAAGCGTACAGGCTCCCGTGAAAAAGGGCGATATACTCGGCGTAATGGACGTTAAATTCAAAGGCGAAACTATCGCCACGATGAACCTTGTGGCAAACAACAATGTTGCAAGATCAGATGTGGAATATTATATAGAAAAAGCAAAGGACGAGTTCGACAAGCCGTGGTTCAAGGTTTCGGCTGTCGGAATAGTTGTACTGCTTATCTGCTTTATCGTTACAAGAACGATAGAAAACTCCAAGCGCAGAAAGCTTGCATCAAAGGAGAAGCGCCGCTTTGAAAGCTACGCTAAAAGACGCTGATGCAAGGTGTTAATATAATCTGCCTCGGCAGACTGAAGGAAAGCTATCTGAGAGATGCCTGCAAGGAATATGAAAAGAGGCTCGGAGGCTCCTGTATGCTGAAGATATATGAGCTTGAGCCTGTCGCACTGCCGAATGAGCCGTCTGACAGGCAGATAGAGGACGCACTCGAAAAAGAAGCTGAAATGATAGAAAAGAAGCTGGCAAAGAACGCTCTTACCGTTGCTATGTGCATTGAGGGAAAGCAGCTTTCAAGCGAGGAGCTTGCCGCTAAGCTGAGTGATACGGCGGTGCAGGGAAAGTCGGCTGTGAACTTCATAATCGGAAGCTCGTTCGGGCTTGCACCAAAGATAAAGGCGATGGCTGATATAAAGCTGTCGATGTCGAAGATGACTTTTCCGCATCAGCTTGCAAGGGTGATGCTTCTGGAGCAGATCTACAGGGCGTATAGTATTATTGCGGGGAAAAGGTATCACAAATAAATACCATAACAGCTTCAATGCGATTTCCATAAATGGGGGTGTACCATGTTCACAAACGACAAGTCGGCACTTTTGCAATCATTGCTTTTTCCTGTGTTAATTATTATATGGGGCATTGCACGCACTGTTACCGACTTTCTTTATGCAGGCGGAATTTCAGCGTTTACACGGCTTGACGCTTTGTGGCGGTATGTTTGCTTCGGAGCTATAATATGCAGTGTAATTGCAATAATTATAACACTCTGTGGAAAGGTCGATACGTCACGTTACTTTTTAAAAAGGCTTATAGGCACATGCGGACTGGTTGTTTTATACGGCGTTGCAATGAGCTTCGCCACAAGTATGCTTCCTGCCGTGTTCATCGGAATTGTGGGTATTGCTTATCAGATACTCAGAGTGCAGGACGATGATTCAAGTAAAACGGAGCGTGCGGTACTTATGCTGTCTGACCCGGCTATTCATCTTACGGTGTTCTGGGGGATCCAATGGGTATCTGAATTTGTTAAAACGGAATAATATAAGGCGGAACAGCATAAAAACCGTTCCGCCTTTTCTGTATATAATATGCAAAAGAAAAACCGCTTTGGTAATCAAAGCGGTTGGCACGCCAAGAGGGATTCGAACCCTTATTACCCCAAAAGTTTTTCTATGTTATCAGCAATACGAACCTTAAATTCTTCCATCGCAGATGGAAAGGTGTGCTGATAGACCTTTTCAATCATGTCAGTCGATGAATGCCCCATTAATTCCGCAATATATTTCTGTGGTATTCCAAGCAATAATGCTTGACTGGCGTAATAATGTCGCAAAGAATAGAATCTAAATATATGTAGCCCGTGTTTACGAAGAAATGAATTCCAATCACGGCTTATTTTATTTGAAGATATAACGCAAATCCGTTTTTTATCCGGAGTATTCATGAGTTTATCTCGCAGTAAGGGCGATATTGGTATTGTCCTATATCCGGCGTATGACTTAGGCGGCTTATATACTTCTCTGCCATGCTCATTTATTACAACTGCTTTGCGAATTTCTAATCCGTCAGCGGTAATGCAATCCTTTGTCAATGCACATATTTCCGAAGGACGCAATCCACATTGACTGGCTAATAAAAATGGAATCTCAAGCTCTGTATTTTTGATTAGTTTGTATATTACTTTTATTTCGTTTTCATCCGGTACATAAAATGATGATTTTATCTTTTGCGGTAGTGATATACGATAGACAAAATCGGGAGCGAACATTTGCAAAGAGGCGTGCAATAAACCATACGCATTACGTACCGTTTTAGGTGAATAACAATAAGATAAGATAAATCAAAAGCAAAAATGCCTAAATGTGATGAGCCAAAGATTGACAGTACATCTGACGAAGCAACCGAGATTTATCTGACAACGGATGAAACAATGTTTATGAAAAAGAACCTCGACATACTTGGCTTTTCATATCTGCTTTCTGTTTCTTCTGACAGTGATAAGCTGCTCATTGAAAACATAATATCAAAAATAAAAGGAGAAAAAACGAATGGCAAGGGATGTTAACGCTTCGATAAACAAGTGCGAAAAAGCGATAGCACAGGAAGAAAAAAATATATCGGAAGCTAAAGAAAAAATCAGAAAGTTGCGCAAGGAAATCAAAAAACTTAAAGTCGAAAAGAACAATCAGTTTGCAAGCGATCTGCTTGCGGCGATCATGAAGGACGGCGATATTTCAGATGAAAAACGAAAAGAAATACTTGCAATGCTCAGCAAATCCGAAGCAAAAAATTTTGGCAGCCAGAATGAAAAAACTACATTACCGGAAGGAAAAATTTTTAACGGTAACGATTTATAAAATTCACTCAGTGAGCGTAGCGATTTTTAAAAAAATAAATTTGAAATTTTATTTTTTAAAGGGTATTAGGGTTCACCCTAACAAGCGAACGTATGCACCAATCGGGTGCACACGTTCTGTGCTTGCCACAGTGTGATTTACTGCGTAAATCATACAGTGCTTCTTGCTACGCAGAAGTTCAGAGAGGAGTAAAAAATGCCACTTAAAAATGCACGGATTCATTTAAGAGTAACCGATGAAGAGAAGCAAAGCTTAGTCGAAAAAGCAACACTTGCAAGACAAAGTGTAAGCCAATACATTCTATCACTTTCAGAAAATAAAACAATAATTGTTGTCGATGGTGCTGATGAGGTAACACGACAGCTATTAAAAATCGGCAACAACATAAATCAGATTGCGATAGTTGCAAATACAAGCAGAAAAAATGAAAGTGAATTGCCAAATTACTACTTAAAGAGAATCACAGATTATCAAAACGAAATAATGAAACTGCTCAAAGATCTGCTGCTTGCTGTCACCAAAGCAGAACACGAATGTGCAGAAAGTGAAAAAAGCAATGGCGGTTAATCAAACTGCGGAAAACAAAATTAAAACCGAAGCGGGTCTTACTGAAGCTCTCGCTTACATAACAAATCCTGCAAAAATATCTGAGGTTTCACGAATAAATTGTTCGGGAAGTAACTCAAACACTCTCGACCAATTCAGATTATTGCGTTTGGCGTTTAATCAGAATAATGGGATTATTTCACATCATTTTATTCAGTCATTTTCACCGAACGATAATGTAACACCCGAAACTGTTCATCGCTTTGGGGTGGAATACGCTAAACTTTGTTTTCCGAATTATCAAGTAGTTGTCAGCACTCACGTTGACAAAGAACATTTGCACAATCACATAATCGTAAACTCCTGCAATATGATAACCGGCAGGAAATATTACGACAATAAAGAAACAATGAAGAACAACAGAGCGATAAGCGATAAGCTGTGTCGCAAATACGGAGTATCTGTTATAAGCTCTAAATCCGAATTCAAACCGATAGATCAAACGACAATGCAGTTGGCATTGAAACATAAATCATGGAAAATTCAGTTGCTGAGTGATCTTGATGAAGCAAAAGAAAGTTGTAAAAGCAAAAGTGAATTTATATCATTTCTCAAAAATAAAAACTACGAGGTCCGATACGAAAAACACATCACCGTTCATAAAATCGGTGAGAAGAAAGCAATCCGTGTTGATACTTTAGCAAAACAGTTCGGAAGTCAATATACCAAAGCCGAGCTTGAAAAGGCAATGGGATATTCAACAAATCTTGCTGATACAAATACAAGCAATTTAAATTTGCAATCGAAGAAAACCTGCGCAAGAAAAAATATTAACGAATGGCAAAGGTTTGAATCCTGGTCATTTTCTCAGGACAACAGGTACGCAAATAATTACAGATGTTTGACAAAACAGTATAGGACAAACTATCACACGAGTCGATTTCCGACAGGAACTCGGAAATCAATATTATTTACAATACTGTGTGCACTTTTCATAAGTCCGAATAGAAAAAAGTACAGAGAACATAAAAGCTACCGGTTATCCAATAGGACTACAGCTAATACAAATATAATCAGAACTAAATATTGGTGCGAGAACATCAGATACGGAGATCTAATATCAGCCCAGGGCAACAATTTTGCTGTTAAAATTCCGGCAGATCAGCTTGGAAAAATTATTGTTCTTCCGATTTTCTACAGTGCAAATGTGAATTTAGAAACCAAGACAGCGGTTATTATAGTCAAAGAAAATAATAAAGAGATAATCTGCAAAGCTCTCGGTTATGACAGCAAGCAAGTTGAACAGCAGTCAGATAAGTTGATCAATTCACAAAAATACAAACGATTAAAAGATCTCGCCGCTTCTTCAAATACAAAGCTCAGCTATATGATCGTTACAAAAATTCAGCTCGAGCTTTTAAAATTGAATGAAATCGAGCTTGCGGCTTTTCCTAAGGACGACGGGAAATATAATGTTGCGTTTATGCCGGACACCAAAGAACTCATTACAAAAATTCTCTCCCCTGCGGATGAGAGCAAGCAGGAAACAGAGTATGAACGAAATAACAGACTAAACAAAGAAATAAAACGTTTAGCCGCAGTAAACGGTGAGAAACCTAAATATAGAATGGTTGCCCCCGAATTGCTTGACAACATAAAGCGATCCGGTATACAGTTTGCCTATTTTAAAAAAGGCGATAAGTATAATATAGTTTTCCTTAGGAAAAACGAAACGGAAATTGATCAACTACTGAAACAACTCAGAAAAGAAAAATAGCAGAAGCAACAAAAAATCCAGTTTTAATTTGTTTAATATTTAATGTTATAATGATAGACAAACGCAACGAAAAGTGTTATAATAAAGTCGGCGAAATCTATTCTCCGACTTTTTATATAAAATGATGACGGCTTACTAAGAAGTGAGCCGCAGAAAAAACGGAGGTATAGATATGGCAAGGAAGTACGAACTGATAAATGATTTGTACGATCAAATCATTGTCGATGTGACGAAAGACGCTCGAGCGTGGCAATCGTTCTTAAGAACTGCTTGCAGAAATTACAAGCTACGTTTTGACGAACAGCTGTTACTGTTTGCTCAGCGTCCGGACGCAACGGCGGTATTAGAAATCGAACGTTGGAACACAGCATTCGGCAGATGGGTCAACAGAGGTGCAAAAGGCATCGCAGTATTTGAGGATTCTTCGGGCAAAAGCCAAAGACTTAAATACTACTTTGACATCACCGATACACACGGAACAAAACGGTCAAGAGAAGTTCCGGTATGGAAAATGTCTGACGAATATCAAAGCGATGTTACGGAAGCATTAAAAAATACATTTGGCACATTAAGCGACTTGGATAGTCTTGAAAGCGTAATTAAAGAAAGCGTATCTAATGCAGTGGATGACAACATAGATGACTATATCTATAATTTTATCAGAAACGGAACAGGCAGTGAAATAGACTATATAAGTACTGATGAAGCTGAAGAAATATACAAACGACTTGTAAAAAACAGCGTAGTGTATATGATTTCAGAACGTCTTGGAGCAGACAGTGGGTTAACCGAATCCGATTTTGAGGGTATAGAATATTTCAGCACACATGAATTGTTGAACTCTATCGGATATGCCACAAGCGATATAGCCAAAATGGGACTCGGTGTAGTCGCAAAAACGGTTCGTGCAATTGAAAAGGAAAATCAACAGGCGATAATGCCTGATAACAATATCAGCTATAATAGCGAAAGGAGTTCTAATTATGAAAGAAATCACTTACACAATGCAGGGCGACTATCTGATACCGGATCTATCATTACCGGAACAGCAGGAGGTAACACTCGGCAAATGGGCACAGATGAAAAAGGAATATCTGAAGCAGCACCACAAGATAATGTACTACAATCTGATGACGAGTTGTCAGTTAACACAGTACCTCGCAGAAACGGAACAGAGAGCGCTCAAACTGGAGGACGAGCTGATCAAAGAGATGTCGGTAAAACAGGGGCTGACAGAAGAGCTGAAAGCGAAAGATATGATGAAATGGGTTCAGCTGATGAACAATCTCAGGCACGAAGTTCAAGAGATAGTTACTCAGCAGATAATAATGAGCGTTTAAGCAACATTAAGCCGTTACCGTCAATCAATGAACAAACGGCTTTCATAGCAGAATATGAAGCAGAGGTTACAAAAGCCTCTGCTTTTTCTATTCCAAATGAAATTATAAATGACCATCTTGCTAATGGGAGTGGCTTTCAGGACGGGAAATACCGTATCTATGAACAGTTCCGGAGAAGCTTATCACAGAAAGAAAATGCGGATTTTCTGAAAAACGAGTACGGCATTGGTGGCGGAACACACGCAGGTGGCGTATCCGGATATCACTATGACCACAATGCAAAAGGTATTTGTATCAGCAATGGATATGCCGATAATGCTCCGAAAATCATTTTGAATTGGTTAGAGGTCGCAAAGCGCATACAGCTGTTGATTAACAATGACAGGTATCTGAATGCAAAAGAAAAAGAACATTATGCGCAATGGCTCAACGAGCGTGAGGAAAGACAATACACCGAGCAGGGTCTTAGCACTTCTGAAAACAAGGATAATGAGAAGTATATTTACAAAGTCGGCGATACCGTTTTCATCGGAGCGTCCGAATACAGAATTACGGCAAAAGACGATCAGCAGGTAATGCTCAGCGACGCTAACGCTCCCCTTTTCAACAAACAATATGATATAGCGGATTTTGAGCATAAGATAAAAGAAAATGCGCTTAACGAGCATTTAAAGGTTATACTTTCAGAAGAAGAAAGCAATACATCTGTTATTTCTGAAACGAATACAACTCCAGAAAAAATCACTTATGATAAAAACGGATATCATGCTGATGATTTGGATGAAGGTGACCTTATCAAAGTAGATGGCGAAATATGGGCAGTAAAATCCGTATCTTCATATTCTATTTCTCTCATAAATGAAAGCGGTGACAAGAAATATATATCAAATTCACCGGACAGCAAATGGCAAGAAACGTTGGTTTCAAGATATAATTTTGAATTCATCGGTAACCGTGAGGGAACAAATACACAGGTCAATAATGAATCAACTGATAGCAAACAGTTAAAGACAGCTCGTGAACATAAGAAAAACCGCAAGCAAAACAACGCTCACAGTGTTTTGTACCCGGAAATCAACAATGATTACCGTACAAATTTCCATATTGATACCGATGAGTTGGGTGCAGGTACTCCGCTCGAACGCTATTATAACAATATTAATGCCATACGTCTGCTCAAAAAGTTAAATAGCGAACATAGACTTGCTACTCCAACGGAACAGGTCATACTTTCACAATATGTCGGTTGGGGCGGATTACCGCAATTCTTTGAGCAGTCAAACTCCCACTACAATGAACTTAAAGATTTACTTACCGATAGTGAATACACATCGGCAAGAGAGTCAACTCTGACTGCGTTTTACACTCCGCCGACAGTTATAAGCGCCGTATATAAGGTTCTTGAAAATATGAACTTTAAAAACGGCAATCTGCTTGAACCTTCCTGCGGCATCGGTAACTTTATCGGTATGCTGCCGAAAACAATGCAGGACAGTAAGGTTTACGGTGTTGAGCTCGATACTATATCAGCCGGAATTGCACAGCAGCTTTATCAGAAATCTTCAATAGCGGCACAGGGATTTGAAGAAGTGAATGTGCCGGACAGCTTCTTTGACGGAGTTATCGGCAATGTTCCGTTCGGTGATTTCAAGGTGCTTGATAAGAGATACGATAAGTATAATTTCCTTATCCACGACTATTTCTTTGCAAAGTCTTTGGATAAGTTACGTCCCGGCGGTATTACGGCTCTTGTTACAAGTAAAGGCACGATGGAGAAGACAAATTCATCTGTCAGAAAATATATAGCACAAAGGGCAGAACTCCTCGGCGCAATCAGACTGCCGAATAATACCTTTAAGGGTAATGCAGGTACAGAGGTTGTGTCAGATATTTTATTCCTGCAAAAGCGTGACAGGCTCGTTGATATTGAACGGGATTGGGTTCATCTTGACACTGACGAAAACGGTATCACAATGAACTCATATTTTGTACAGAATCCGGAAATGATACTCGGCGAGATGAAAACCGTAAGCGGTCGCTTTGGCGAAGAAGTAACCTGCGTGCCGTTTGAAAATGCCGATCTTTCAGAATTGTTATCGGAAGCGGTAGCAAATATACACGGAGAGATTTCCGAATATGAGGTAACCGATGAGCTTGAGGAAGAAGATAATTCGATTCCTGCCAACCCTACAGTAAGAAATTTTTCTTACACGGTAGTGGACGATAAAATCTATTTCCGTGAAAATTCCCGTATGTCGCCTATAGAGGTATCGGCAACTGCTGAAAACCGAATTAAGGGTATGATCGGAATAAGAGATTGCGTTCGCAATCTGATAGAATTACAATCAGAAGACTATCCCGATGAAGAGATAAAGGCAGAACAGGCAAAGCTTAATGCGGTTTACGACACTTACGTTAAAAAATACGGTCATATCAACAGCAGAGCTAACAAATCTGCTTTTGGCGATGACAGTTCTTTTGCACTTTTATCTGCCCTTGAGATAATCGGCGATGAAGGTGAATTTGAACGTAAAGCGGATATATTCTTTAAGAGAACGATAATGCCGCATAAGCCTGTTACACAGGTCGATACGGCAAGCGAAGCACTCGCTGTGTCTATCGGCGAAAAAGCTATAATTGATATGGAATACATGAAACGTCTGACCGGAAAAGAGGAAGATGAGATTTTCAACGATCTAAAAGGCGTAATTTTTTTAAACCCTCTTTATAACGGAAATGACGATAATCAAGTTAAGTATTTCATGGCAGATGAATATTTGTCCGGCAATGTCAGAGAAAAGCTTGCAATCGCCAAAAAGTTTGCAGAAGCCGATTCTTCATTCAACATTAATATCGAAGCGTTAGGAAAGGTTCAGCCTGAAGACTTGACAGCGAGCGAAATATCTGTACGGTTAGGCTCGACTTGGTTGCCGATCGATGTTGTACAGCAATTCGTTCACGAATTTTTAAATACACCGGCTTATGTCAAAAGCAGTATAGTTGTACACTATTCACAGCACACAGGTGAATGGAGCATTGACGGGAAATCATACGACAGAAGTAATGTTAAGGCTTATAACACATACGGTTCGGGCAAAGCATTCTCAGCGGCACTTATCGTTAAAGACGGAAAAATCGACTTTGATTTTCCCGCACAATCACAAAAACGCAGTAAGTAGGTTTTACTATGAGCGTTCTTATAACAATTTTATTAGCTGTAATTATAACACAGGCATTCCGCATTCGCCGTCTGAAAAAAGAAATTATCAAGCGAGATACTGCCGATGAATTCAGTAGGCAATGGTACTGGATAGAAGATAAAAATAACAAGCAACGACAACCTCTGAAAAAGAGGAAATCGTTGCTTTCTTTTTTAAGGAGCTTTTTATGAGTTATTCTAAATCTAAACCAAGTAACTACGTTACAAAAGAGCAAATAGAGCGTGCAAGAAATGTAGATATGGTAGAATTTCTTGAAAGAACAGAAGGCTTCAGCGTAAAGAAAAGCGGTAACGGCTACCGTTGCGATGTTCACGACAGCCTTTTTATTACAAACGACCGAAAAGGGTGGTATTGGAACAGCCGTGACGAGGGCGGCAATAACGCTATTGCGTTTTGTATGAAAATATACGGACAAAGCTTTACCGAAGCCGTTAAATCGCTTTGCGGCGATATTCAAATGGAATATTCACCCAAATATAACACGAAAAAGAAATCGTCAGAAGAAAAAATTGATATGCACCCCAAAAGTTAGACACATTTGGAGGTGCATATTTTTATGGGCAA
>ERZ824598.1052-NODE-1052-length-38741-cov-23.466189_pt1 | contig 38741 bp, 26 predicted proteins | sample MGYA00519934_ERZ824598 | MGnify/ENA primary metagenome ERZ824598 (study PRJEB31778, sample SAMEA3449177) | human gut metagenome | biome: human gut; feature: human-associated habitat; material: faeces | place: United Kingdom | collected 2010/2012 ...
GAAAGCTGGTCGGCGATAAGGGATACATCGGCAAGAATCTCTTTGAAAGATTGTTCGTCGACGGCATACAGCTTATAACCAAGATGAAAAGCAATATGAAAGGTGCATTGATGACACTTTCAGACAAACTGCTTCTCAGGAAGCGGGCCATTATAGAAACCGTAAATGATGAACTCAAGAATATTGCACAAGTGGAACATTCACGGCATAGAAGCTTTGATAATTTTATTGTCAACCTCTTGAGTGCAATTGCTGCATATTGCTGCTTTCCAAAGAAGCCGTGTATCAATGTTACGAGAACAAATGACACATAGCTTGCATTGTTCTGAATTCGTCGAACTCACGTTATTTTAGGATTAGACAAAATCATAAGAAAAAGCGGAAGCAATGGACTTTTAAAGCCTGTTGCTTCCGCTTTTGTATTGTTCAACCCAAATCGGTCATTTGGATAAAAGTTTTTATTTCATCATTTTTGTGATATTCTTCACAATGTCTGCTGTTATAAACATCATTTTTACCATATCTTCTACACATACCCATTCATATACACTGTGTGCTGCTTGTTGTGCACTGTATATACAAGGTCCACCAGGCAGGCCTTTTGCGGCCATCATCGCAGAGGTTGTGCCACCGCGTTCGCTACTTGGCACCATTGTCATGCCATATTTTGCTGCACTTTTAATTATAAGTTCTGCTATACCTGGATACATAGTGTAGGCTATATTTTCATATTGTATCATTTCTGTCCCAGCTTCTACTCTCACAAATGGATAGGCTTCCACTACAAGCTTTTCGGCATTATGAAGCATCTGTCGCAGAGTATCACCTTCGTTCTTGTCAAAATAGCGTAAGCGTATTTTTACGAGATAGTCTTCTGATATTTCTTTTCCTGTGCTGTCTGTGGGATGAACCATAGAGTAACAGTGAATATATCCTTGCTTGTTTTTGCTGGCCGAGGGATGTTTGGTTGGATCTATCTGTCCTATGAAGTAAGAAGCTGCTGTTAATGCATCACCGTATTTATTTGTAAAACCTTCGCCGGGATGTGCATCATGTCCATGGAAACGGTAAATAATCATCGAAGCAGTGAAATTTTCAACAGAAAATCTGTCAGGCATATTTCCATCTACATCTATCACTATGTCTGGGTTTCCGTCTACATACTTTGTCTCGAAACGGTCTGCGGCGCGACCAATGTCCTCATTCTGTGAGAATACCATATAAACGTTGCCGTGTTGTATCTTTTTATTTTTCACAAGTGTCTCAACCAGTCCCACAAGAATTGTCACTCCTGCTTTATCGTCAGCTCCGAGAAGCGTCGAACCGTCAGATGTTATAATCGTTTTTCCATTGCAGTTTTTCAAATGTGTACCCTCTGGAGTCTCCGGACTTAGTGTTATGCCCGTAGGCAATTTTATGTCACCACCGTTGTAATTCTCATGTACTATTGGCTTGATATTTTGCCCTGGTGCTTCAGGTGTTACGTCAAGATGAGCCATAAACATTACAGAAGGTACATTTGGGTTGTTTATGTTTGAAGGAAGCTTTACATAAACATACTGTTCTGCGCTTCGTGTTATTATTGCATTACTTCCTTTGCATATTTCACGCAGTTCGTTTTCCAAACATTCTGCCATTTTTATCTGTCCTGGTGTTATTGGAAAAACGTTCATATCGGCTGTGTCTACGCTTTGGCTACTTATCTTTGAGTAGTTAAGAAAACGATTTTTCGTTTTAGTAATATATGCCTTTAATGGATTTGTAGCTTTATCTGGTGATACGTGCATTATCTTATTTTTCGCTAATCCGATTCCTTGACCCTTTGCTCCGATTGTTATGATACAAAATGTTGTGACACATATAAATATTACAAGTAATCTGTCTGTTGGTTTCATAGTTGCTAAATTTAATGATAGTTTTCACTTGATGTGTCTGATTTTTATTAATATTAAACCCAAATCTGTTATTAGAAAAATGTACTTCCTTTTTATTTGAGAATGTTTGCTTTTATAGTAAAATTAGGCATTATACCGCGCAAACAATGGATAAGTACTACTGTTTGCTTACTATTTGTTTGTAAAAATCTCTTATGCGATTTGTGTTTAATATATATGAAAGACAATATTTAGTTATTATAGAACTGGAGTCCCACTAGGTGTCCATCTTTTCCATGCATTCTCGTTATGAGTTAATCTCAATAAAATAGGAGGATTTGGACAGTTGATAGGAGGGGATGTTTGTTGATAAGGTAATATACAACCCAGTTTAAGAGATTCTATATAGATGTACAAAGTTTCTTTACATACATTTGTTATAGTATAAGTTACGCCAAAATTTGTTATTGTTGAATCCTTGCGAAAACAGCTATTTCTAACTTCATGCACTTTATATCTCGAAGTTTCTTCATAATCTCGTTTTTTATTGCTATTCGTTTTATTGCGGTTATCGGGAGTCTCACTAAAAGGGAAAGAAACAACTTTTTTATGTTCTTCACAAACGTAGTCATACGTCCAATATTTCATATCGCATTTACCATGCTTATTTGTTCTACCATTAAATAAGCATTTCCCACATACAGGACAGTATGCTTTTGTGTCACAAGAACTGTGTTTGTCGATGGTGGATTGTGAATTATACGTATTTACCTTTTTATTTTTATAGTCTCTACGAACTTGCCCATAAAGTGTTATTGTCCCACATATTAGAAACATAAATAAAATAATAATTTTCATGTACTTATTCTTTTAATTAGTTAAACAATCATTTCCATCTTCAAAATAGAGCAAATCACCTTCTAAAGACAAAAAATAGACCTCGTTCCCATCTACCCAAATTTGCTTTGCTCCATTTTCGTAAAATACAGTTTGTTCACCTTTGGAATTCAACCTCAATATGTTGCTATCTGTAGCCACAAGCATTCCCCACGGTGAAAGAATCATATCATTAAGGCCGTCTGTAACATTATATAGTACACATGGTTTTGTATTTCCATCTCCAATAGTTAGAATTTTATTGTTTAGTAAAATGTATATATCGTCATTATTAGCTTCTAATTTCCAAACATAAAATGGAATACGACATATTTCATCATATTTGCGATTTACGATGTCTACTTTATATATTGCAGATATCTCATTATAGAATGCCACAAAAAAGAACGAATTTTCACTATTTGAAAAAATGGAAATATTATTAGTATCCAATTCTAATAAACATTTTGAGGTACCATCATAAATACTATAAATTTTATTGTCAATTCTGCTAATAAGGTAATTCCCACAAGGAATAACATAGGTATGCCTTAGATTATCTTTCCATGCAACTTTACGAAGTTGATAATCTTTAAGTACAAGCATGCTATCTTCTAAAATCATAACTGGACCACATCCTGGTATCACAAAAATATCAGTAGAATCCAGTAATAGTTCATCATGAGAAATCAATAAAACAGGATAAGGCTTTTTATGTAAGCTTTTTCCGGCTCCTTCAGGTGATTTGATGTCTACTAATGCCTCTTTTTCTAAAGCAGAAATCCAATCGTCTATTACATCTGGACGAATATCTGTTAGATCAGTAACTGATATTTGTGAGGATTTTTCATTTAGTGGAATATTTTTTTGAAGAGAAAACTCTGTTATAATAATTAGTCCTCCATCGTTTTTCTTTTCATCTTTTTGTGGTATAGTAAAATAATCAGAAGGTTTAAGAGATTCGTCAACAGCTTTTGCACCTTCTGTGGCATGCCAATGGTCACGTTCTACTGCAATCCGGAATTCCTGTTCTGTTCTCTGATAATAGTTTTGTTTTGCAATCATTTCAGAACGGTCGTCTTCTCTTTTTTTTCTTAATTTTTCCATAACCATACGTTCATGTGCTTTTTGAGCGGCAATTTTCATCTGTTGACGTCTATATTCCATAAATGATGGTGTTGTTCTTGCTGATGTATTTGATTTAATTTTATTAATTTGACTATTCCGTACTGTGCTTTGTGCGGAATTTCCGTTTATAAATCTTATCCCGTTTTTACTATTTGTTACTACCACATTGTTAGCATTAGGTTTCTTAAATCCGGCATTTACAACTCCACCCTTACCATCAGGTCTAACGATAGTACTGATATCTGAATTGCTCATCGACATTAATGATTTCTTCGCGCTATTTGCAAGCCCTGCTGAATATGAGTCTTTGCAATACAAATCACGTTCTTCCTCCCATTCCTTGCTGTACATGTCGTCATAAAATGATTGGGCATGAAGTTCAATACTGTTAAAAGCATAAACAACAAGAATCATTAAATAAATATTTTTCATATATTCTTGATTAAAACTTAAGTGATATTCCTAAATTTTCAGATGAAAGTTCAATACTTAATTCTGCATTGTTGCGAATACTTTGCATTTTCTTTTCATTATATTTCAATATTTTCTTATTAAGTTTTTTTGCAATATTAGGAAACACGATTAAACTGGTCGCTAAACCCGCGGCTGCAATTCCCAAAGAAGTAAATGCCATAGTTTTGTAGCCTTTGAATCCCATACCATCATCTGAAGGTTTAAATGCAAATGAGCCAAGTCCAAGACCTATACCTGCCCCTGTAATACAGCCTACAACGGTACTCCAACTTCTTAAGTTGCGTGATAGACGGCAAATATTATTAAATTCTTCATCATATATACCTAATTCTTTTATTTTTTTCTTGGACATAAATAGTTGATTTTCTGTAAATGGCATATTTGATTCATTGTCAAGTCTTAAAAACTTAACATTTTCTTTATATTCATATTTATCTACGGTATTTAAATTAGATGACTTCTTTTGTATCCGTTGTCCTTTTATATCTACAGACATGATATTGGGTTGTGTTAAAGTCATTGATTGTTCATAAATATAAATTTTCTTTTTAGATACAGCTATATTATCAAACAGTTTATTGACAAATGTGCTCCCAATTTCTGTAACTATATCAGCTGCCATTTGTTCACTCATTGAATGTTCATTTTTTCTTGAAAAATGTCCTACTATGGATGCATTAATATCGCGCGTAGTTTTTCTCAATGATGTAGATAATTCTGCATTTCCTATTGTTAATTTCTCCGAACTCCAATTTGAATAAAGATTATTCTCCGATACCTCTATTATTAAGTTTGATTCTATGTAATTCGAAAAATCGGAAAAGAGGCCCTTTTTGAATAGCCTTTTTTGAATATTATAACAAAGGTTTGTAGATATATGAAGCTTTTGAGTATTATCTTGGGTAACGTGTATAATATAGTCAGGGAAAGGATCCTTAATTGTCAATTGCTTATCTGATATCCATATTCCTGTAAAGCCTTTAGTATTACGTATAGATTGAAGTTTTTTATTTAATAGGTTTAAATCTTCTTGTATATTAAGTTTATTTAAATCGGAATAATTAGTTAAACCATTGATTATTTGGTTCAAATAAATTGAATCCATCTTAGATTCTGCTAAGTTAGCTTCCTCAAAAAAACTTAGATATACTCGTTTGTCATTAGCTGGAGCAATGGAACGAAAAAGATATGATATTTTTTTAACAGCATTAATATTTTCACTGGCAATAAGTGACTTGACATTTTGGTATAATCGTCCGATTATACTATCTTGAGTGGACTTATTCTGCTTTATATAAAATTGTTTTAAGCGTCCTTCAATTATGTTGCAAGCTATATCGTTTTCTGTATCTATGTAGGCTACTACTATAGAATCTATTTCAGCCATAGTTTCTGAAATTTCTATATCTGATGTAAGATTATTATTTTTTTGAGCTGAAACAAATGAGAAATCTGAATACACCCATAATATAAATAGTATAATATAATATTTCATAGTTTATAAATGTTTAAAAGTTGGATAACAATGATTTCTATTATTAGCTTTTACGTTGTGTACTTTTTAAGTGTTCGTATATGCTGTTTTTTTGCATATAGTCTTGTAAATATCAATACGAATTATGTAAAATGATGGTATACAATAAATTAGCATATTCAAAGTTCTTATCTTTACTGCATATTAAATAACACAGTACCTGCAATATAATTCATCAGACATGCTTTTAGTTGCAAGGCACCTTGATAACGCATTTCGATAAGAGATGATTATTATCACTGATTTATTTAGAAGTTCTCCAAAGTATGGAACTTCAATTCTAATTAATTACTTTCTTATCCATACATTGAAAATTTAAATTCATCTTATAAACTCCCCAAATCAGATTTATAAAATACTAATGATGAGATACTAAAAAAGACGTGGGAGTTTCTACTTCTCGCTTATCCCACGGTCAGGCTCTCGCATTGCCTCTCTCTTAGGATAAGCAACGCAGTCAGCCCACGCCCAGATGATATTATACAAGTAGAAAGAATCCTATATAAATTCTTTCATTTATAATACACCCAACGTGGACGTTTCGTTGCCTTACCTTCGAAGAGAGTTCAAACTTGCGAGATTTGACCGTCGAAGATAACGTTCGTAACGTCCTTTATCAGTAAATAACCCACAGCCCCCCTACGGGCTAACCGAGTCACGGGCAAATATAATATATTAAATTTGTTTTGTAAGGATATTATTCTGTTTTTTTCTAATAATGGAAAATTGTATTGTATATTATTAATGTGAAGTCAAACTTAAAAATATTCTATGATAGGTGTAGATACTCATAATACGATATTCTGATTTGATAGGCAGACGAATAAGTCGAATTATGGAGTAGGGGAATAATAGGAAAAAGCGGAAGCGTTGGACTTTTAAAGTCTGCAGCTTCCGCTTTTGTATTGTTTGATGTTGTTTATTTCTGCTGTTTTACTTTAATCTGATGGTCTTGCTGTTTCCTTGGGTGATTTTTGCATCGTTCAGGTTTATACGCTTTTCTCCGATTGTGAGTCTGCAATGTCGCATGTATCGCAATTTTTCCGGGCGCTCGCGGCAAAATTTCCTAGCCCTCGAAATTTTGCTTGTGAGCGCCCGCACAGTTCATTTTTCGCGCCCATCTTGTTTTTCGTTCAGCTGTTTCAGACTTTATGCACGCCGACGTTCTTGTCTGAGTTAAGAGGAACTTTTATCTGTTCTAATAATGGTTGCGTTGTTTTGTTAATCTTGATGGCAGATGTTGTTGTTACGGTCGGCATAATCTGTTGTAGCAATATATGGAGTTTTGCAATGTTGAAAATAAAAAGCTGCATCGCGCATTTACGGTACAGCTTCTTTTGTATGATATAACTGTGTTGGTTCGAAGGTGGACTTATCTGATTCAGAATGTTACTTTGCAGGTATAGCCTTTGGCTGTATTCAATATGTATGTGCCCGACGGCATGGACATTTCTGAATCCTTGCCTTTGTAGACCATGCGTCCGCTCATATCGAATATGCTGATTATTGCTTTCTCTGGATTTATTATCCTGCTTCCGTCAAAGCTGATGCCTTCTGACATTTCAGTTGACTGTATCGATGCCGGTATTTCCTGATAGTTCATGAAACTGGACCATCCGATAGCCATTTCGTAGTCGCTGATGTAGTCGAACGGAACGTATATAGGAATGTTCGGGTCGGTATTCTCGAATGTGTATGACGTAATCATTGGAGGCACGGTGGCATTGCAATATATTGATGTCAGGTATGTGCCGCTGAATGCATAGTCGCCTATCGAAACGATGCTGGCAGGGAATTCTATCGTGCTTATTTTCGAACACGTGCAGAACGCCTCGTTGCCTATGGTAGCGACTTTGTTCGGCAATTTTATCTGCTCAAGACTTATGCATCTTTTGAAAGCTTCGCTGCCGATGCTTTTGACTTCTCTTGGGATGTTTATGTTTTTCAGACCTGTGCAGTACATGAATGTGCGGTCTGCAATGGTTGATATGTTCTCCGGCAGTTTTATGTCCGTAAGTGTGTGGCAACCGTAGAATGCCCAACCTTCTATCTGTTCGGTTTCTGCCGGTACAGTGTATGACGTGATGTCTGTCTTGTTGCGAGGATAACAGATAAGTGTACTTTTATCTTTGGTGAAAAGTATTCCGTTGTCGGGTATGAAATGTTGATTGTCTGAAGTAACGTTTATTGCTTTCAGACGATCGCTGACAGTGAATGCAAGGTCGCCGATTTCTTCGACTGATGCAGAAATATATGCTTCCTCAAGATAAGGTGCATTATTAAGTGCTCGTTCTTCAATTCTTTTTACTCCTTCGGGCACACTGAAGGTCTTGTCGCTCTTTCCTTGCGGATATTTGATGAGCGTTGTTTTGTCGTAATTGTACAGAACTCCGTCTACGGAAACGAAGCTTTTATTGCCTGAAGAAACGTCGATGGATGAAAGTGAGTAGCAGTCGTGGAATGCGAGTTTTCCGATATAGCTGACTGCATCTGAAATCGTTATATCCTTAAGGTCCGAACATAGGCAGAACGCATAGTCGCCGATGTTTTCTACTGACGGGCTTATGTTGATTTCCTTAAGGCTTCCGCATTGGAAGAATGCACTCTCCTTTATTTCTTTAAGGCCGTCGCCTATTACGACTTTGTCCAGCGACGAGCAGTTGCTGAATGCGTTCTCACCAATTGTCGCGACATTGTTCCCGATATATATTTCGTCCAATTTTGTGTATCCCGAGAATGACATACCGTATATGCTTGTGACACGGTAGTCTTTTCCTTCGAAGCTTACAACATCGGGAATTGTGATGCTCGACGCTGTGGTAGAACCTCCAGTCACCTGTACTTCCAATTTGTCTTTCGATGTGATCTCGTAATTGACGTCATCTACGGAGAATGATTGTGCTGTAATTGTTCCGCCTGATGACAAGGCTAGCAAAAGTGTAAAAAGTTTTGTGTTCATAGATAGTTAGATTTTAGTTAATCCGTTATTCTGTTTTGACCCCATTCGTAATTGCGAATATACGGAAAGAGGGGCACAGATGCAAATTGAAAAAATAAAATATCAGCTGACAGGTTCATGATGAACCAATCAACTGATATTTAAGTGTTATGGATATTCTTTTGAGGCAACAAAATAAATTCTTTATAGTTGACCGCTCATGGAAATGACTTTTGTAATCAGTAGCTGAGCTTTATGCCTGCATATATTGATCTAGGCATTGATGGGCCGTAGATATATCCGGAATCTCGGTCAGGGCCTTTATCAAAATCGTTCTGATACGAATTGAAAATGTTCTGTACGCCGGCATAAGCTTGCAATGTGATGCTTTTGTACAGTTTGAAGTCATATCCAGCCTTAAATCCCAAGTCTATGAAGCTTTTTGTCTTTTCTGTACGGTTTACGGCTATGTCGCCTTTGTGGTGTTCAATGAGCATACTGCCTGTGTATGTTCCTGAAAGTGACAAGCTGAGTGCGCGTACAGGGTTGTATGTTGTGGTGAAATAGCCATATAGATCTGGAGTTCTGAACATTTTCTTTTCCATCGGAACATTTGGGTCGTTTTCGCTCCATGAACGTGCTTCCTTGTATTCGGCTTTCTGAAGTGTGAGTCCGGTCTGGAACTGCCAGATATTCTTCCAAGCGATTTTTCCTTCCAGGGTACATCCATAGACATAAGCTCCCTTCTCATTGCCTCTTTCTATGATGATTACTCCGTTTTGGTCTGTTCCGATTTCTGTCAGGGCAAAAACGTCAGAGATGTCAGTGTAGAAAACCTCAATCAGAAAGTTGCCTTGCCAGTTGCCCCAATTGTGGTATATGTCGGCTGAAATGCTGAAGCTTTGTGATTTTTCTTCTTTCAGGTTGTCGGCCAGTTGTATCATGGACACTGTGCCTCCGACGTTTTCAACATGCAGGTCTTCGTCGAACGCCTGAGGTGCACGGAAACCGAATGAGTAGCTTGCTCTCAGGTTTATATTCTTTGTCGGATTGAATCTTATGTTTGCGCGTGGACTGAATACTGGATTTTTCAACAGACTGTGTTTGTCGATGCGTCCGCCAAGGAGGAAACTCCATACTTCATTGTTCCATTCATTCTGGACGAATCCGCTGACGGTACGTACGTTCTGCTTGATAAAGCGTTCGCGTCCCCACAAATTGTCATCGAGAATGTCTTGATTGTATTCTGAGCCGACAGTTAGAGAGGCCGGCATGAATAGACAGCGGTCGAATTTGTAGTTGTATTGTGCACCTGCCATCCATGTCAGGTCTGTCGTATTGCCGTACGATTTCAACTTCTCTTCAATGTCTTCGCCGCCACCGTAATAGCTGTCGCGGTCGATGTGCTGTGCCGATGCATAAACGCCAAGCTTGTGTTTGTTGTCTGGTGAATACATGTCGAATTTCAGACCTCCGGTATTTATGCTGTGCTGCGTCTGTTCTGCTATTCTGGCTTCATGAACAGGACGATTCAATTGGTCGCCACCTCTTCGTGATTCTTGCAGATGGTGATATTCTAAGGTAATCTTGGAGTAGTTGCCTGTTTTAAGAAAGGAGCGCAATCCCACGGTCTGACTTTTTATTTCCGGCAATTCTGTGAAGCCGTCGCCGTTATGGTCATATCCTGCACGTTCGCGGTTTTGTCCGAATACCGCCAATCCGAGTTTGTGATTGTCCGAAACAAGTGAAGCGTTCACGGTTGTATTGTTTTCGAAAACCGAGCCATCTGCTATCCCGGTAAGTGTATGCGAGAATTGTGCAGAGTTGCGCAATGGCTCTTTTGTTATGATATTTATGGTTCCGGCAATGGCCGAAGAACCGAAAAGCGCTGAACCGCCGCCACGCATTACTTCCACGCGGTCTATCATGTTTGCAGGAATCTGCTCAAGTCCATAGACACCTGCCAAAGCGCTGAAAATAGGGCGGGAGTCAATAAGTATTTGTGTGTATGGACCGTCAAGTCCATTTATGCGCACTTGCTGAAATCCACAATTCTGGCAGTTGTTTTCAACTCTGACGCCAGGCTGGAAGTTGAGACCCTGGGCAAGGCATGCCGAATTGGTGTTTTCGAATGTTTTCATTGAAAGCACGTTTACCAGAGTCGGTGCCATTCTGCGGGTTGTCTCGTTGCGGTTGGCAGAGACGACGACACCGTCGAGCGACACCATGTCTTCTTCAATTTCGAAGTTTACTTCTACAGTTTGTCCTTTCTCCAATTTGATGGTCTTCTTTACTTTCTTGTATCCGACCAGACTTGCCTCAATGGTGAATGTTCCTTCTGGGAGATTTTTGAGGAAATAATGCCCAGTATCGTCTGTTGATGTACCGATTGTAGTACCTGCCAGCTGAATTACTACGTATGGCATGTGCTCCTTCGTGTGCTTTTCTGTAACATGTCCTATTACGTTGGTGTCTGTTTCTTTGTCTTTATGCTCGAATGCAAAAGAGTAGTGAGGGAGCAATGTGAGAATTGTTCCCATGATGAATATATATAAAGATTTCATTTTCCGTTATTTAATGTTGTTTGTAATGTGTAATATCAGTTCCTTTTCATAACGGAAAGTAAGGAGGACCTCGGGTGTAAATGGCTGTCACCTGATGCCTAGGAAGAGAATATGAACAGGCAAAAGTTATACTCCACAATGGTATAAGCCAAAATGGAAGTTCTATGCAGGGTGACGCATCTCCTAAGGTTTGGAATGTTGAGAGTTGGAAAATAGTCTTGATTTGTGACTGCGTATGTGTATGTTCTGCTTTGTAGGGATGGGAATGTACGACAACAACGCCGTTCACCACATGGGAGTGGGTGAACAAACTTATGCCGCACCAATAGTGTGCAAAGAGCAGAAGTAGAAGAGTTGCAATTATCCTATATCTTTTTGCTTTGTTCCTGCACATGCGTAGACTGTGAAATAACGTATGCAAAAGTACGTTCTATTGTTAAATATTTGCAATACCTATTTATGAGTATTGTTGTGTGTAAACGTTTGCTGTGGTGGAGCGGTTATTTAATGTTTGAATAACATAGGATTCGGTTCGACAGAGGCAATCTGACAATATAGTTTACGCTCGCCTCTGCGCTGACCTTTCACTATATTTAAATAATATAGGATTCGGTTCGGCATAGTCAAATTGAAAATTTTGTTTTCAATTTGTCTCTGCGCTCACCTTTCACTATATTTAAATAATATAGGATTCGGTTCGGCATAGTCGAATTGAAAATTTTGTTTTCAATTTGCCTCTGCGCTCACCTTTCACTATATTTGCCGTGATAAATGTAAATATGGCTGTAATGCTGTTTTTTTTAATCGTTTATGGGAAAAAACAAACTGGAAAAATTTGCCGATATGGCATCCTACCGTAATGTGGTGGAGTGTCCGTTCTGGAAACTTCAGGCTGAAGGCTTCGGACTTCGCGGAAAGTGGAATGCCGATTTTTTCGGAAACAATAACCCTATAGTGCTGGAATTGGGATGCGGACGCGGCGAATATACTGTCGGGTTGGGCAGACGCTATCCGGAAATGAACTTCATAGGGGTTGATATAAAAGGTGCGCGTATGTGGCACGGGGCTTCTGAGGCTTTGCGCGACGGCTTGAACAATGTCGGCTTTTTGCGTACCAGCATAGAGTTCATAGACAGTATGATGGGCGAGGATGAAGTGAGCGAGATATGGCTCACGTTCAGTGATCCTCAGATGAAGAAGGCCACAAAAAGACTTACTTCTACATATTTCATGGAACGTTACAGACGTTTTCTGAAAGACGGCGGTATAATACATCTGAAGACCGACAGCCAATTCCTTTATACATACACCAAACTGATGGCTGAAAAGAATGGTCTGCCTATTGAGGCTGACACTGCGGACCTGTATGCTGAGGCTCCGGAAAGCGAGGCTGCATCTATACAGACTTATTATGAACAGATGTGGCTCGAACGCGGACTTTCAATTAAGTATCTCAGATTTCGTCTGCCGAGAACAGGCGAGTTGGTTGAGCCGGATGAAGACATTCCGGTAGATGGCTACCGCTCGTATGGCCATGAGGTGAGAAGCACACGCCAGACTGGACGTTGAGGACTGCTGTGTGCACTTTCGTAAAAAGCAAATATATATTTATTGAAATAATATGAACATTTATCCGAAACTTATCATGGATGCGCTCGCTACAGTGCGCTATCCTGGCAATGGAAAGAATCTTGTCGAGGCCGAGATGATAGAAGATGACCTTCGTATCGACGGCATGAAGGTGAGCTTCTCGATCATTTTCGACAAACCGACAGATCCGTTCCGCAAATCTGTTGTACGTGCGGCCGAGACTGCAATACATACCTACGTTGACAAGGATGTGGAAGTGACTATAGGTATCAAGTCGCGTATGGAATTGCCTGAAGAACCGGACAAGCTTCTGCCTGGAGTAAAGAATATCATAGCCGTTTCGAGCGGCAAGGGCGGAGTGGGCAAGTCTACCGTTACTGCCAATCTTGCTGTTGCACTTGCAAAGATGGGATATAAGGTTGGTTTGCTTGACGCCGACATTTTCGGTCCATCTATGCCTAAGATGTTCGAGGTTGAGGATGCACGTCCTTATGCAGAGAATGTAAATGGACGCGACATGATCATTCCTATTGAAAAATATGGTGTCAAACTGCTTTCAATAGGATTCTTCGTAAACCCAGATCAGGCTACTTTGTGGAGAGGCGGTATGGCGTGCAATGCTCTGAAGCAGCTTATCGGTGAGGCTTTGTGGGGCGACTTGGACTATTTCATTCTCGATACTCCTCCAGGAACCGGCGATATACACCTCACTCTCATACAGTCGCTCGGCATAACAGGTGCCGTCATCGTAAGTACTCCGCAGGAGGTTGCGCTTGCTGATGCGCGCAAGGGCATCAACATGTACCAGAACGAGAAGGTCAATGTGCCTATCTTGGGACTTGTGGAGAATATGGCATGGTTTACTCCTGCCGAACTTCCGGAGAACCGCTATTACATCTTCGGCAAGGAGGGATGCCGTCGTTTGGCTGAAGAAATGAATGTACCTCTGCTCGGACAGATTCCGCTTGTTCAAGGTATCTGCGACAGCGGTGACAGTGGAAAGCCTGCTGTTCTCGATCCTCAGTCGCCTGCCGGCAAAGCATTCATGATGATGGCTGCCAAAGTCGTTACTCAGGTTGACAAGCGCAACATGGAGATGCCGGCAACTCAGCCTGTCAAGATGGAACGTTGATGATATGTTGTGGACACGCCGTTGATCTTGACGATGTGTTTCTGACTCTTATATTCGCAATATACTAAAATGGGGAAAGCCTTGCTGCTGGTGCAGACTTGGCTTTCCCCTTTCTCTTTTTTATAGTTTGTTCGTCAGATTGTTTTCTCTATGTCCCAAACGAATGCTCTCAGTCCGAGCATTTCGTAGTCCTTGTCAACCTTATGGAGTCGTTCTAGAAGCGGATCGACTTGAGAATCTTCAACCACACTGAAGATGGCCGAGCACATGGAAGGCCATGCATGGCTTCCGAAGTGCGGCTCACCGGTTTTCGAACCTCGTCCTTCGACCTGACGGCACATGCTGAAACCGCGGCAGTTGCTTCGGTCGAGAGCCTCGATGACATTCTCGTATGATGCCTGATCGAATGTTATCATTACGCATTTCATATTATTCTTCTGTTATTCTGTTGTTGAATTGTTGAGTGTCGTCATTTTGAATTGCCGTCATCGTCAACTATGAATTTCATTTCTTCGTCTTTATGCTTCTTCCAGTATTCTTCCAGTTCGCGCTGACGGCGCATGCGGCGTCGTTTGACCTTTACTCCGTTGGCACCGAAGATGCAGAACATGGACGGCACATAAATCAGTGTCATGATTGTTGACACTGTGAGTCCGCCGATGATTGAGATTCCGAGCGGCTGCCACATTTCGGAGCCTACACCGCCACCTATAGCCATAGGTACCATACCGAGGATGGTGGTGAGTGTGGTCATGAGGATAGGGCGCAGACGGCTTCGTGCAGCTACGACGGCACTTCGTATGAGTCCCATGCCTCGTTCACGCATAAGCTGGGTGTAGTCGATGAGTACGATACCGTTTTTCACGACAATACCTATAAGCATGATGCCTCCGAGCATTGACATGATGTTGAGGCTTGTTCCCGTGGCGCACAGTATCAGTATTACTCCTGAGAATGCGAAAAGGATGGAGAGGATGATGATGAACGGATAAGTCATTGACTCGAACTGTGCCGCCATGACGATGAATACGAGTATGACGATGAGCACGCCAAGTGTACCCAGGTCGCTGTTGGAGTCTTGCTGGTCTTCGTATGAACCTGCAACCTGTATGGTCACGCCGTTAGGCTTGTCCATCTGTTCATATATTGCCCTTCCTGCCGCTACACCTTCAGAGAGCGCATGTCCGTCCTTGAGCACGGCATCGACAGTGACGATACGCTGACGGTCCTTACGCTCGATGGTAGGTGGTATGGACGATTCTGTAACGTTTGCAATGTCTCTTACGCGTATGTCCTTTCCTGAAGCATTAGGAATAATCATATTCTCTATGTCGCTTATGCTGATTCGGTCCTGCGGTTCGTAGCGCACTCTGATGTCGTATTCTTCTCCGTCTTCGCGATAGTACGACATTAAGCTTCCGTTTATCATGTTGCGCACATGATCGGCTGCTTCGCTCATGCCCAGGCCTTGGAGAGCCAGCTTGTCGCGGTCGAAATTGACAAGCAATTCCGGCTGGTAATCCGAGCGTGATATGGAAACCTGGCTGACGATGGCGAGTGCCGACAGAGAGTCGCTGAGTTCGCGTGCAAACTTGTTTGTTGCATCCATGTCGTAGCCGTAAATTTCGAAAGTAGCCGTATTTTGTCCGCCCATAGCACTGCTGCCTCCACCGAGGTTGATGACGTATTTTGCCAGTTCTGGAGTGTTCTTGCAATCTTCACGCATTTCATCGCAAATCTCAGCAAGGCCCTTTTCGCGTTCGTTTGAAGGTATAAGTGAAACATTGAACGATATGATGTGTGTACCGTTATCGCTCAGCGAGGCGAAAGTGTTGTCGTCTCCGGCCTGTCCAATGGTGAAGTTTATAGCTTCAATATAGTCTCCGTAGCGCTTCACCCATTTGTCGGTCAGCATTTTTGCCATTTCTTCAGCTTTTTCCACTCGTGTTCCTATGGGCAGCTCGAGCGTTGCTCCGATACGGCCGTTGTCGTTGGTCGGGAAGAATTCTCCTTTGATGCCCACTGCATTTGCAATCACGATAGAACCGACAAATAAGGCGAAACATCCGCATATGACTGTCCAGCGGTGACGCACAGCCCAATTTATTCGTCCGGCATACCAGTCGTCAAGTCTGTTTAGCGATCGTTGTATCGGAGAATAGAGAATCTTGAACAGACGGCTCTGTTTTTTCTGGAGCTTGAGCATCTGCGAACATAGCATAGGGGTGAATGAAAGTGCCGATACGGTCGATATGGTCATGATGATGCACATCATCCATCCCAACTGCTCGAAGAGCACTCCTGTCATGCCGGTAACCATGGTCAGCGGGAAAAACACTGCTATCATGGTCAGTGTCGATGCTATTACAGATATGGCAACCTCGTTGGTGGCATGTATAGATGCCTGTTTCGGATCTGAGCCTCTTTCAATGTGGGTCGTTACGTTTTCCAGCACGACTATGGCGTCATCTACGACGCTTCCTATGGAAATGGAGAGGCATGAGAGTGAAACCATGTTGAGAGACCCGTCAGTAGCGAACAGGTATATGAAAGAGGCAATCAGCGACATCGGAATTGTTATGCAGATTATTACCGTTGCACGCCAGCGGCCGAGGAATACGAATACAACCAACACTACGAATATGATGGCGTAGACTATGGTCTCGCGCAAAGAATCGACGGTGTTGAGTATGTTGTCTGACGTATCGACGATTACGCCCATTTTGATGTCTGACGGAAGATTCTTCTGCAGCTCAGGCATGATTTCCTTCACTTTCTGGGCTATGGCTACAGAGTTCGCACCGCTCTGCTTCTGTATGACTATCATGGCGCCCTGCTTGCCGTTTGTGAATGTCTTCTGCGCCCGTTCCTCAACGTTGTCCACGATGCGGGCTACATCTTTAAGATAGACATTTGTGCCGTTGTGGCTTCCGACGATGACGTTGAGCATCTGTTGCGGATCTTTGAATTCTCCTTCGCATCTGACGGAGTAGGTAGAAGTTCCGATATCAATGTTGCCGCCGGTAGTGTTCTTGTTTTCTGCTGCTATAGCCGAGCTGACCTGGGCTGCTGATATGCCGTATGCCTCCATTTTCTGAGGGTTCATGTAGATGTTTATCTCTCGCTGAGGTGCACCAGAGATAGACACAGTTCCGACTCCGTCGATTCGGGCGAGCGGGTTTGCCACATTGTCGTCCAGAATCTTATAGAGGGCCTGCTGGCTTTCTTCTGCCTGAACCGACAGAATGACTATAGGTATCATGTCGCTCGAGAACTTGAACAGAATCGGATTTTGTGCCTCTGTCGGCAGTGAGTTGCTCACCATGTCGAGCTTGTCTCTGACATCGTTGGTGAGCACATCTATGTCGTAGCCGTATTCAAATTCGAGGGTTACGATTGACACGTTTTCCTTAGAATTGGAGGTGATGTGTTTCAGATGCTCGACCGAGTTGAGTGTGTTCTCGATAGGTCGCGTCACATTGTTTTCTATATCGCTGGCCGATGCACCGGTATAGTACGTGAGCACCATTATTGTGTTCGTATCAATGTCTGGGTAGAGGTCTACGGGCAGTTTCTTAAGTGAGAAAAGGCCCAGTATAACTACTGCCAGGAAGCACAGGCTTGTCATTATGGGTCGTTTGACCGCTCCTTCGTAAATGCTCATCTTGTATGTTTTGAAGTTTTATGTTCTGATTTATTATCTCATTAAACCGTTGCTGTCATTTCACTACCTCTACGGCAACACCGTTGGCAAGTCTTGACATTCCGGCTGTTACTACTGTTGAGCCTGGTTCTACACCGCTGACAATTTCATATTTTGTTCCGATATGGCGTCCCAGTACAACCTTGTTGTAGCTGACTTTGCCGTTTTTGTATACATAAACATAGCGGTCTCCGGCTCCTACCTGTTTTACAATCGATTCGTCCGGCACCATTACGCGGTTTATTGTACCGAAGTTTATGGATGCTCTGGCAAACATGCCCGGACGGACTTTCTGGTCTGCATTGTTTATTGTTACTTCAACTGGGAATGTGTGGGTTGACGCATCGATTGTAGGATATACTATTGATACCTTGCCTTCAAATGCTTCACCATTGTATGCATCAAGCGTGATAGCTACCGGCATACCTCGCTTAACCTGCTTGAAGTATGTTTCCGATATGTTGAAAAGTAATTTTACAGGATTCAGCTGTTCAATGGTAAGCACTGGCGATGCACTTGAATACATGTCACCGTCGTCGTAGTTTCTTGCTGTCACCACACCGCTTATCGGACTGGTCAGTCGGGTGTTCTGCAGAAGCTGTTTGTATTGCGTCTCGTTGACATCAAGCTGAGTCTTTGCGTTGTCCCATTCCGACTTTGATGCTCCACCGACTTTGTAGAGCTCATCGGTACGTTTGAATTCCACACGCAGATTCTCAACCTGCAATCCCATCTGTCTAAGATTTGATGCGTCCAGCTGGACCACAACCTGGCCTTTTTTCACCTGATCGCCTACGTCTACATAGATTTTCTCTATTCTGTAAGGTGTGTTCGGCGCAATGTTGTTCTTGACATCGCTTTCAACTGTTGCTGTGAACGTTTCTTCTTGCGGAACGTCCTGCATTATGACTTTTTCTATTTTAACTTTCGGCTTTTCTTCTTTCTTGTTTTCTTCTGCATTTTTGTTTCCGCAAGCGCCAAGCATAAGTGCTGACAGAAACAGAGCCGCTAGTTTCATCTGGCTTTTCATAAAATGTATGTTTTTGTTGATTCTTGTCTCTTTTTGTTTATAATGACCTTGGTGTTGAGAGTACTGCATTATGCAGGATTACCCCCTATGTAGGTCTATTCGTTGTAGGTTTCCCTTCCGAGAGTGTAGTCAAGATCGGCCTTGTTTGTCAGATAGTCGTATATTGACTGGTTGTATGTAAGTTTGGCCTGTGTGAGTGCCACTTCACTCTGGTTGAGTTCCAGAATTGTACCCTTACCTACATCGTATCGCTTTGAAGATATCAGACGAGCTTTGTCGGCCTGTTTAACAGCTTCCTTGTTGCTCTCAACCTGTTTTATGCTTGCGAGCATGTTGTTGGTATAGCTTTCTACGGCCATGCTCAGCTGACGTTCAGTGTTTAACCGATTGTCTTCAAGCTGCATGATCTGTATCCGGTTGCTTTTAAGCTTGGTCCAGTTGCTGGCTTTGAATATAGGAATGTTCAGCGTGAAGACAAATGATGAACTAGGTGCCCAGTCGTATCTGAAAATGTTGAAGCTGCTGTTGTAGAGCGACTGGTACTGATAGTTGAGTGAGAATGACAGAGTAGGAATGAAGCTTGTCTGCAAAACCTTGCGTGTCTTTTCCAACAGAGTCTTGTTCAGGTCGAATTGCCTCAGCTGGCTGTTGTTTGTCAGTTCTTGCTTGCTGGTTTCCGGATCTGCAAGAATCAGTTCGTCTTCATAGTTTTCCAGACGGTCCTTGATGTTCAGTGTGACATCCTCGGTTACTCCCATGAGTACTTTGAGCTGCAGTTGTGCCAGCGAGAGTGCTGTCTGGGCCGATGTCAGGCTTGAGCTCATGCTGCGCATCTGCACCTCGGCGCTGATTTTGTCGTATTCGCTTACGGCACCGTGCACATACTTAGAGTTCACCACATTGAAGTTTTCTTCGCTGATGGCATAGCTCTGTTTCATCACTTCGTAGCTGTCCTGCGCCAGCAGCAGCTGGTAGAACGCTTTCGTCACCTGGTTCGTCAGATCAAGTTTTGAAGCTCTCGACTGTTCAAGTGCCAGCTGTATGTCGGCCTTTGTCATAGACATGGTCTTGTATACAGCAGGTGCAAAAATCGGAAGGCTCAGCGACACGGCCGCATTGCCGGTGGTTGTTCCGTCCTGTCCCATCTTGAACGTATTGCCGTTGAGTTTCATCTCGGCCGCCAGGAGCGTATGCGTCAGCGAACCGCTCACGTTGGCTTCCGGGAGAAGCTGTTGCCAAGCTTCCTTGTCGGCCGTCTTCTTCAGCTCTATTTCCTTGTCTGCCACCCTTATCGTAGGATTCTCGCTCAAGGCAATTTTTATTGCTTCCTTTAGCGTGATGTCCATCTTGATGGGTGCTGAGGCCGGATCGGTTTGTGCACTTGCACCTGCCGCCCTTAGAATGATGGCTGTGCACATAAGCAGGATTCTACCTTTAGGTCTCACGTCTCTTTGTTTTTATTTGTTGTTTTTCATTTTGTAGCTTTCAATATATTGGTCCAGCAGATCATAACCTTTTTTCGTGCATATTCCGCGGACGCTCATTATAGAGGCCGAACCGAACAAGTCATCGTAGCTGTACTCAAGGTAGAGCTCGTTGCGCATGATGCTTTCAGCCGTAATTTCCGATATGCGCAGCAAAACATTGTAGTTTATGTCATTGCGGAAAAGTCCTTGGGCAATGCCCATGTTGATGAACTTCAGCCCTTCTTTGCTTTTCATTGCGGAAACATCTCTGAAGTATTTCTGCACTCTCGAATATTTGTTCAGGTCGCTGAAGAACTGCGGATTGATAGAGCGTATCTCGTCAATTCGCATTTTTTAGCCATTTGGTATACAGTTCCAAAATGTTGTCTGTCGATTTTATCAGTTCAGAATATAGTTTTGCAGAACGTTTTTCGCTGTATTTGAAGCACTCGACAAGCAGATTCTCCTTGTCCTTGAACAGTTGGTACAGCGTGCGCTTGGAAATGCCGAGATCAGATGCTATGTCATCCATCTTGACATTTCTTATGCCGTTTCGCGAGAAGTTTTCTATTGCGTAAGACAATATTCTGTCCTTCTGCTCAGCCTTGCCGTTATCGTTGCAGCGGTCCGTCATCTTATGTGTGATTTAAGGTTCGTGAAATAAAAAGATGTCTCTATAAGCAGTACCCTCTGTCTGTATATCCTCAACCATCAAGATGGTTGGGCTATATTGTTTAGGGTGATGTTGTTTTCTAGTACATTTGTTCTTTTGTAGTAGAAAAAGTAGTCGCCAACCTCCCAAATCCTTATATTTAAGGTATCGGATAAGCAAACATAATAAGAAAACTTTTCAGTGCAAAAAAGTTTTCTCGTTATGTTTAATTTTCGGATTGCTATTTAGCAAATATTCACAGTGATAAATGTTTGTGAATGTTTTTTCGTTTAATTTTTTAATAAATAGGCACCATTGATGCAATAGATTGTAAATTACACATTTTATATATGCAGATGAGGCATATTTTTGAAATCGCACATCGGCGTTGTCATTTTTTGCGCTATCTTTACTGCCGTTTTAAAACTAATGTTGCAACCGGTTTGAGGTTGTAAATATGAAAATCCATACAGCTTATCTTTTTATTATAATTATATTGAAAAACATGAAGAAAATCTTTTATCAGAAAAGAGTAAATCCTTTACTACGAAAAAGTCTAAGATTGTCAGGTTTGTCTTTGGTACTTTCGGGTGCCGCATGTTTGTGGGCTCAGAATGTATGTGCCCAGGACGAAAGACCTACCAAACAGGAAGTTGCAGAAATCATTCATCGTGTAAACAGGTACTGGCAGACGAATAATCCGTCTCACGGCAATTTCTTCTGGAACAGGGCTGTGTACCACATCGGAAATGTTGACGCTTATAAGGCCACCGGCGACTGCGGCTATCTTGATTTTTCAACAGCCTGGTCTGAACTCAATTTGTGGAAAGGTGCCAAGAGCGACGACAAATCTAAATGGAAGTATACTTACGGCGAGAGCGACGAATATGTGCTCTTCGGCGACTGTCAGGTTTGTTTCCAGGTCTATTCCGATCTTTACAAGGTGATTCCTGAAGATGTACGTATTGCTCGTATGCGCGAGGTTATGGAATATCAGATTACCACTCCTGTTGTCGATTATTGGTGGTGGGTCGACGGACTGTTCATGGCAATGCCTATTATGACAAGATTGTATTCGATAACCGGTAACGAACAGCTCCTTGAAAAGATGCATGAGTACTGGGAGTATTCCAACAGTATAATGTATGACTACGATGAAGACCTCTATTATCGCGATGCACGCTACGTCTATCCGGAACATCAGACTTACAGTGGAAAGAAAGATTTCTGGGCGAGAGGCGACGGATGGATTTTCGCAGCTTTTGCACGTGTGCTGGCCGACCTTCCGAAAGATGATGCCTATCGTGAAGAGTATATTACATTCTATAAGGACATGGCAAAGTCGCTTGCCAAGTCACAGCAGTCTGAAGGATATTGGACACGAAGCATACTCGACCCAGACTATGCTCCAGGCTATGAAACCAGCGGTACGGCTTTGTTTGCTTTCGGATATCTGTGGGGTATCAATAATGGAATCCTTGACGAGAGCGAATACGGAGAAACTGCAAGACGTGCTTGGAAATATCTTTCCGAAACGGCTCTTCATGAGAACGGTCGTGTAGGCTACATACAGCCTATAGGCGACAAGGCTGATCCAAACCAGACTATCGGTGAAAATTCTACAGCCGACTTTGGTGTCGGAGCGTACCTTATGGCGACAAGCGAGATGCTCAAGTATGCACAAGGCGAGATGCCGTTGCTCGACCTGCGCATCACGTCGCTGAAACGTACTGACGAGGGACAGATATATGTTACATTCAATGACACGCTCGATGCTCAGACAGCTTCCGACATATCATGCTATACCATCGACGATAAACCGATGACAGGTAGTGTGGAGTTCGACGGAGTGCGTTCGGTTGTCTTGACTCCTGATTTCCAGTTGACCGGAGGCAAACACATTTTTGCAGCATCGGGTATTAAGGGCGATAACGGACAGATTGCAGGCGAAGGATGTACGGGCACAATAATTTATACTATTGATCTTACACCGTGCAATCCGGATGTAACAGTTAAAGCCATTGGCAATCAGGAAGGCAATACGCCGGAGAATACCATAGACAACAATCTGGATACTCGCTGGAGTCAGGCCGGCTTGAACCAGTGGATACGCTACGACCTCGGCGAAGTGCGTAACGTCCGTGCTGTCGATGTTGCATTCTATCTTGGTTCGCAGCGCAAGAGCTATTTCGACATCATGCTGTCGGTAGACGGTAAGGAATATACCACAGTGCTTGCCGGATGCGAATCGTGCGGAACAACCGACCAGCTCGAGCGTTTCTCGTTCGACGTTCAGCCTGCACGATATGTCATGCTAAACTGCAACGGCAATTCGCAGGGCGGTGACAACTGGAACAGTATTACAGAACTGCGTGTGAGCTGGGAAAACGAAATGCTCGACATGATAAAGGTTCCGGGTGAGGTATACACGCACATCGTATTGCCAGAGCAGGACGGAAAGGGACGACCGATTTCTTGGAAATCATCGGCTCCTGAAATTCTTTCTGCAGACGGATTGGTCAACAATCACGAAATTCCTATAGAGGTAGTGCTCACGGCTGATTGTGCTGATGAACATAAGGAATACAATGTGACGGTCATGCCGCGCTATCCTGAGAAATGTGTTGTCGCAAGCTATGAGTTTGAAGCCGACGATGTATACGATGCCGGCCATGAGGAACGCTGTCTGGTGGACCGCAGCGGTAAGGGACGCGATGCAAGAATCATGGGACAGGCTGTAATCGACGGCAAGCTGAACCTGACAGCCAACACGCCCGACGGATTTTGGACAAATGGATATCTCATATTGCCTCAGGGCTTGCTCGACAGTCTCCGAAGCTACACAGTAGTTGCAGTTGTCAATCCTTCTTCGCTCGATGTTCAGCCGCGTCTCTACGATTTCGGTTCGTCTAGCGGCAACAGCGTATTTCTTCGTCTGAGTGAATGTGCTGCCGGGATGAAATACAATGCCGGTACAACCACTCTTGTGATGTCGTCCGAACAGCCTCAGATTGGCAGAGACCAGCTCATGGCTGTTACGTATGATGCAGTGACACATCAGACATGTGTATATATCGATGGAAAGTTGACAGCATCGGAAAACACCATAGTGAATGAGCCGCGTTCGCTCACATTCATTTCGCCCGATTCGCGCAATTATGTAGGTCGTTCTCAGTGGTGGGACAGCAATGTGGCCAGGGACAATCTTGATTTCTGCGGAACAATAGATGACTTCAAGATTTTCTCTATCGCTCTCACTGAAAAGGAGATAGGTGACATGTACAATGGTACAGTAGGAATAAATGATGTAGACGGCATGACAGACGGCAGTATAGCACTGGAGAATACGGTTGTATCAAAGGGTGAACCGTTGAGATTGTCGGCCGTTGGACTGTCTTCTGTTCCGTGCCGTGTTTCGGTGTTCAGCATGCAGGGAACTCTTGTTTCTGAATCAAATGTTCAGTCGCTTCCATGTTCTATTGAACAGTCGCTTCCTTCGGGATGCTACGTAGTAAGTGTCGCAGCAGAAGGAACCGGCATCGTTGCTTCACAGAAGTTCATTGTGAAATAATCTTTCTGTAAACTGACTGTATATTGAACTTGAAGATTTGAATTCTCGCGATGGCGATGTATCCGGTACGTGTTCTTTGGAACGCATCCGGACCATCGCCATCGCTTTTCTTATGTATTTTCATCTTTGCGGGCGCTCGCGTCATCAATTCCAAGCCCTCGGAATTTTTGTCGCTAGCGCCCGCATTTTTTCTTATGAGCCCTATGCGTTTGAATTCTAGCCGTAAAAAATAACTTGTGGTGATAGATTGGGGTTACTTTTCATTCTCTTTGTTCATAAAATGCAAGTTTTGCGGATTTCTGGTTTGTTGCAGACCGTATTGTTTGAGTAATGAGAAGTGTAATTCAATTTAATCAATATTTATATGAAACGTTCACTGATGTTGTTTTTTAGGGGGCTGACAGGTATACTTGCAGCTTTGGCCGGATGGTTTACAACCATTCTTGGTATGAAAGGCGAATCGCGGTACAGCCGTGTGCTTCGTTCTATTGTAGGTACATGTTTTACGGTACTGTTCTTGATTGTAACTCTAGCTATGCTGGCGGAAGCATTCAGATGTATTTACGACAGATTCGGTTATGACACCGGATACGAGTTGGAAGATGACGGTAATCAGTATCTTTCCCGCGGTTTGACATACCATAACACTGGTTATGATGATGACGGGTATGTTTTCGACTGCAACGGCAATATACTTATTACCGGCATATCGTGGATTGCCAAACCGTTGGGACGTGATTCGCTTGTCTGCTACAGCAACGGTCGCAAGAGAGGATATTTTAATATGTATACAGGGCAAGTGGTGGTCGAGCCGACTTATTCTCATGCGTGGATATTCTCGGATGGGTTGGCTGCTGTAGACGACAACGGATTGATAAAATTTATTGATGCGGCAGGCAAGGTGGTAATCGATAAAAATATGGCCTACATACCAGGGATGAATGGTTATGTGTTCCACAACGGCTATTGCGTGGTGCGCGGCAGAGGTGACGACAGGTTTGGTCTGATTGACACTAAGGGCAATTAGGCATTGAGCCCTGAATATTTCAACATTATTCCAGTAGACAGCTTTTGGATTGTCGACCGTGGAGGCGAAAGAGCTTTGCTTGGACGTGGCCTGAAAGAAGTTCTGCCTTTCATGCGTGCTGATATCGATGTTTACGGCAGGGATATATATGTAACAAAGGAAGATCATACCATCAGTAAATATGACTACAATGGTGTTCTGATTGAGGACTTTTATATTAGTGATATAAGCCGTTTGCTTTATGATACAGATAAAGTGTACAGATGCGAAAGCGGGGAGTACGATTCTGAGGACGGAACTTATGATTGCAACGGCACTGAATTTGTTCGCGGCGTAGCTTCATGCCTCTGTTATCAGGCTGAATATGGATGGTATGGTCTTATGTCGCCCGACGGGAAAATCATAACCGGACCGATGTATTCCGACATCACAGCTGTTGGCCCGGACCTTTATCTTTGCAAGGATGACATGGGCAACGGCATTTTGCTCAACAGTAAAGGTGAGAGGGTAGAGCTGGAATGAAACTGTAGAAATTAGTGTTGTATTATTTTTTACAGCAAAGGAGGCCTTCAATGTTAAGAAACCTCCTTTGCCATTTTTTTATCTTTTCAGATCGAAGTAAGAGCAGCGGTAAGAAAATATGAAAGGATAGAAGAATCCGCGAATCATACCTCGTATGCCTTTTGTTTTATTCGGAGATGGGTAGATGTTCTCTCTGTGCTTCATGCACAACCAGCAAAGCTTCAGAAGCGACAGCAGACTGTCGCTGAGCATCAGTTCGGCCATTCTGTGCTGCAGAGGATAGCGTGAAGCATCGGCATGGTCGCGTATGAACGAGTAGAAGAGTTTCCAGTTTGGTTTGCTCTGAAGATTGCGGTAGTTTCTGAGTCCGTACAGATAAGGCTGGTAAGTCGGTTTTGTGTTGCTGTCTGGAAACAGTTCCTTGTTCTGCTTGAATGCGGCTTCGTCCTCGTGCGAGCGGTGCCAGTTCAGCGGTTCGTCGATTTTTATAATTGCCTTTTCTCCGTAGAAATAAGAATTTATGACTATGCACCAGTCATAATAAATCTTGTCCATCCATATTTCTTCTCTTTGAACCAGATCACGGCGTACAAGCATGGTGTGTCCTGCTATGTCGGCAAAGAGCAAAGCCTCTAATGAGCATCGCGGACTGACAATATGAGCAGTCTCCATCTTTTTTCCTCTTGTATGTGCTGAGAAGCAGATGTTGTAGTCACCGATTGCATTTACCTGCTTTTCAATCTTTTCGGGCATCCAGATGTCGTCCTGGTCCGATATTGCGATGAAGTCGGCCGTTGCACGCATGCATGCAGTCTTGAAGTTGAGATTGAATCCCATGTTGTGCTGATTTTCTATCACCTTCATGAACGGCACTTTAGCCTCGTACTCCCTGAGTATTTCAAGTGTTGAGTCAGTCGAACAATCGTCCTGCACTATAAGTTCATGTATAGGATAAGTCTGTGCGAGAATGGAATCCAATTGTTCGCGCAGGTATTTTTCTCCGTTGTATGTACACATGACAACTGCAACGGTCTTTGATTTCATCGTATCGGTCATTTCTGTTGAGATTATTTCTTTTTGTTCTAAAATCAATCTATAGCAGTCTTTTTTCATCTGCATATTGTCCTGTCACGTACAATAGATATCTTTAGAGACCGCATAATTTATATAGTATTTGTGTTTCGTAAAACCATTTAATAAGGATATAAAAAAAGTTTCTTAATCGATTGATTAAGAAACTTTTCTCGTACTCGAAGCGGGACTTGAACCCGCACAACCATTACTGGTCAAGGGATTTTAAGTCCCTCGTGTCTACCATTCCACCATTCGAGCAACCTCAATTGGTTTTATCCGGGTGCAAAAGTAAGAATTTAAGTTGAAAGTGAAAAGAATTTGGCAACAATATGTTTTGTCGGGTATGCCATTTTGTTTATTTTCGCGTATATAAAGAACTGTTTTTGATGAAAAAGGTATTTTTTTTAGTGCTTATGGCGTGTTGTCTTGTTGCTGTTTCGTGCAACGGACAGAAGGCTGGTGATGATGGTGATGTGATGATTTTGCTTGAAACCACATCGGGTGACATAAAGTTGAGGCTGTATGGTGATACTCCAGGACACCGCGACAATTTTATGAATAATGTGAAGGAAGGGCTGTATGACGGCGTGGCATTCCATCGCGTGATACGCAATTTCATGATTCAGACCGGCAATCCTGATACACGTCCAGGACAGATTGAGGATACAACCAAGAAAGTTCCTACTATTCCTGCCGAAATAGTATATCCAAAACATTTTCATAGGAGGGGAGCATTGGCCGCTGCGCGCTACGGCGATGAGGAGAATCCTGATAAAGGTTCAGATAAGTATCAGTTCTATATCGTAACTGGTCGCCGTTATGACGATCAGATGCTTTCCGGAATAGAAAGCAGTCAGTACGACAAGAAGGTTACTTCTGTGTATGAAAGCTACGTCGATGCCAACGACTCCGTCATCCGTGCCAACCGCAAGGCTTGGGGACGCGACGGATTGCGCGATTTCCTCGATTCTCTGTCTTATAAGGCCAAGGAATATGTTGCTGCAAATCCTCCTGCAAAGTTTACCGAAGCTCAATCAGAAGCCTACCGTATCTATGGCGGTGCACCATATCTTGACGGAGACTATACCGTTTTCGGAGAAGTTGTTGAGGGAATGGATGTAGTGGAGAAGATTGAGAAGGTGCGCACAGATGCCGGCGACAGACCTTTGCAGATTATACGAGTTAAGAAAGCAACTATATTGGAATAACAATAACTTTTAACGTACGGTAATGCTTCGTCAGAGGCATTACCGTATTGGTTTTTAACGAATACTTTTTCAGATGCAGATAAACAAACATACATTGTCCAATGGATTGAGAATTGTGCACAGTCTCGACGAAGTCACACGCATGGTCGCTGTGAATGTGCTTTACAAGGTGGGTTCGAGAGACGAGAGTCCGGAACATACAGGTTTTGCACATCTTTTTGAACACCTTATGTTCGGCGGTTCGGTAAATATTCCCGATTACGACAAGCCTCTGCAGTTGGCCAGCGGTGAGAACAATGCATACACCACTGCCGACTATACCAATTATTATCTTACTCTTCCTGCCGTCAATGTAGAGACCGCTTTTTGGCTCGAAAGCGACCGTATGCTTTCGCTGGCTTTCACACCGCAGTCCTTGGAGGTACAGAGAAGTGTGGTCATGGAAGAGTTCAAGCAGAATTACCTTAATCAGCCGTACGGCGATGTGGCTCACCTCATCAATGCCATGGCCTATAAAGTCCATCCGTACAGATGGCCTACCATCGGTCTAAAGCTTGATCACATAAAGAATGCATGTATGGACGAGGTGCGCAACTTCTTCTATCGCTTCTATGCGCCGGACAATGCCGTTCTGTCGGTTGTCGGAAACATATCTTTCGAGGAAACAGTACGTCTTGCAGAGAAATGGTTCGGCGATATTCCTTGCAGAAATGTTGTCCACACAGCCTTGCCGTCAGAACCGCCGCATCTCCGCCAGAGGCGCAAGACTGTCAGACGCGATGTTCCGGGTGACGTACTTTACATGACGTTCAACATCTGCGGACGCGGTGAGTCTGATTTCTATGCCTGTGACATGATTTCAGATGTTCTCGCCAACGGACGCTCCTGCCGTCTGCATAAGAATCTGGTCATACGCGACCGTCTTTTCTCAAGCATCGATGCCTATGTTTCCGGACGTCTGGATTCCGGTCTCCTCTACGTTTTGGGAATGCCTGCCGAAGGCGTTTCGATGAAGGATGCCGAAGAGGCCGTGTGGAAAGAGCTTGACCGTATGCGTTCCGAACTTGTCACTGAAGATGAACTGGAGAAGGTGAAAAACAAGTTCGAGGCCAACGAGAGCATGGAGAATCTCGATTATCAGCGCAGAGCATCGCAGTTGGCCTATTTCGAAATGCTCGGCGATGCGTCCATGCTGAACAGCGAGGTTGAGCGCTACAGCAGTGTGACAGCCGAAGAACTCAGGCGTGTGTGCCGCAAGGTTCTTACCCGACGCAATTCGAATGTGTTGTATTATTTGTCGAAGAAATCAGCCGAATGAAATGTTCGATCAGATATAGAAACATTTATTTTCAGAGAAAGACAAATCCGGCAATGGACATGAAAACATGAAGTCCATTGCCGGATTTGTTTATTCGTTTAATATACCGTTTTCAAGAGCCTTCCACAGTCTGTCGTCAGGTACAGGTGCGTCAATGCTGATATGTTTCTTTGAAACCGGATGAATGAAATCGATGTGGCGTGCATGCAGTGATATGCTTCCGTCAGGATTGCTTCTCTCTGCACCGTATTTCAGGTCGCCCTTTATCGGACATCCTATTTTTGAGAGCTGGCATCGTATCTGATGATGTCTTCCGGTCATGAGCTGCACTTCCAGAAGTGCATAATGTTCAGAGTAGGCCAGTGTCTTGTATGACAATACGGCTTTCTTTGAGAACTTCACCTCTTTGTTTTTGGCATACGACTTGTTCAGCTTCTCGTCCCTTACAATCCAGTGAGTCAGCGTGTCCTCTGTCTTCTCCGGTCTGTTCTTCACTATGGCCCAGTAAGTCTTGTGCACTTCGCCGTTTTTGAACATCTCGTTGAGTCTTGCCAGAGCCTTGCTGGTTCTTGCAAATATCACAAGTCCGCTCACAGGTCTGTCCAGTCTGTGTACCACTCCCAGAAATACATTTCCCGGTTTGCAATATTTCTCCTTTATGTATTCCTTTACCATTTCAGGCAGTGGCTTATCGCCGGTTTTGTCTCCCTGCACGATTTCTGAACTGCTTTTGTTGACAATGATAATGTGGTTGTCTTCGTATACGACTTCCATTGCTTTTGTTTTTTTGTTGGTCAGTCTGATGTCTGAAAAATTCTACAGCCGGTCCGTACACTTTTTCGGAGTGCATTCGGACCGGCTGCATATTCGCTTTTTACTGCTTTGCTCTGTCCGAAGCCGGGCAGTGCAGGCTTTTTTATCTTTTTCGGTTCAGAATTACATGTTCATTCCACCGTCAACCTGTATAACCTGTCCGGATACATAGCTTGACATGTCTGAAGCGAGGAATGTTGCAACATTTGCGATGTCCTCAACTGTACCGCCGCGACGGAGAGGTATCTTAGATACCCATTCTTTTCTTACATCGTCAGGAAGAGCTGCAGTCATTGCAGTTTCGATGAATCCCGGTGCAATAGCATTTGCTCTGATTCCCTTAGCACCCATTTCCTGTGCGATAGACTTGGCGAGAGCGATGAGTCCAGCCTTTGAAGCAGAGTAGTTGCACTGTCCTGCGTTTCCGTGTACACCTACGACGCTAGACATGTTGATGATTGAACCGCCGCGCTGGCGCATCATGATTGGTGTGCAGGCATGTATGAAGTTGAATGCAGACTTGAGGTTCACTGCGATAACAGCGTCCCACTGAGCTTCTGTCATTCTGAGCATAAGTCCGTCCTTAGTGATTCCGGCATTGTTTACGAGGATGTCGATTGAACCGAAGTCAGCCTTTACCTGGCTTACAATCTGCTCTGTTTCCTCGAAGTTTGCGGCATTTGACGCATATCCTTTAGCTTTTACGCCGAGAGCTGCTATTTCAGCTTCTGTAGCTTTTCCGTTCTCATCGATTACGAGGTCTGTAAATGCTATGTTTGCACCCTCTGAAGCAAATTTCAATGCTATAGCCTTTCCGATTCCGCGTGCGGCACCTGTTATCAAGGCTGTCTTTCCTGTTAAAAGTCCCATAATCTTAATTGTTTTTCTTTTTTGATTATTTGAATATGCTTGTTTTTATATACTTCCCTTTTTTCAGGCCTTCTGCTTAAGGCACCAGATTTTTGCCGAGCGATTTGAACACGAGTCTCCTCACGTAAGGGTAGAGCTCCTCAACATTGTTCACAACGATTCGTCCATAAATATATGGAACTTCGCATCCTTTAAGGCAGAAGTGTGTGATTTCGGCAATCAGTTTAACGTTCTTGATGTCGAAAACGCCTTTGTCAACACCCTCATTCATGACTCTGCGGAAGAGCATGATCTCACTTTTGTCGAAATTCTTGCGTACCTGTTCAATCTTCCATATATCCCGAAAAAATTCTGCTCGAAGAGTTCCATTTCTGTACACTGCTTCCTTGACAATTTCAAGATGTGTGTAGATGAGCTGTATCATCTTCTCTTCAGGTGAAATGTCCTTCCTGGCCACTTCGTTCATCCGTTCGTAGAGTCTTTCGAGCTCGGTGTGGATTACTGCGTAGTATATTTCCTCCTTGCTCTTGAAGTACGTGTAAAGGGTTCTGCGCCCTTTCTCGGATGCAATGGCAATGTCATTCATGGTCGTGTTTTCAAATCCTTTTTTAGCAAAAAGCTGTCTGGCAATGTCTACCAGCAGATTCCTTGTTTTTGAAACCGCCATATAGTCAAGATTTTTAGTTTATATTTTCCGACCGCAAATGTACACAAAAATAGAAATAATACCAAAGAAAAATTGCACTATAAATTTGATTTTGTGCTTAAATGATTGATTTTTAATCTAATGCAAATTGCGCATCTGCACCGTTTCTACATCAGCGAATCTATCCATCCGGCCAAATCCTCATATTCGGCCAGCGGTTTGTCCAGATATATGGCCTTGATGGTGCATGTGCTGTCCGAAATGTATATCTGCGGAATGTTTGAATAGGCAAAACTGTTGTATAAATTGTTGTTCGTCTGCGGCGAATAGGGCAGGGTCAGACTGTTTTCAGTCCAGTAGCTTTCGATGTCTTCTGCATTTTCGTTTCGGCTGATGCACAGCATCTTGAAATCATCATCTTCTCCGTACTTCTCATATATGCGCTGCAGTATCGGCAGTTCCTTACGGCAGTCGCCGCATCCGGTGTTGAAGAACACTATTACCGAAGTCTTTCCTCTGAACGATTCGTCGGTGCACGTGTCGCCCGTGGCTGTGACAGCCGTGAACACCGGCAGTCTGTCTCCCGGCTTCATACGGCTTCCCGACGGTGCGGAACTTTCCTCTTCTGTTATGCACGACACGGCCGACAATGCCACGGCCGTCGCAAATATCATATTTCTGACATTCATATCACTCTTTTTTATTGTTCTTTTCGCGTACCGACATAATCATTCCTATCACCTCGCTGTAGTTCCTGACTCCCGAGCTCACGTTGTTGCTCTTGAGAAACAGGTCGTACGTCCAGTCCTGCACTGCTCCCACCGTCGGGCTGTACAGTCCTGCCCAGTATTCCCTGATGCGCTTGTGTTTCTCCAATACCCGTTTGTCTATCGAGTTGGCCCATTCCTTGAAATCCTTTTCGTCGAGCAGGTACAATGCACTCGAAGCCACATACGGCAGTATGCCGAAGTATCCTCCGTTCTTCACCTGCGCGTTTTCCGACATGCAGCACATGCTGTAGGCCCAGAAGTTGGCTTCGGCCTCACTGCTCACTCCAAGCATGTGTGCCAGTTCGTGGGCATAGGTGAATGCAAACTGCTCGTCAGGCAGGTCGCCATTAATCTGCATCTCGCAGAAGAACGGCCCCATGTATCCGCTCACGCCCACGCCAGAGTACAGGCCGTTGAACAGCGTTTTCTTTGGCTCGAACCTGTCCTTTGCCTCGCACAGTCCGTGCAGGTCTCTCTCTCTGTTGTATCCGTCGCGTATATCTTTCTCAATGTTTTTTCTGTCAATCCGTTTCACGTCCGACTCCTGTTCGCTCCTGTTCAGCTCTAATGTATATTCTTTCAGAAAACTGCGGAATGCCTCCTTGTCATATTTTGCAGGTTTCACCGACTGCCGTTCATAGAAACTGTCTCTGAAATAGTTAAGTCCCCATCCCCAGTAGAACCATGAATACACGGCCAGCACTATTTCCATTTCCGTGATTGCCACGTGTTTCCATTTCAAGTAGCGTACGCGTGCTATGACTGGATACGTTATCAGCATGACCGTAGCCAGCACCACATATATTTCTTCAAGCGAATATGTTGTCAGCGACGACACTGCCGACAGTGCAGATGATATGGCGGGATAGAGATGCGAGGCATAGAATTCGCCTCCGCCGGGAATGAATCTTACAGCCATCAGTGCCACGAGCGAAACAGCCAGCAAGGTCCGTCTCACCAGCCTGAACTTTCTGGCAGGTGTCCAGTATCTCGTCTGCATGATGTCCGAGTATTTCATAGCTGTTGATTTATGTGTATGTATAAGAAATAGGTGTGCATCTTGTTTGCCGTTCCGGCAGACGCGATGCTTCTGTGGCAAAGATAATAAAAGTAGGAAGCATAACGGTCCGGATGGCATCGACTTTTCGGATAAAAAGTCTGATATGATGGATAAAGTTGCCGGAACGTATGTTTCGGCATCTGTGCACTGCATCTTTTTTATCTGTACTCGTATAAGAAGAAATCTGTTCTCGCTGCGGAGCTGTTGGTTTAGAACACGCTTGGATTTTGTTTCGCGGGCGCTTGAGTTCTTTTCTTCGGGCGCTCAAAATAAAAATTGCAGGCGCTCGTGGCTGATGTCCCGAGCGCCTGTAATTTCTGTGGCGGGCGCCTGCGTGGTATGCAGTGCCGTATATGTGATGGAAAGATGCAGCAGTGTTTGCGCCGAATGATCTATTTGAATTGCAGAGTGAATTTTGTCCATTCGTCGTCGCTTCTGGTCAGCGCAATTGTACCGTTGTGCAGACGCATGATCTGGCGCGACAGGCTCAGACCGATGCCCGTGCCGTCCTGCTTGGTGGTATAGAATGGCACAAATATTTCTTCCTTGTTTTCCTTGTTTATCGGTTTGCCGTTATTTGCTACATTGATTACCACATTCTCTGCGAAATCTATTTCTGCCGTAATGTTTATTATTTTGGCTTCAGCCTGAACGGCATTCTTGATGAGGTTGACCATCACCTGCGCAATCTGGTCTTCGTCGGCATAGAGAAGTATGTCGTCCGACTTCTCTATATAGTCCAGTTCCACATTGTTCGAAAGGAGTTGTTTGCGTGTAAGTTGTTTCACCCTCTCGATGAGTTCTCTCACGTAGAATGCCTTCTTCACCGGAGTCGACACCCTTGTGAGCGACCTGTAGGTCTCGACGAATCTTATCAGTCCTTTCGACGAGTCGGCAATCGTGTCCAGACCCACTTTCAGGTCCTTGCGGTTGAGCGGTTCTTCGTTCGATGCGTTGTCTATTTCGTCCGAGAGCATACGGCTCAGCGAGGCAATCGGAGTTATGGTGTTCATGATTTCGTGGGTAAGCACACGTATCAGTTTGTTCCACGACAGTTCCTCGTTGTGTGCCATGTCGCCCGTTATGTCGTTCAGTGCAACGATTTTCACGTCCTTGCCCTGCAGTGTAGTTTCCGAAGCTGTTGCCGACAGCGTCGTCTGTCCCTTTTCGTTGTAGAGCGACAGGCGCATTTCGCCCTTGCCCATTGTGATGTTCTGGAAACATTCCTCCAGTTCGGGACTAATGTTCTTCAGCTGTCTGATGTTGCTGAACGTGGCTATTCCCAGCATGTTCAGCGCCGCGTTGTTGGAGTAGACCACACGTCCTTTCAGTTTCTTCGACAAGTCTATCACCACAATGCCGGTCTTCACCTGGTCGAGCATCTGTCCGTAGAAGCGTTCCTGCTCCATGATTTCCGCCCTTTCGTTTTCGAAAATCTGTCTTATTCGGTTGAGCGTCCTGTTGATGTTTCTGTGGAACAGCTTCTTCTCGTTGAATCTGAAGTTCGTTTCCTTGTCCTCCAGCGCATCGAGCGTATAGCTCACTTTGCGGTGAACCTTTCTGGCATAGTAGGTGCCAGAAATCAAGGCCGACACGAACGCGACGGCGAGAGCTATGAGTATGGCATTGTCGTAGGAAATCATATATTGTATTTCTTCAGTTTCATGTAAAGGGTAGGGCGGCTTATGTTGAGCGCTTTGGCCACGTGTGTGAGATTGCCGTTATATTTGTCCATGGCTGCGCGTATGGTCCGTTCCTCCACCATGTCGAGTGTTTCCTCTTTGTCGACAGCGGCAGTTGAGTCGCAGACGGCCACTTCATTGATGTTGAAGTCGCCGGCCTTGAGCTTAGTCCCTTCAGCCATGATTACAGCCTTTTCCACAGCGTTCTGCAGTTCGCGTATGTTTCCGTTCCATCGGCAGGTCTCAAGAACATTCTTTGCGTCGTCGCTGAGTCCGAACACCTTGCGGTGGTATTTCTCGGCATATCTTTTCATGAATATCTCTGCCAGCGGCACAATCTCGTCGGTGCGCTCGCGCAGCGGCGGCAGTTGAATCTGCATGGTGTTTATGCGGTAGTAGAGGTCTTCTCTGAACTCGCCGTCGCGCACCATCTGTTCTATATCCTTGTTTGTCGCACATATCAGCCTGATGTCCACTGGAGTCGACTGCGAACTGCCCACCTTGCTTACTGTACGGTTCTGCAGAACTCTCAGCAGTTTTGCCTGCAGGTTGAGCGGAATGTTGCCAATCTCGTCCAGAAACAGCGTGCTTCCGTTGGCCTGCTCGATTTTTCCTGTTCTGTCGGTGTAGGCGTCTGTGAATGCACCCTTCACGTGGCCGAAGAGTTCGCTCTCGAACAGTGTTTCCGTGATTGCTCCTGCGTCCACGCACACCATCGGCTTGTCGGCCCTTTCCGACATCCGGTGGATTTCTCCTGCAAGCACGTCTTTGCCGGTTCCGTTTTCGCCGGTTATAAGTACGCTGGCGTCTGTCGGTGCAATCTTTTCAATCATGCGGTGAATGCTCTCCATGGCAGGACTGCATCCCCAATACATCTCTACAGCTGTCTGTTCGGCCTGTTTGACTTTTGCTTTGTCTTGTCCGTCGCATTTGCGGGCGTATGCTCCGTTGAGCGTTTCTATAAGCTTGTCGTTGTCCCATGGCTTTACCACAAAGTCGAACGCACCGCGCTTCATGCCCTCGACAGCCAGCGAAATGTCGGCGTATGCCGTGAAGAGCACAACTTCAGTTTCAGGTTTTGACTTCTTGATTTCCGAAAGCCAGAACAGACCTTCGTTGCCGGTGTTTGCCGACGAAACGAAATTCATGTCGAGCAGTACGACATCAGGGGCAAAATCTCTCAGTTCCGCGTTGATTACGTTTGGAGTCGAGGCGAGCCGTACTTCCTTGAAGTATTTTGTCAGCAGAAGTTTCAGTGTGGCTCTTATGCCGTTGTTGTCGTCCACAACAAGTATTTTTCCTTTGTTCATAAATGTTCCTGAATTGAAGTTTTTTTGTTTTTTAGTAGTATGTCCTGCACAATGCCGAGTGTAAATATACGCATTTCTGATTTTTTTCGTCCTAAGGTGCGGGACTAAAAAGCAGACCGGCCGCAGGTGCATAAGAGATTATGCTGTGTGCGGCCGGTTGAAGCTGTCGGGTGTTATTCGTTCTTAATCGAGTCGGCCGGATTTTCAGTAGCCGCCTTCAGACAGCAGAGCGTTACGACTATCGACGATACCAGCACGACGGCCAGCAGTGATATTGCGAACACCCACCAGTAGAGCTGTGAGCGGTAGGCATACGTGCTGTAGTAGTAATCCATAATATGGTAGCTTACAGGCGTTGCTATTACGAAGCATATCAGCTGTATGATTATGTATTTCTTATTGAACATCTGCAGAATCTCCGATATGGTTGCTCCGTGCACTTTCCTTATGGCGATTTCCTTCTTTCGGAACGATGTTTCGAAAATCAGAATTCCTATGATACCCATGATGGATATCGTAATGGCTATGGCTGTGAATATTGACACTAATTGAATGAGCTTCTGCTCCTTTTGGTACTGTTGGCCGATTTCATCATCGAAGAAATTCAGTTTGACTTCTTCTAGGTTGGCTCCCGGTTCGATTTCTCCTACAACGCTTTTTACAGCCTTGAGCATATCGTTGTATGTCATGTTAGGATTGCTTCTTATGTACAGATATCTCTGCATGCGCCAAGGCGATTTGCCGAAGACGTAGAAGGCAAACGGTTCCGTTTCGTATTGGAGGGAACGGTATTTGAAGTCCTTGCAGAAACCGGCAATGTCTGTTTCTTCGATGTGTCCATAAACTTTATCTTCGAGCGTGATGTTGAATTTTTTCTTTGCACTTTCGTTGAATATGAAAATACCTTTTTCGCATTTCTCGTCGGCCTTGGTGAAGTCGCGTCCTTCTATAATCTTGATGCCCATGAAGCGGAGGAAATTGTAGGCTACAGGGTAGCAGTTGAAGTTTATTTGTTGTCCTTTGAAGTCGCGTCCCCAACCCATTCTGCCGTCAGCCACCAGCGGACCGTCTGCCCAGGTGATGTCCTTTATTTCCGGTCTTTTGAGCAGTTTTTCGGTGTAAACGTCTTGGTTGTCCACAGTTACTGGAACCTGTGCCGTGTACAGCATTGATTTGTTGAATCCCATGTCGTAGTTCATCATGAAGTCGTATTGCTTCTTGATGAAGATTGTGCAGATTATGAAAGCCATAGATATTGTGAACTGCAGTCCTATCAGCACGTATCTGAAGATTTTTCCGTGTGTAGGGAGACCCATCGCACCTTTGAGCGCCATTGCAGGCGGGAATGATGTTGTGTACAGCGCCGGATACAGACCTGATATGGCTGTCATGAGAAGTGCGGCAACAACAGTTATGATGCATATAGGAATATGTCGGCCGAAATCTATAGGGCAGTCAACTAGGTTGGCGTAAGTAGAGTTCTTGAACAATGTTATGATAACTATGGCAATGATAAGCGAGATTGCAACCAGAACTGCCGATTCCCATATAAATGACATGACGAGCGAGAATCTCGACGAGCCGAGTATCTTGCGCGTATTCACTGATTTTAGTTTCACCGGAACCTGCGCCATGAAGAAGTTCACGTAGTTTATCAGCGTGATGATGAGTGTCAGGATTGAAATGGCAAACAGTGTCAGCGTCGTCGTCTTGTTGCCCTTGAACTGCTGTCCTTCCAGAGCTTGGTCGAAATACATGTCTTTAAGAGGAAGAAGATGCATGATATGGTCTTTCATGGCTTCTTTCACATTTTTCTCTGTAGCTCCTTTCCCTGCAAGATTTGAATTTATTTGGTAGGGTGTCCAGTTTAACGTTCCCAATTTAGCCTACATTTTTAAGCTGTTTGGTA
>ERZ824598.1055-NODE-1055-length-38614-cov-3.823595_pt1 | contig 38614 bp, 28 predicted proteins | sample MGYA00519934_ERZ824598 | MGnify/ENA primary metagenome ERZ824598 (study PRJEB31778, sample SAMEA3449177) | human gut metagenome | biome: human gut; feature: human-associated habitat; material: faeces | place: United Kingdom | collected 2010/2012 ...
ACGACTACGGCGAGATCCTTCGTGCAAAAGGTATGGTAGCCGATGTGAATGGTTCCTGGATCTACTTTGACATGGTTCCGGGTGAGTACGAGATCCGTGAGGGAGAGCCAGATTATACCGGAAGACTCTGTGTGATTGGTACACATATTGACGAACACAGATTAGAGGAACTGTTTGGAATCGCATAAAAGCGGGAAAAAGTTACTCAGGAATGGAGATTTATATGAACGAAATACCAGTATATTTATTTACCGGTTTTATGGACAGCGGCAAGACGACTCTGGTGAAGGAGACGTTATTTGATGATGGTTTCACTGAGGGTGGAAGAAGTGTTGTGATCTGCTGTGAGGACGGAGATGTCGAATATGACGAGGAGGAGTTAAAAAAAATCAACGCCAGACTTGTCATGGTAGAAAATGAAGAGGATTTTACCGAAGAGTTTTTAAACAAAGTGCAGGCGGAATATCTGCCGGAGCAGGTGTTTATCGAATACAATGGTACCTGGGGAATGGGAACACTGATGGATATGGAACTCCCGAAACACTGGGTGATCGTACAGCAGTTAGCGACTGTGGATGCGACAACGTTTGACATGTATCTTGCAAATATGCGTACCATGGTAATGGAGCAGTTATTTCAGGCAGATGTCGTGATCTTTAACCGCTGTGATGACAGCACAGACAAAGGCAAATGCCGCCGTAATGTCAAGGCACAGAACCGCAAGGCACAGCTCGTCTTCGAGCGTGAGGACGGCAGCTTGGATGAACGTCCGGAGGAACTTCCGTTTGATCTTTCTGCGGATGTGATCGAGATTACCGATGCAGACTATGCAATCTGGTACATGGACTGTATGGATAATCCGAAAAAATATGAGGGCAAAAAAGTATCTTTCCTGGCATTGGTATACAATCCGGAAAAACTTAAAAAAGGAGTGTTTGTGCCGGGACGTTTTGCGATGACATGCTGCATCGAGGATGTGACATTTATCGGATTTAAGTGTAAATATGCGGATGAGGACAAGATCCCGCACAAATCCTGGATCAATATCACTGCGGAAGTGCATGTGGAATTTGCGAGAGAGTATAAGGGAAAAGGACCGGTACTTTATCCGGTATCCATCGAACCGGCAGAAAAACCGGAAGATGAGCTGGTATATTTCTCGTAAACCGGATATGTTCTACATGTGTAAGCTGGGAAGAATAATCGCTGCTGGTCACATTTGGAGATGTGAACCAATGTCATTTACTTAAGAAGGTAATTCGTAAAAACATATTCAACAATCCACGAACTTGGTGTACTTAAGGATTTATCTGAAATCTTGGGGATTATGTTTTAGATAAAATTATGTTTTATGACAACCATTTCTTCTATTGCAATAAAAATATCAGAAAATATATGTTTTTGGGGTAACCTTAATAAAAGTAAGCAAAAATTTATTTTTTGCTTCCCATTTATCTATAAAAGGTCTATATTAATCATGAGCGGTTATCGGTAACAAAAGCTCATTGGTAGTTTGAACCTGGCTTGACGGCGGAAGGTTCTGTTAGGTCTGATCGGTTCGATATTATCCGCGATCAGACCTTCTACATTTAGGACATTATTGTTTGTTTGATTACGTAAATAATCTCGGCATATTTTTATTGTTTCTGAGAAATTAACCTGATAGTTTAGTTTTCTGGATTGATCTGGTACTTCTACCTGTTTTGATATTTCAGCACAAAAATTATACATGATAGCTCTGGCAAATACTTCTTGAACAATATATGTATATTTTTTGCTATGAAATGAGTTTAAGCATAGAGGATATTTTAAATCACGATACGCTGTTTCTTGCGACCAACGTAGATGATATAGTTCTTTTAACTCATCCATATTAAACTCAATGTCTGGAAGGTTTGTAATCAGATTTTCATATACGCCGGGTGCGATTTCAATCCGCACAATTCGTAATGATAATGAATATTCATGACAAGTGTCGGACAAAAAAACCATGGGAACATTTTTACAAACATAACGATAATCTTCCAGACGCTCTGGATGCTTAAATTTCTTCTTTGCCTTTGTCCGACAAAGGATTCGATCAACATGGAAATCAAGTTCTTTGACTCCATCCAGAGAGAATCCGAGAAGTTTAGAAGTTTTAGCGTCTGTACATCGAATTAAGAAGTATTGTTGCTTATTCAAAACGTGAGCAAAATCATTATAAGAAGCATAACCACGATCTGCAATGTATATCGTAGGATAGTCGTTCCTGACACGATCAACCATGTCACAAAAGGCACGATATTCATTACGTTTTCTTGCTGGTTGAACAAGAATATCCAAGAACTGTTTATCTAAAATGGAATAAAGTGCATTGACATGAATTTGATTAAAACCTCTTGGAGACTTGTTGTTTGGTTCAAAATAAGTGTCTTTATCGTTCGCATCACGAAAGATATCGGCAACAGATCCATCACATGCGACGAGGCGATATTTATTCTTGTATAAAGCAGGTTTAAAATTCTGATTAAAGATTTGCAGCAAACGCCATAATGCATCATCTTTGAGTTTCGCACGCTGATGATAAAAGGCAGCCTTTGTTGGCGCATCTTCTGTACGACAAAAAAAACGATAAAGTTCTTCTCTCAAACAATCATCTTCCATGGTTAATAAAAGGAGAAGAAAATCCTTAAATCCAATTTTTCTGTTTCGAGTAAAATCGGTGTCAGGATGAACTGCATAATTTTCAGGTGTCTGAGAAAGTTCATGGATGGAATCCATGAGTGTTTGTTTTACAAAAGTTGAATACGTCATATTTGCCTCCTTAGTTAAGTGAATAAAACATTTCTTAACTAATTGGCTTTTTTCTGATTTATTGAATCAGAAAAAAGCCACACAAATATGACGTATTGTCAAGTAAAATTTGAGTTACTGGTAGAAAAAAGAGAATTACCCGTTTTGTTAGAGAATTCTCTTAAGTAAATGACATTGGATGTGAACAGTAACAAATAGATGCATAGGAAAAGGACAGAAGTTGGAATCCGAAGATTCCAGTTTCTGTCCTTTTAAAATTTTTAGTAATCAGATATTATTTTTTGTGTTCTTGTTTTTCTTTGAACCTATTCTTCCTTGATTCCATGTTCACGCATATACTCACCAATCTTTTTATCGGAACCTAAAATGTGGTTGATCAGCCATCCGGACAAAAAATTGATCAGGTCAATCAGATATTCCTGCTGATTGTCATCCATTTCGTCCAAATCTGTTAAATCAACCTCAACAAGACGTTCCACGAAGGCAGTATGTGCACGTTTCTGAGCACTGATTTCCGGATAATGGATGCGTTCCATGAGATTTTCTTCATCACGGAAATGAAATTCTGTATAGTCTTTTAATTCTACAAGCAGGTGCATGATCTCATCATATTTGTCATGCAGAAGTTCTGCGTGAATCAGATCGTTGGTATCGTGAATGATCTCAAACAGCCGTCGGTGCTCAGTATCAATTAACTCAACGCCGGTTTTGTATTTTTCGCAAAATGCAAATGGATCTTCTTCATCAGAAGAAATAGAAGACATTTTTCCGATCATCGTATCACTGCTTAAGATATGCCGGTATAACCAGCGAGCCAGATAAGCCAGCAGGTCGTTTAGGGATTGCCTTGCTGCTTCCGGGGAAGAAGTATCCAGAGCAAAAGTGTTGATTTTTTTTGTAAATGCTTCATGTTCTTTTTTTTGGATCGGAAGCTCAGGATCATGAATATGCTCCATGTAAGCTTCCTCATGGGCGAAATGTGTTGCAGCGTAATTTTTCAATCCGGAAACCAGATTCTTGGAGATAACAGAGATATCTGAACTTTCTTTTGAAAGGTCAATCGCTTCATTTATCATCTGAAATAACCGACGATGCTCATTATCAATCTCGTCAATTCCAATTAAATAGTCGTCTGTAAATTTATACATTATAAAATCCTCCATTCCGTGGTAAATACCACTTTTCTTTTGAATAAAAATATGGATTTCCCAGCCCATAATTATATTTATGGAGTTATATGGGATAATACATCAACATTATAACATGAATCCGTGTGAGAAAAAAGAAAATAAAAAAAGAAAATAAAAAACGTGTTGACAAAATCACTTTAATATATTAAAGTATACCCATAAAGAAAAACCGTTGAGAAAGAGTAGTAAGTAATCTGTTGATATTACAGAGAGCTGCAGGTGGTGGGATTGCAGTATGGATCATTTTACTGAATGGACTTTCGAGGGTGACCTGAACAACATACATGAAGCATACAGAGCCATGTATCAGCAGTAGGAGTCACCGGGAACCAAACCCGTTATCAATCAGGCGTGTATGATAGTACATGAGAGAGTGGACCGGATGGTCAAGATGAGTGGTACCGCGATAATAAGATTTTATTACCGTCTCAAGCAACAGCTTGAGACGGTTTTTGTTTACTTGCAAACAAAACCGCAATACATGATTCTTATAACTTTCAAAACGGATTTCTTTCAAAAACATTCTTAAAATTTGGAGGAAAAAATGATGAAGAGAAAAATGATGGCAGCAGTATTGACAATGGCAATGGCAGCAGCAATGATCGGTGGATGTGGAAACAGCACAGACACATCCAATGCAGGAAACAGCACGAACACAACAGAGAGCAGTGCAGACGCAGCCGATACCGCAAAGGACACTGCACAGAATACTGCAGACAAAACCGTGTACAAAGTTGGAATCGTACAGTATGTAGATGATGCATCCTTAAACCAGATTGAGAAAGCAATTGAAGCAGAGCTGGATGCAAAAGGAGCAGAACTTGGTGTGACATTTGATTATGCAGATTACACCTATAATGGTCAGGCAGATTCCTCTACCCTGAACCAGATCGCAGCAGATCTTGTGGCAGAGGGTGTCGATGTGATCATTCCGATTGCAACGCCGGCAGCAATGATCATGCAGAACGCAACGGAAGATAATCAGATCCCGGTTGTATTTTCCGCAGTATCAGATCCGGTCGGAGCAGGACTTGTAGCAAGTGCAGATGCTCCGGGTGCCAATATTACAGGAACATCCGATGCAATTGATGTGGCACAGATCATGGATTTCATTTTGGCAGCGGATCCGGATGCTGCAAAAATCGGATTTCTGTATGATAAGAGCCAGGATTCTTCCACAAGTGCTATTCAGGCGGCAAAAGATTACTGCGATGAACATGGGATTTCCTATGTAGAAAAAACAGGTACAACAACCGGTGAGATCCAGGCAGCAGCAGATTCCCTGGTGGCAGAAAAAGTAGACGCTATTTTTACACCACAGGACAACACTGTTATGACAGCAGAACTTGCGATTTTTGAAAAATTTGCAGACGCAGGTATCCCTCACTACACAAGTGCAGATTCCTTTGCTTTAAACGGAGCATTCTTAGGATACGGCGTCAACTATGAGACACTCGGAACAAAGACAGCAGACATGGTTGCAGACATTCTTGCAAACGGAGCAGATCCGGCCACAACACCGGTAGAAACATTAGACAGCGGTATCGTAACCGTAAATACAGAGATTGCAGAAAAAGTCGGAATCGATTATTCTATCTTTAAAGATATGTGTTCCGAATTGATCGAGACAGTAACAGCAGAGGAGTTTAATTAAGGTATGGGTTCCATTATTACATTATCAATTGTACAGAGTGCATTAGAACTTGGTTTTATCTATGCACTGGTCGCACTGGCATTATTTATATCCTTCAGTATTTTAAACATTGCGGATCTTTCGACCGATGGATGTTTTACATTGGGATGTGCCGTCTGTGCATCGGTGACACTTGCAGGTCATCCGATATTAGGATTATTTGCAGCGATGGCAGCTGGTGTCTGCTCCGGTTTTGTGACCGCTTTCTTACAGACAAAAATGGGGATTCAGTCCATTTTGGCGGGAATCATCGTAAATACCGGATTGTATACAATTAATATTGCAGTAATGGGATTCGCTTCCAACATGAACTTATTCAACTGTGAATCCGTTTTTACCTGGGCAAAAACAGCAATCGGTGGAACGTGGTATAAACTGATCGTGGCTGCACTGATCGTTATCATTGTAGGAGTGCTGATCTCTTTCTTTTTAAATACAAGGCTTGGACTTTCCATCCGCGCAACCGGAGATAATCCGGATATGGTAAGAGCTTCCAGCATTAATACAAGTGCCATGATCACGATCGGACTTTGTGTTGCCAATGCCCTGACCGGTCTCTCCGGCGGACTGCTTGCGCAGTATCAGAAATCCTGTGATATCAATCTTGGAACCGGAATGGTAACAATCGCACTCGCCAGCCTGATCATTGGGGAATCTATCATTGGAAAAGGCGGTATGTTACAGCGTGTGACCGGCGTTATTTTAGGAAGCTGCCTGTATCGTTTTATCGTGGCAGTTGCCCTGAGATTAAATGTACCGGCAGAGTGTTTAAAACTTGTTTCTGCAATCATTGTAGCCGTGGCGATCGCATTCCCATATCTGAAAAAGCAGATGAATTTTTACCGGCAGAAACGTGCCGCAAAGGCTCAGAACCAGATATACGTTCAGGAGATTATGAAAAATGACAGCGAAGGAGGAGAAAGATAATGGCAGAGAAGAACGCAATGCTTGTGATGCGCGATGTCAGCAAAACTTTTAATCCGGGAACTGTCAATGAAAAATGTGCATTAAAAAATCTGAATCTCACCTTAAAGCAGGGGGATTTTGCAACGATCGTAGGAAGCAACGGAGCCGGAAAATCAACGCTGTTTAATGCGATAACAGGAGCCTTTTTTGCAGACAAAGGACTGATCATGCTGGATGGTGAGGACATTACCTATCAGAAAGAGCATGTCCGCAGTAAAGTGATTGGTCATTTGTTTCAGGATCCATTGAAGGGAACCGCACCACATATGACGATCGAGGAGAATATGGCGCTTGCCTACCTGCGCACGACTACTTCAAAGAATGCCTATTTCAGCCGGATCAAGGCAGCGGACAAGAAAAAATTCAGAGAGCAGCTCGCACTGCTTGACATGGGGTTAGAAGACCGTATGAAGCAGCCGGTCGGACTTTTGTCCGGTGGACAGCGTCAGGCACTCACACTTTTGATGGCAACGATGGTGACTCCTAAGATTTTGCTGCTGGATGAGCATACCGCAGCTTTAGACCCTGCCACCGCAGAGAAAGTACTGAACCTCACAAAAAAGATAGTGTCAGAGCAGAACATCACCTGCCTTATGGTCACGCACAACATGCATCAGGCGCTTGAACTTGGAAACCGTACCCTCATGATGGATTCGGGAAATATTGTGCTGGATGTTTCCGGGGAAGAACGGGAAAAGATGTCAGTGGATGATCTGTTAGAGCAGTTTGCAGTCCGTGCCGGAAAGGCATTGGATAATGACAGAATTCTGTTTTCCAAAGTGGAGGCATAATAGTGGTGTAGTAAGAATAGAAGCTATAAATAATTAGTATGTTTCAATTATATGAAAAAGCAATAAAACAAGGGAAAAGCCGTTGAAATCTAACGGCTTTTCCTTTATTATATAAAGTAATGCTAAAAAAATGTATATTTTCATAGGAGATTCGTGATTAAGGAAAACGATTACAGAGATGAAAAAGGCAGTGAGTATATACAAGGAGGAAAAACATGTATCCAATCGTTAGAAGAGAAAAACTGGCAGACAAGATCTATCTTATGGATGTCAAGGCTCCTCGTGTTGCGCAGTATTGCGAACCGGGACAGTTTGTTATTGTAAAAATTGATGAGGAGGGTGAACGTATTCCACTTACCATCTGTGATTACGACAGGGAAGAGGGAACAATCACAATCGTATTCCAGACCGTAGGAGCTTCCACAGAGCGTATGGTAAGCTTACAGGAAGGGGATGCTTTTGAAGATTTCGTTGGACCTCTGGGATGCCCATCGGATCTGATCCATGAAGATATCGAAGAATTAAAGAAAAAGAAAATTTTATTTGTTGCAGGTGGTGTTGGTACAGCTCCGGTTTATCCTCAGGTAAAATGGCTGCATGAGCACGGCGTTGACTGTGATGTTATCATGGGTTCCCGTAACAAAGATTTACTGATCTTAGAGGATGAGATGAAAAAAGTTGCCACAAACCTTTATGTGACAACGGATGATGGCTCGTACGGTTTCAAGGGAACCGGTACTGCACAGCTGCAGGAACTCTGGGATAATGGTAACCGTTATGACCACTGTGTGGCAATCGGACCAATGATCATGATGAAATTTGTCTGCAAATTGACAAAAGAATTAGGAATTCCAACGGTTGTTTCCATGAATCCGATCATGGTAGACGGAACCGGAATGTGTGGTGCATGTCGTCTGGTTGTCGGCGATGAAGTGAAATTTGCATGTGTAGACGGACCGGAGTTCGACGGACATCTGGTTGATTTTGATCAGGCGATGAGAAGACAGGCTCAGTACAAGACCGAAGAGGGAAGAGCAATGTTGAAATTACAGGAAGGTGCAACACATCACGGCGGATGTGGCAATTGTAACAGTTAAAAATCAGAAATTTGTCAGATCAGAGAGAATGCTGTCTGGTCAGTTACATAGAATCAGGAGGAAAAAATGGACGTATTAACTAGAGTTCCGGTTCGTGAGCAGGAGCCAGCCGTTCGTGCAACGAACTTTGAAGAAGTATGTTTGGGATATAATGAAGAAGAGGCAATGGCAGAAGCTGCCCGTTGCTTAAACTGTAAAAATGCACAGTGTATGAAAGGATGTCCGGTATCTATCAATATTCCGGGATTTATCGCAGAAGTAAAAGAAGGTAATTTTGAGGCTGCTTATCATGTGATCAGTGAGTCTTCCGCACTTCCGGCAGTCTGTGGCCGTGTATGTCCACAGGAGACACAGTGTGAGGGAAAATGTATCCGTGGAATCAAAGGAGAGCCTGTAGCGATCGGTAAATTAGAGCGTTTTGTTGCGGACTGGGCAAGAGAACATGGCATTAAACCGAAAAAGGCAGAAAAGTTAAATGGACATAAAGTAGCAGTGATCGGCTCAGGCCCGGCAGGTCTTACCTGTGCAGGAGATCTTGCAAAGTTTGGTTATGATGTGACGATTTTCGAAGCATTACATCAGGCAGGTGGTGTGTTAGTTTATGGTATCCCTGAATTCCGTCTTCCAAAGCAGAAGGTTGTTGCCGCTGAAGTGGAAAACGTGAAAGCATTAGGGGTTAAGATTGAGACCAACGTTGTCATCGGTAAATCCGTTACAATTGATGAGTTGATGGACAACGAGGGCTTTGAGGCAGTTTTCATTGGTTCCGGTGCAGGACTTCCAAGATTTATGGGTATTCCTGGTGAGCAGGCAATGGGTGTATTCTCAGCCAATGAGTTCTTAACAAGAAATAACCTTATGAAAGCGTTCTTAGACAATTACGATACACCGATCAAAGCTGGTAAGAAAGTTATTGTAGTCGGCGGTGGTAACGTGGCAATGGACGCTGCAAGAACAGCAAGAAGACTTGGCGCAGAGGTACATATCGTATATCGTCGTGGTGAGGAAGAACTTCCGGCACGTAAAGAGGAAGTACACCACGCAAAAGAGGAGGGTATCATCTTTGATCTTCTCCAGAATCCAACCGAATTATTAGTGGATGAAAACGGTTGTGTAAAGGGTGCAAAAGTGATCAAAATGGAACTTGGCGAACCGGATGCTTCCGGAAGAAGAAGTCCGGTTGAGATTCCGGGCTCTGAATATGAGATCGAGGCAGATACTGTGATCATGTCACTTGGTACTTCTCCAAACCCTCTGATCTCATCCACTACAAAAGGTCTTGATATCAACCGCAGAAAATGCATTATTGCGGAAGAAGAGACCGGTGCAACTTCCAAAGAAGGTGTTTATGCCGGTGGTGACGCTGTGACAGGTGCAGCAACTGTTATCCTTGCGATGGGTGCCGGTAAAGCAGCAGCTAAGGGTATTCACGAATATCTCAGCAACAAATAAAAACAGACAGGACAGGGCAGGTGCTGAATGGATCATACATTTGGCACCTGTTTTTTTCTGTAAGTATTCCAAAGAAAACCCAAAGTTTTATTAATATTTTATGAAGAGGGTAGCAAAATTGCAGGGTTTATGTATATAATAGAACACGCTACGCAAGAAAGAAATACGAGAGAGGTTACCGATAGATGAAGGAGCAGAATCAGCGCCAGATACAGAATCAGACAGAATTAGACGAAAGAAGACTGAGACAGAAAAAGCTTGTACGGAAAAGAAAAATCGTTTTGAGTGTAATGCTTTTGACATCTTTTTTACTGGGATGTGTCTGTGGAAGATATTTTCCTGAGATCAAACTTGGAAAAACAGAAGAAGTGCTGGCATCAGCGCAGGATAACTCCGGTGAAGAGAAAAAAGAAAATCAAATTACAAATAACGTAGATAATGGAACAACAGCAGATGGAACGGAAAAAGAGGAACAGTCTGCTACAGAAACTGTCGAAGAACCGGCAGACAGCGAAGAAACGAATGATCCGTTTGCGGAGATTCCACAGGTTGTGTTATCAAAACCGGTAGATTATTCCTTAAATCAGGCAATCAGACAGTTAGAACAGATGGAAGCGTCAGATGAACGCTACGCACAGATCGTGGAAAATGCAGAGAAATATCCGGAAAAATTACTGATCAATCTGGCAAATAATCCGGAAATGATCGCATTTGTAGCTGATTATAAAGGGAACACAAGGGATTATGATAAAGCAGAACTGACAGAGAAAGAGTTACAGGAAGAATATCCGCTCTTTTTACAGTGGGATAAACGCTGGGGCTGCCTTGCATATGGGGATGACAGCAATGTTGCGATCAGCGGATGCGGTCCGACAACACTGGCGATGGCAGTAGTTGCGCTGACTGGAAATGAGGAGGCAACTCCGGCTGCAATCGCAAAATTTGCCATGCAGGAAGGGTTTTATATGTCCGGCACAGGAACGATGTGGTCGCTTATGACAGAGGGGGCGGCAGCTTACGGTGTCCGCTCCGAGCAGATCAATATCAGCCAGACTGAGATCAAACAGCACTTAGATCAGGGAGATATCGTGATCTGCTCTGTGCGGCAGGGAGATTTCACTACAGGGGGACATTTTATCCTGCTCTATGACTATGATGATGAAGGATTTTCCATTAACGATCCGTTTTCTTTATACCGCAGTGGCCAGAAATGGAACTATGGAAAAATCAGGAGCCAGATCAAAGCTGTCTGGGCATTAAAAGCAAAATAAAGAACAGTTAGCGATTGTTCAAATAGTTTAACAAAAAACAGGGCATACTAAAGCATCATAAAGTGAGATGGAGAGATGCAGAATGTGCCAGAATATGAGTGGACTGTCCACTGCTGAAGTGGAATTTCGGAAAAAAGCAGGGTTGTCGAATGAAAGCGTAGATTCTTCCACAAAGACAGTGGCACAGATCATCCGCTCAAATGTTGTAACTTATTATAATCTTATTTTTTTGATCATTACGATCCTTCTGATCGTAGTGGGATCTTTTCGGGATCTTACTTTTTTACCTATTATTATTTCAAATATGTTGATCGGAATCATTCAGGAGCTGCGTTCCAAAAAGATTCTGGATGATCTTACGATATTAAACACACCGAAAATCACGGTCCGGCGCAACGGAAGTGATCAGGAGGTTTTGGCGGATGAACTGGTGCAGGATGATGTGATAACGCTTTCAGCAGGTGGACAGATTCCGGCGGACGCACTGGTGTTATCCGGCAATATCACAGTCAACGAGGCTTTGATCACAGGGGAGGCCGATGAGATTGTAAAAAAAGAGGGAGATTCCATTTTTTCGGGAAGTTTTGTGATATCGGGAGAGTGCCTGGCAAAACTCGAAAAAGTGGGAAAAGATTCTTATATTTCAGGACTGATGTTACAGGCAACGCAGACAAAAGAGGGCGAGCAGTCGGAGATGATCCGGGCGTTGAACCGCCTTGTGCAGACCGTGGGCGTGATCATTTTGCCGATCGGGGCGATCCTGTTTTTACAGCAATACTTTTTTTCCGGGGCAACGATGAAAGATAGTGTGACGGGCATGGTGGCGGCTATTCTCGGAATGATCCCGGAAGGCCTGTACCTTCTTGCAAGTGTGGCGATGGTGGTGTCGGTGATGAGGCTTGGAAAACAAAAGGTACTGATCCATGACATGAAATGTATCGAGACACTGGCGCGGGTAAATGTACTGTGTGTGGATAAGACCGGAACCATTACCGTGCCGGAAATGGAAGTGGCACAGTTTATCCTTGCAAAAGACCAGAACCTTGCAGCGAAAGAACAGGAAGCAGACCAGCAATCGGAAGACAAAAATAAAATTGCAAAGCTGCTCTCTGACTGTGTGCGTGCCCTGCCGTGCGACAATGCAACGATGGAGGCATTGCAGCAGTATTTTACGGAGCCGATGGAAAACAGTGCAGAAAAAATCGTCCCGTTTTCGTCTGCCACAAAATACAGCGGAGTGGTTCTGGCAGGAAAAGCTTATGTGGTCGGCGCACCGGAATTTGTGCTGCGGCAGGATTATGCGGCTGTTCAGGGAACAATCGAAGTATTTCTGGAAAAGGGATATCGTGTGCTTGTATTTGCAGAGTATGAGGGGAATCTGGATGGAAAAGAACTGACAGAAAATGCAACTCCCATTGCATTTATCCTGCTCAACAATGCAATTCGTGAGGGGGCAATGGATACATTCCGTTACTTTTCCAAGCGGGGAGTGGAAGTGAAAGTGATCTCCGGGGACAATCCGGTCACGGTATCGGAGATTGCAAAGAAAGCGGGAATCCGCCATGCGGAAAAACAGGTGGACGCAGCAACGTTGAAAACAGCGGAGGCAGTGCGGAAGGCAGCAAAAAAATACACGGTGTTCGGCAGGGTGACACCGGAGCAGAAACGTCTTCTGGTGCAGGCATTAAAAGAGCAGGGAAAGACCGTGGCAATGACCGGAGACGGCGTGAACGATATTCTTGCGTTAAAAGATGCAGACTGCAGCATTGCGATGGCATCAGGCAGTGAGGCGGCTTCGCATGTGGCACAGCTTGTGCTGCTCGATAACGATTTCAATAAAATGCCGGCGGTTGTCATGGAAGGGCGGCGGGTGGTGAACAACATCGGGCGCACTGCCAGCCTTTATCTGGTCAAGAACATTTTCTCCATGCTCTTAGCCGTATTTTCCATGCTGTTTCTGATTGATTATCCGTTGGAGCCATCGCAGGTGTCGCTCATCAGTGTTTTTACGATTGGGATTCCGTCATTTTTTCTGGCGCTGGAGCAGAACCGGAATCAGATCCATGGGCATTTTCTTACCAATGTCCTGATCCAGGCGCTTCCGGCTGGGATTACAGATTTTATCGTGGTGAGCGGTCTGGTGATTTTCTGCAGGGAGTTCGGAGTGGAAAAAGAGTGCGTTTCCACGTCGTGCACGATCCTGATCGCAGTTGTCGGCTTCATGATCCTTTATCATATAGCAAAACCGATGACAACACCGCATGCGATCCTGATCGCAGCGATGGTCATCGGCTGGTTATTTTGTATGCTGTTTTTCAGTGAACTGTTTGCGATCACGGCGGTCACAGGAAAATGTGCAATGCTCATGATTGTGTTCGCAGTCATCACGGAGCCAGTGTTCCGGTATCTGATACAGCTTGTGGAGACTGTTCAGAAGTGGGGTGGAAAACTAAAATTTTAGTCCGATGAACCGGAATGTTTTTTCCGGCTCTGTTTTTCCCAGATAAAATACGTTACGATCAGAAGGATTCCGGTGAACAGCCATGTGATCGGGCTTGCCAGACGGACTGCCCAGTAACCGAACGGATTTAAGGTGACGGCGATCACGATAATACGGCACACCATTTCCACAACACCGCTTAACATTGGAACAAGTCCGCGGTTTAAGCCCTGCAGGGCGTTCCGGTAAAGGAAAATCCATGCGAGCGGCAGCATGAAGAAACTGATGGTGTTCAGATACTGCATGGCATAGTCGAAAATTTCTTCAGAAGGATTGCTCACAAACCAGCTCACAATAAAACGTCCGCCGAATACGCAGATGGCAGAGGCAGCAAGCGAGATAAAAATGCAGATGAAAAATCCTTTGCGCATTCCCTCGTAGATACGTTTGTATTTTCCTGCGCCGAGGTTCTGACCGCAGTAGGTGGCAATCGCAGTGCCGAGTGTCGGCATGGTCTGGGTGGAGAGGTTTTCCACTTTGGAGGCGGCAGTGAAGGCAGCCACAACACTGGAACCGAAAATATTGACTGCACCCTGCAGGATCATGGTTCCGATAGCGGTGATGGAATAGTTGAGCGCCATCGGAATACCGATGGAAAGCATATTGAACACACCGTATCCGTCGAGATAGTAATCTTCCCGGCTGGTTTTTAAAATGTCGAATTTGCGGAACATATAAATAAAGCAAAGCAGTGCGGAGACACCCTGCGCAATGATCGTTGCATAGGCAGCGCCTGCGGTTCCAAGTTTTACGACGACGATCAAAAACAGGTCGAGCACAATATTTAAAAAGGAAGAGAGAATCAGGAAATACAGCGGTGTTTTGCTGTCGCCGATCCCTCTTAAAATACCGGCGGCAACGTTGTAGGACATCGTGAGCAGGATACCTGCGAAAATGACTTTAATATAAGAGTCTGCGAGTCCTAAGATATTGTCCGGTGTTTTCATTAAAATAAGAAACTGTCTGGAAGCTGCCACCGTAGGGATAGTCAGAAGTAACGATACAATGGCAGTCAGTATCAGGGAGAGTGCGACATAATGCTTTAACAGCTTGAAATCTTTTGCACCGAAGGCGTGGGAGACCATAACGCCAAATCCCTGCGCAATACCATTTGCAAATCCTAATACAAGGAACATCAGACATCCGGTAGAGCCTACCGCAGCCAGAGCATCCTCACCAAGATACTGCCCGACAATGATCGTATCCACCATGTTATAAAACTGCTGAAAAATATTTCCCAGTAAAACCGGAACGGAAAAAAGTAAGATCATTCTGAGCGGGCTTCCCATTGTCATGTCTTTTGTCATAATCTGTACTCCTTGATTTATAAAATAGTTAAAAATCTGTCCGTGTTTTTTAGCCTCAACACGCATATTCTTTACGTTTCAGCAACTTAGTATAAGGCATGGACCGCAAAAAGACAATGTTTATTTTTGCGAAAAAATATAAATTTTTTGTTTTCGCAAAAGAAAAGATTTTTTCGTGGGAAACTGTTATAATAAGAAAGCAATTATTTGCAAGTCACAGTAAAATCACGGAGTAAAATAATGCAGACAAACCTCGAATACTACAAAATTTTTTATTATGTATCCAAATACAACAGTATCTCCCTCGCAGCAGAGGCACTTTCCATCTCACAGCCGGCAGTCAGCCAGGCAGTCAAGCATTTAGAAAGTGATCTTTCCTGTGCTCTCTTTGTGCGGACATCCAAAGGCGTGCGCTTGACAAAAGAAGGCGGACTGCTTGCAGAATATGTGAGAAAAGGATATGAGACAATCCTTACCGGGGAGAAAAAACTCTCAGAGATGTTAAACTTAGATGCTGGAGAAATCTGTGTGGGGGCTAGTGACATGACATTGCAGTTTTATCTGCTTCCTTATTTAGAAGCGTTCCATGATGCATTTCCACAGATCAAGGTGACCGTGACGAATGCCCCGACACCGGAGACGTTGAAACATTTACAGGACGGAAAAATTGATTTTGGGATCATCAGTACCCCGGTGAACAATAAATATGATTTTAAAATGACACCTGTCCGCAAAATTCAGGATGTCTTTGTGGCAGGAAAAAAGTTTGAGTACTTAAAGGGTGGAAAATTAAGCTATAAAGAGCTTGAAAATCTTCCGGTGATGTGTCTCGAGGGCAGTACTTCCACAAGAAAATATGTGGAAGATTATCTGGCAGAGCGCGGCACATTTGTCCGGCCGGAATTTGAACTTGCAACAAGCGATATGCTCATCCAGTTTGCAGTGCGCAACCTCGGTGTTGCCAGTGTCGTGTCGGATTTCGCAGAAAAATACATTGAAAATGGGGAATTATTCATATTGAAATTTGACAAGGCGATACCGGAACGCGAGTTTTGCATTGTCTCAAACGAGCGTGCGCCGATGTCGGCAGCAGCGGAAAAACTATACGATTTTCTGCTTGTTCCGTAGTGAAAATGTCAGAAAAAGTTCATCAAATCTTCATCAATCTTAATGGAATATCAATGGGATTGCGGGCAGGAATATGATAAATTTATATGCAAGATCAGGATATTTAGGGGGAAACGTAAATGATGCGTTTATTATCCATCGGGATAGATTGTGTCTCAGCTGCTATTTTTGTGATTCCTGCTTTGGCTATTTTGCAGTGTACAATCTACAGGAAATGGGAATTTAAACCATTTTGTGTAAAACTGATATTTGCATTTTATGCGATTGCTCTGTTTTCGGTTGTGGGTGTCCCTGCGGTTGGAACATTTCAGATGGATTTTGGCCTGAATCTGATACCGTTTGCAGACATTGTAAATAGTCCGTTTGCATATATGAAAAATACGATTTTGAATATCATTTTATTTATACCGATGGGATTTTTTGTACCTGTGGTCTGGAAGAATTTCCGGTCTTTCAAAACCATGTTTTTCATGGGACTCGCGGTATCGCTGGGGATTGAACTATTACAGATATTTACATTCAGGCTTACGGATATTGATGATCTGATCACCAATACGGCGGGAACCGTGCTGGGATATGAAATAAGCAGAAGATTTTCTTTTCCGTTCTCTTTAAAATCAGTGGATTCGAAAGGAATTTTGGTACGATATGAACCTGTCCTGATTCTGGCAGTTACGCTTTTAGTTTCCATGTTTCTGAAACCAATCGTGTCTGATAGCATATGGAATATCATGATATAATGAGCGCAAGTGAGAAGAATGCATTTATGCATTCGGCGAACGGCGAATGTCGATCATGAAGCTTTGCTTCATGATATAATAAACAATTATATCAAATATAATGAATATTAATTTTACTTATGACATTACTTCGTGTATAATCATAAAGTAAAAACAGGAAAGTGTGATGGTTTTTACAGACCATCACTTTTTTTATGCAGGAGGAAAATCAAATGGTTACAGCAGTAGTAGGCGCTAACTGGGGCGACGAGGGAAAAGGAAAAATCACAGATATGCTTGCAGATGAAGCGGACATTGTTATCCGTTTTCAGGGCGGAGCAAATGCAGGTCACACCATCGTAAACAACTATGGTAAATTTGCATTACATACATTGCCATCAGGTGTATTCCACAGCCACATCACCAACATTATCGGAAATGGTGTTGCACTGGATATCCCGAAGGTAATAAGTGAGATCAAATCGATCACAGACCGCAATGTGCCTGCACCAAAAATCATGATTTCAGATAGAGCACAGATCGTTATGCCATACCACGTTCTTTTCGATCAGTATGAGGAGGAGCGTCTTGGAAAGAATTCTTTCGGTTCTACCAAGTCCGGTATCGCACCATTTTATTCAGACAAATATGCAAAGATCGGTTTCCAGGTAAGTGAGTTATTCGACGAGGAATTATTACAGGCAAAAGTAAAACGTACCTGCGAGACAAAGAACATTATGCTTGAGCATATGTATCACAAACCATTATTAAAAGAAGAGGAATTATTAGCTACTTTACATGAGTACAGAGACATGGTAGCTCCGTATGTCGGGGACGTTTCTTTATTCTTGGACAAAGCAATCAAGGAAGGCAAGAAGATCTTATTAGAAGGTCAGCTTGGTACCTTAAAAGATCCAGATCACGGAATTTATCCAATGGTAACCTCTTCTTCCACCTTGGCAGCATACGGTGCGATCGGAGCAGGTATCCCACCATATGAGATCAAGAAGATCGTAACAGTAAGTAAAGCATACTCTTCCGCAGTAGGAGCAGGTGCATTTGTAAGTGAGATCTTCGGAGACGAGGCTGACGAACTGAGAAGACGCGGTGGAGACGGTGGTGAATTTGGAGCAACAACCGGACGCCCAAGAAGAATGGGATGGTATGACTGTGTTGCAAGTAAATATGGATGTCGTCTGCAGGGAACAACCGATGTAGCACTTACCGTACTTGATGTATTAGGATACTTAGATGAGATCCCGGTATGTGTTGGATACGATATCGACGGAGAAGTTACTACAGACTTCCCTGTAACTGCAAAATTAGAGAAGGCAAAACCGGTATTCAAAAAACTTCCGGGATGGAAATGTGATATCCGTGGAATTAAGAAATACGAGGATCTTCCGGAAAACTGCAGAAAATATATTGAGTTTGTTGAGGAACAGATCGGATACCCGATCACAATGGTTTCCAACGGACCAGGCAGAGAAGATATCATTTACCGCAATAAATAAAAAGACTGAGGCAGGCGTGCAGTGCACCCTGCCTTTTGTGACAAAACAAGGAAGAAGGAGCATTTATGATAAAAAATATTATTTTAGATGTCGGGAAAGTTCTTGTGGCGTGGGAGCCGGAAGACGCAATGAAACAACTTGGATTTGATGATAAGATAGTGAAAGCAGTTGCGGATGCTACGGTCAATACTCCGGTCTGGTCTGAGACAGACCGTGGCGTCTGGTCAGATGAACAGATCCTACAGGCATTTTATGAGAAGGCACCGGAATATAAAAAAGAGATCGACCTGTTCTGGAATCATCTGGAGCTGGCGATCAAACAGTTTTCCTATACGAAAGAATGGATTTCCAATATGAAAAAAGAGGGCTTGCATGTGTATATTCTTTCTAATTATGGGGATTGGACTTACCGGAGAACAAAAGACAATGCACTGGATTTCTTGCCGTTGACAGACGGAGCGATTTTTTCCTATACAGTGAAGCAGATCAAACCGGATCTTGAAATATATGAAACATTGTTAAATCAGTACAAACTGAAACCGGAAGAATGTGTATTTATCGATGACCGGATGGAAAATATCGAGGGAGCCGAAAAAGCCGGAATCCACGGAATCTGCTTTGAGACGATCGGGCAGGTGAAAGAGGATCTGAAGAAATACAATATATATGTCTAAATAACAGGTATTTAAGAAGAGAAAAAATCGTCGTTTCACAAAGTTATCACATTTTTTTCCAAAAGAAAACACATTTTTTCGATAAGATAATACTATCGAAAACCGACAGTTGCGAAATTCGTGAAAACAGACGGATTTCGCGATTTTCATGCGAGCCGGAAGTAAGGAGGAAAAGATTGTGATCGAGATCAGCCATCTGGTAAAAAAATATGGCGACCATATTGCAGTGAATGATCTGACATTGACTGTGGAACCAGGAAAAATTTATGGATTTTTAGGACCAAACGGCGCCGGAAAATCCACCACGATGAACATTATTACAGGGTATTTAGGTGCAACCAGCGGAGAGGTGAAGATCAACGGATTTGATATTTTTGCACAGCCGGAAGAAGCAAAAAAATGTGTGGGATATCTGCCGGAGATCCCGCCTCTTTATGTGGATATGACAGTCAGGGAGTATCTGAACTTTGTGGCAGAGTTAAAGAAACTCGAAAAGGGTCGGAGAAATAAATATGTGGAGGAGGCGATGGAGACGACCGGAATCACTGCACAGCAGTCAAGACTGATCCGTAACCTGTCAAAAGGCTACAGGCAGAGAGTCGGATTTGCACAGGCAGTGTTAGGGTATCCGGAGATCATCATTCTGGACGAACCGACGGTCGGACTTGATCCAAAACAGATCATAGAGATCCGTGACCTCATCAAAGAACTTGGCAAAAATCATACGGTTATTTTAAGTTCGCACATTTTGTCTGAAATATCTGCAGTGTGTGATCACATTTTCATTATTTCCAAAGGAAAATTAGTGGCAGGCGATTCCACGGAGAATCTGATGAAACAGATGTCCGGGGCGCAGGAGATCGAACTTCTGATCAAAGGAGACAATGCGGCAGTGCAGGAGACATTCACCGGGATCGCAGAAGTTGAAAAATGCATTCCATTAGAGCAGAAGGACGAAGCGTGTGTACATCTGAATCTGATCGCAAAACCGGGAATGGATATCAGGGAACAGGTGTTTGCTTCCTGTGTCAACCATGGATTTGTCATTCTGCAGATGAATCCCGTTTCAAAATCTCTTGAGGATGTGTTCCTCGAACTTACGGAAAAAGAGGGGACACAGAAGGAAGTTCTGCCGGAGAAAAAACTCCATTTTGTAAAGTCTCATTTTGGAAAAGAGAGTAAGGAGGACGGGGAATAATGTTTGCGATATTAAAAAGAGAAGTAAAAGCTTACTTTCAGACGGTGATAGGATGGTTGTTTATTGCAGCAGTTCTTGTACTCTATGGACTATATTTTTATGTTTACAATCTGCGCGCAGGCTATCCTTATATTTCTTACTCACTGTCGGCGATCGCATTTATCATGCTGATCACGGTACCTGTGCTGACTATGCGCAGTTTTGCGGAGGAACGCCACAGCAGAACAGACCAGTTGATCCTGACTGCACCGGTATCTGTGGGAAAAGTAGTATTGGGAAAATATCTTGCAATGGCTTTTGTATTTACCATAGATATGGTGATCATTGCGATCACACCATTGCTGTTAATGTCCTACGGAACGATCCCATTAGGGGAATCCTATGCAGCAGTGCTTGGATTCTGGCTGTATGGCTGCGCCTGCATTGCCGTTGGTATGTTTATTTCCTCATTGACCGAAAGCCAGGTGATTTCCGCAGTTTTGACATTTGTTGCATTATTTGCCGGCTATATGATGGGAAGCATCTGCAATCTGATCTCAGAGAGCGGAAATCTTCTGACAAAAATTTTAGGCTGCTACGATCTTTACACGCCGCTCGATAACTTTATGAATGGAACACTGGATGTAGCGGGAATTGTCTATTACGTAACGATCATTGCATTACTTTTGTTCCTGACAGGGCAGTCCGTTCAGAAATGCCGCTGGAGCATCAGTTCCAAAAAAATATCGACAGGTGTATTTTCAACGGGAATGATCATTGCAATGGTGGCAGTGACCGTTGTTGTGAACCTGTTCGTGGCAGAACTTCCGGCAACATGGACATCCATTGATGTCACTTCAACAAAAATTTACTCCATCACAGACGATACGAAGGATTATCTGAAAGGTCTCGACGAGGACGTGACAATTTATGTGCTGGTGTCCGATGCATCAAAAGATACAAAGCTGGATGAGACATTACAGAGATATGAATCCCTGTCGGATCACATCAAAGTTTCCTATATCAATCCGGCTGCAAACCCGGCTTTTGCAGCACAGTATACAGACAGTTCTGTGACTTCCAACAGCATGATCGTTGTGAGCAACGCAAGATCCAGAGTCATTGATTACAATGATGTGTATACCTATAGTTATGATTACAGCAGTTATTCCAGAAGCATTGATGGATATGATGCAGAGGGACAGCTTACAAGTGCAATCCAGTATGTGACCATGGATTCTACAGAACTTCCGGTGATCTATCAGGTGTCCGGACATGGGGAAACAGCTTTGTCCGGTGGCTTTACAGAGGCAATTGAAAAAGCAAATATCACATTATCTGACCTTGCATTATTAAAAGAGGATACGGTTCCGGAAGATGCAGCAGCGTTGATCATTAATGGACCGACCACTGATTTTTCGAAGGATGATGCCAGCAAAGTGATCGATTATATCAATCGGGGTGGAAAAGTGCTGATCACCTGTAATTTTCAGGCGCAGGGTCTGGAAAACTTCGAGTCAATCCTGTCGGCATGCGGCATGGAACGGGTTTCCGGTATTGTGATGGAAAATGATAAATCCTATTACTATAGCAATACACCGTATTATCTGCTTCCTGACGTAAATTCAAGTGCATATACAAGTTCCGTCAGCGGTTCATATATCTTTGCTCCATACAGTGAGGCAATTACCTATGGAGAAGATACAGATGATACAACTTATACAGTATTATTGGAGACGACAGATAAAGCAGTATCCAAGACAGATGCAGCAAATGCAACAACATCAGAGCTGGAAGAGGGAGATGCTGCAGGACCATTTGCGGTTGCGGTTGCCATGGAAAAAACAATCGATGAAGATACAGTCGCAAAAGTAGTGGTCGCCGGATCTGTGGAAATGTTTGCAGACAGTGCAGACCAGATCGTTTCCGGAAATAACAGCGCAATGTTTACAGATATCATTGCCCAGATGGTTGGCGATTCTGATCTTGCAACAAGTGTGATCCCGACAAAAGATTACACGCTCAGCGCCATCACGGTGGATGCAGCGGCAGGGATCCTGTACGGGCTTGGTCTGATGATCGTGCTTCCGGTCATTATGATGATTCTTGGAATTGTGATATGGGCATCAAGAAGAAAAAAATAAAACAATAGATGATAGAAAATCAAGATTGGAGACAGATAGAATATGAAAAAACAGAAAATTCAGTTTGTTGTAATTCTGATCGTGCTGGCAGTGCTTATCGCTGCCACCTTCGGAATGAAATGGTATAACAAAAATAAAGAGGAAGAGAAAACAGCGGAAGAAGAGGCTTCTACCATTTATATTTCCAAAGTGGACGTTGACACGATCACAGCATTTTCTTATGAGGTTGACCATGTGACGTATACTTTTACAAAGGATGGGGATACATGGACCTATGACGGAGACACATCACTGGATATGGATGAAGAAGCGATCGACAGCATGCTTTCAACACTGTCATCGCTGACAGCAATAGAAGAGATCAGTGATTATACAGATCTGAAAGAGTTTGGATTTGACCAGCCGGAAGATCTGATATCCTACACAACAAGTGAAGGGTCTGTTTCTCTTTTTGTAGGAAATAAAAATGATACTTTGAATGCATACTATATTATTTCAGCTGATGGAGGAAGCATTTATCTGACAGAAACGTCTCTTGCGGATGCTTTTTCAAAAACGATTGAGGAGCTGACAGTCACAGAGGATACAGAAAGCACGGAGACAGTTGAGAACACAGAAGAATAAATAAGATAAAAGCAGAATCAGCACCTGACAGGAAATTTTGTTCAGGTGCTGATTTTTTAATGCTCTGCAGTATCTTTTTCTTCGGAATCTTTTTTGATCAGTTTGTAAATAAAACTGTATGCCCAGATTAAAACAGGGATGATCACAGAAGCATAAATGGATGTCATGAGCATGTTCATAAAATTTTCGCTGGCAGAAACTGCACAGACGATGGTAGAGACATAAAGTCCAGCCAGAATAATGACACCGATGATTGCTAAAATTTGTTTTACTTTTTTCATATTTTGAATCCTTTCGGGAAAAATCGAATAAGTTATGGTATAATGAGCGCAAGCGAAAAGAACATATTTATATGTTCGGCGAGCGGCGAAATTATTGAGTGATGAAATCACGATATAATCATCCTATCGGAAAAAAACATTTTCGTCAATAAAATTGTGGAAGAAAAGGCAGGTAAATCTGGTGGCATATGAAAAGCTTTTGAATGAAATTTATGCGGCGGTATCATTGAAATATCTGTGGAAGGAATACGAACCATATTTTGTGAAAAGTGAATCGCCGGACTGGATTAATCCAAACATGGATTTCGGGCTGGAAGTCAGTCAGGCACTTTTGCCGGATGACGGGCAGGAGGAGAGTTTTATCGAAAAATATCTTGGTTGCCGGAAAGAGGAACTACCTTCTTTGGCGTTTGATAAATATGGAGAGCGGTTGAATTTTTACAATGGAAGGTTTTGGGCGATTCTGCCAGATAATACTGTGCAGCAAGATTATCTTTCCAAGGCGAAATATCGTTTTGACCGCAAACTGGAAAAACTAAATGCAAATTATATCCATAAGCACTACAATGGTTTGTATCTTTTTCTACATCCGACCGACGAGAATGATATTGATGCAGGTGCACTGTTTGAATATATGAGATATACACAGGAAAAGAAAAAAATGCGATTTGACAGGGTATTTTTAAATTGTGTCAAAACCATTTATGTCTGCAATTACGAAAACAATACGATTGAGCCGATTGTGCTGCCGCCAAATGCGGAAAACTTTTTGAACACGGAGGCGGAGTACTTACGCAATTGCTGTGACTGGAAGGATGGGACAGCGCTGGAGATGAAGCGTGGCGATGAGAATAGGGTATATCATGTGCAATAACTATGAGCACACTGGTTTCTTATTAAGTTAAAAATCTTTAATGCAGATTCCATGTCTCTACTACTAATTCTCAAATGAGAAGATGGCTTATACTGTTTGTTGTATTTTTCAGAATAATACTTTGCAATTGTGTTCTTTTCGGAATCTTTTAAGGCTGAGTACAGATATGATAAATTACCGATTGTAAGATAATTTCCCTTCATACATTCCGTCTCAAAGGTAGTTAGGAAAGTAGTAAAATCGCTATTTACTACCTATGCAATCAACCGTTTAAAAAACAGACCAAAGAATATGGTATTATTAAACACAACATTGACAGTATTTTGCGGCAGGATAAGGAGCAGGAACGGGAAAAGGAAAAGGAGCGCGGATAAACAAAGTCAATTAATTTCTTGACTTTCCCAAAATCACCACTTACAATAAACCTATCTTTTTTATCAAATCAAAGTTACAAAATAAGCTAACATAACAAAAAAATCCATCACCACATCGGTGGACCACTCAGCAGGAGAAAATGACAGACACAAATTTAGAATAGTAACTAAAAAATCCATGCAAACAGTCTTGAAGAATCTTGAGGGGTTCTATATAATAAACATAGATCATTCGGAAAGCCTGTTTGTATACCAAGAAAAAACAGGAGATAAAATGACATTAGAGGAAAAGAAAGAACAGGTCAAAAATTTCAGACCTATCGATGATACGTTTTTTGAAGTACTGGCAGATGATATTGGCGTATGTCAGGAGATGCTGCGTATCATTTTAGAAGATGAGAAACTCATCGTAAAAGACGTTATCGTACAGAGCAGTGAGAGAAACCTGTATGGGAGATCTGTCCGACTGGATGCACTCTGTATTCTTGGAAATGGAAAAAAGTGTAACGTGGAAGTGCAGCGTTCTAACAAGGATCACCATTTAAAAAGAGTGCGGTTCAATGCATCAAGCATTACAGTGCGGGACTCACAGACGGGTGAGAAATTTGAAAAGACAATCGATTTGATCGTTGTGTATATTTCAGAATTTGACATCTTTAAAGGAGGCAGGGTAATCTATCACGTGGACAGCGTGATCCGGGAAACACAGGAAAAAATAGATGACGGATTGGAACGTGTGTTTGTCAATACCGCAGTAAAAGACGGAACAACCATTTCGGAATACATGGACTGTTTTCTGCAAAAGGAAATAGATAATGCCAAATTTCCAGAATTAACCAACCGTGTGCATTATCTGAAACATGAAGAAGGAGGCGTAAACGCAGTGTGTGAAGTGATGAGAAAATATTCAGAAGAAGTCGCAGAAAAAGCATATCAGCAGGGCGAGGAAGCCGGCAAAGAAATCGGCAAAGAAATCGGTCAACGCCAGGCAAACATTGCCGCCATCAAAAACATGATCATTCGTTTTCAAGCAACGAAGGAAGTCATTCTTGAAGATTACACCGAGTCCGAATACAACACCGCCATCGCCGAACTCCAGTCCGAATCCAGGTAACCCCAGACCAAAACAACTAAAATCAAAACCCACACATCACAGAGCCAGCCCGTCAGGAGCTGGCTCTTTCCGCATCATAAAAACCATTCCACCACCACTTGCAACACATTGACCACTGCAATAAAAATGCAAAAATAAATTACGCATATAAATAAAAAATATAAATATAATACATATAAAATTAATGAAAAGCAAAAAAATATTGCATTATCATAAAATAAACGATACTATATAAGTGAGATGATAAAGAAAGGTTGCATCGATATGAAGATTCAAGCTGTATTTATAGATGGATTTAAGAACTTAGCAAATGTAAGAATATCTTTTAATAATATTACAACACTTGTTGCATTAAATGATTTTGGAAAATCAAATGTACTTTCAGGTATTGATTTTGGATTGAGTTTTATGAAAGCATCGATAGAAGATAAAAAGGATATGATGTCCAATTCCAAACTGATTCCCGGTAATTGTAATTTGATTGGAAGAAATTATAAATATGAGATGGAGGTAGCAGCAGATATTGATGGCAGGGAATACTTGGTGCAGTATGGCTATGAGTTTGAATGGAAAGATACCGATGGTAAAGAGCCAAGAATAATATCAGAATTTTTGAGAGTCAAACTTAATGAAAAAGGACAAAAGTATGCCCAGCTAATCAATAGAACTGCTCATACAGCATTCTATAGGAGTTCGGAGACGGGAAGATGTTCATCAATAATTAAGGTTGGGGAGACAGAATTAGTTGTGAACAAGTTAAGAGCCTATGATGAATTATATTATGCCTTGATTATTACAAAGCTTAATGGAATAAAAATAAATATGGGAAACAATCTGGAGACTAAGAACTTCTGCCAGTCAGATTCTGTTATTCAGAAAGGTTTCGACAATGCGTCGATAAATGAGGATAATCTGCCACAAGTTATATATAGGCTGAAAAGCCAGTATCCAGATAAATTTGCATTATTAAAAGAGGCTTATATTCAGTTATTTCCTGAATTTGAGGAGATTATTGTAAAAGATTTTCAGTTAAATGTAGAAGAAGATCACCAGCTTCGGGAGAATGCACCGTTTCAATTTACGATTGCTGTCTATGCATTATTTGTTAAGAGAAAGGGGCTGGTGAATCCGGTAAACTTTTCTACGATATCAGATGGTGCAAGGCGGGTTTTTATGATATTGACCAAAATTATTACAGCCAGTGTCAGTAATATTTCATTGATAGCGATCGAGGAGCCGGACAACTCTGTATATTCTGGCTTGTTCGGGGCGTATATCAGGATGATTCGTGAGCTGTCAGCTGGTTGTAAAGTTATCATTACAAGTCATTCACCGTACTTTGTCAGCTGTCTTGATCCTTCTGGAATTTATGTCGGGATAAATAGAAAGGCTGGAGTAGCGGAGTTTTTTCCGTTTAAGAAGTCAGGGCAGAAACAGCTGGTAAATGATGCAGTTAGTTTAGATTTGCGAATGGGGGAGTATCTGTTTTCAATGCTTGCAGATTCTGAAAGTAATATAAGGGATTATTTGGAATGGGACAATGAATAAATGCTATATCAAAGGAGAAAATCAACATGGTGGATAATGATTACACATTGGAAGGCAGGTTTGAAATTGCCAATGAGAACATGAAACAGGAGATGAATGAGTTTATCATACAGATACTGTATAAGACAGGAATCAGAAAGACCACGACTGTAATGATCAATGGTCGGGAGTTCGATGCAGTTGAACAGACATATCCGGATGAAAATGGAATCATTTATTTCGATTATTCTGTATTTGAAAAAAGGATAAGAAGAGGAAACTATTATAATTGTCATACTTGTGAATTGGTAACGGAAGATCGCGGAGAAAATGAATTTGGTCTGGTCATGAACATGATAATGATAATATTAGAGTCCTATTCGGACAGTCCGTGTTACCTGATGCATAAAGGTAATCTATTTAACATCCTGGGGTACGTTGATCTGGTAGAAAGCTTAACAGGAAAGGTTTTAACCTTTAAAAACAGAGACAATATTGGAAAAATAAAAGGAATACCGGTAGACAGGCATTTGCTTTATAAATGCATTCTTCGTGATGATGAAGATGAACTTCTGGGATTTTGGGATTCTGAAACCATATTGCTTTCAGACCAAAGAAAAGAGGAAATATCCGAATGGAGTGACAGGTATAAAAGTTTGAAAGATGATGATGTGAAGTCTTTTGATATGGAAGCTGCGCTGGCGAAAGCGATAGCAATCATGTCTTTGGAGTGGGAATGCAGATATGTGAATAAGGATATGGTAGATGAGTTCATCGGAAATAAAGAAGTATCATCTTATAAAAAAGCGGTTTATCTGTTACAGAAACTACTTGAGGAAGATATGGAGATGTTTGGAGAATTTACGAAAACACAGGTGTTGGAATGGATTTTGTATGAGATAGATCCGGAGGAAAAAGAAAGCAGCTATTCCGCGTATATGAGTCTGCTTGGAAATAAGAAGTACAGAAAAGAATTTATGGGATTTTAATGGAGGATAATATGGGGACTTTTTGTGATTATAATGGAAACATGACAATTCCGGACGAATTCAAAGACGAATTTAATGAGAATATGATAAAAATTCTTCAGAGGGGCGGAATGATGCAGTTTGAAAATGTACACATGTATGGGAAGGAAATTCATCTGATCCGTCCGGTTGAGTGCGATGAGGAAGGGAAAGCATACTTTTCTTTTAATTACTTTGAGGATGACTTATGGGAAAGTGTGTTATTCAATTCCAGGACGCAAGTCCTGAGAAGTGGCAAAATAGGAAACAACGAATTTAACAGAGTCATGTGTGCAGCTTATCTCTTATATGAATTATATGGAATGGATTATGGGTATGTTGACAGGAATGGGGATTTTATTGATCCGGTACGCTGCATAGCGTGGATCAATCATGTTCTTGACAAAGATTTTACTGCCGAAAAACGATTTAATCTCTGGAAATATTATGAGAGTTATTACTTTACGGAAATAGAACAGGATCATTATGACAGGGCATATCCGAAAACGGTGTTTGGTATTATTCCAGAAGAATTAAGAGGTGGAATGGGAGGAAGAGATCTGGCAGATATCTATTATATTGTATATGGAACAGGGGATATGGGGATGAATGAAGCCAGAAGCGGATCATATCCGTATGAGATAATGTGTGTAAAAAAAGAATTACAGAAATTCTCTGAAACATACTGGTTTGACAGAAAAAAGCGTTTATATGAATTGTTGAAGCTTCCGTATGATGAGAGACAGGGGATTGCCTGTCAAAAATATGGCAGACTGGCGGAAATGACACTGAGAATACCAGCCAGAGTATTTGTGTACCTTTTTGCAGAGATACAAGGCTTTGATTTCTGGACAGAATGGCATGAAGTGCATGGAGAGTTTTATACGGATGAAATTACTAAAAATTATGTTGGTGAGTCGGTCATAAAAAAGAGAGAAGAAATAAGAAACACACAGATTGGAAAGTTGAAAACAAAAGATTTTTTGAAAAATAATGGCTGCTTTACATTTTATAATACACCGGCGGAACTTAAGGATAAACCTGACTATTATCTTTCCGATGATGATTTAATGTACTGGTGGGATGGAACAGATACCGTACAGTTATCAATACGGATGGTCGAGACATTGACCAGGTGGTCCGTAGAATTGAAGAAATTTGAGACGGAAATAAACCGGGACGAAATAGAAGATTACGATATGTTGAAAAGTTTGTTGGAATTATTGGATAGGGCAAATCATGAGTATAGAGACATATATGCATTTCAAAATATGTTTTATGAGTTTGCGCAAAACAATAAAGATATTCATTATTTTGCGGCGATAAAGTTATTTGAGAAAATACTTGATGAAAACTGGGAGACAGGTAAAATTATTCAGTCAGTAGAATCATGGAGTACGGCTTCTAAAAATGTTATCTGTAATGAAGGCAGAATAAATGTCAAACGTTATTTGAGTGTGCTGGCAAATAAGAAGCTTAGAGTGAAGTGTTTTGGATTCTGATGAGCCCTTCCTGCCAATTTCTTCCAATTCCCCCATCCCGATTGTCCTCATCACAATCACCCGATATACTGTAACTATCCCCCGGTTTCCTCGGAGATCCGTGGGCAGAAAATCAGAACAGCATAAGAGGAAACGACATGAAGACAATCGACGAAAATACCATACAATCCTATCAAAATCATATTTATACACAGGAAAAATCCCAGAATACCATCGACAAATACATCCGCGACATCCGCACCTTCACCGCCTGGCTGGAAGCGCAGGAACAGAAAGACATCACCAAAGACTGCGTGATCCGCTACAAAAAACATCTCGAAGCCAACTACATGCCGGGCAGCGCCAACAGCATGCTCATCGCCTTAAACGGCTTCTTCGGATACACAGGCTGGCACGACTGCTGCGTCACGATCTTCAAGACCCAGCCAAACCACATCTATGCGCAGGAAAAAGAGATGACGCGCGCCGAATACGAAAAACTCATCAAAACCGCAAAAGAGCAGGACAACCTCCGTCTTGCCATGATCATCGAGACCATCGGAGGCACCGGCATCCGCGTCAGCGAGCTTGCGTCCATCACAGTGGATGCCGTAAAGACCGGAAAAATCAGCATATCCTGCAAAGGAAAACACCGCGAGATCTATCTCGTACACAAACTGAAAATGAAACTGCTCGACTACTGCAAAAAGAAAAACATCAAAAGCGGAGTGGTATTCATCACAAGAAACGGAAACCCGGTGGACCGCAGCAACATCTGGACGGAAATGAAAAAGGTCGCCGAAAAAGCAGGCGTTGCACTGGAAAAAGCATTCCCGCACAACCTCCGCCACTTCTTCGCGCGCACCTACTACAACATGCATAAAAACATCAGCTACCTTGCCGACATCTTAGGGCACAGCAGCATCAACACCACAAGGATCTATACCGCAACCACAGAGGAAAACCATGTCAAAATGTTAGAGTGTCTGGAGCTTGTCGTCTGAACGACGGAAAGAAAAAAACACCACATAATGTAGATTATGTAGTGAATGCATTCAGTTGAAATATGGTAATAATTACCAATATTTTCCAATTACTATTTTTCTATCAAAAAATTCGATAAACGTCAATATTTTAAGGCTAAAATTCGACAAAAATCACGCTTTTTGTAAAAGGAGCACTAATAACATAGTACTTCTCTAGGATATCATTGTCATTTCTGCACAAAAATAAGACCGGATATTTGTAAATGCCCGGTTTGTCAGCATTTCATGGCTTTTCAGTAAAGAAAATCAGTTTTTCCTAATCCTACTATATTTGTAGAAAATAAAAATCCATTTTTTTATACAATTTTCAAAAATCCAGAGTAACCGGGAAGGAACGAGGTTCCTCCACACTACATAATCTACATTATGTGGTAATTCTTTCGTTATGTTCACTACATAATCTACATTATGTTGTGAATCTTTCATTATGTGATTAAGGAGGAAACCTATGAGAAGGACGAAAGCAAACCGTGCATTGACGTTTGTGATGGCAGCCGCGCTGCTCATCGGTTCAATCCACGGTGTAGGTGCAAAAGAGCAGAGTAAAGACTATGATGCACCGGAACTGACACTGGTGCAGGGTGCATCAGACTATGACCTGACGGCAGGGATCACGTATGACAGTGAAAAATATATCCTGTCCGTTACCGACACAGGAAACTTTGATATCAATGTGGTCGGGGATTATGAGATTTCTTATACGTTGACAGGAAAAGAAAACAGCGTAAAAGAGACCGAGAGTGTGGAGAGCACAGAGATTACAGAAAATACAGAGGTTACCAAAAGCACCGAAGCAGTGTCGGGAACAGAAATGGTGGCAGATACAGAGACTGGGGAAGACACCGGAACACTGCCGGAAGGAAATGATTCTGTGGATGGTGCAGATGGTGCGGATATATCGGAACCGGACAATGCAGATGAATCAACGGATGTAGAAGAACCAGATGGTGATACTGTAAATATCACAGAAGAGCAAACTCCAAAGGCAGCAAATGAGTCACAGAAAGTGATAAACTTCAGCAGAACGGTAAAAGTAGTTGCAGCGGAAGAACCGGTGGAGACATATGCAGTAAATGATGGAGTGGCGACCTATGCGAATGTGCAGGGAAGCTATACCGTGAATCTGGGAACACCAGAGTGGACGGATGGTACACAAAAAAAATTTCGATATACAAATGTAAAGATTAACACAGGCAGTGATGACATAAGCCTGATGACAATAACGTTATCGAACGGAAAACTGCCGGATGATATTTTAAAGGATGCTACCATAAAGGATGCTACTGGTAAATCAGCTACATGGATCTTTCCAGATAAAAAATCGAGCCAGGAGATACAGAAGAAAATCCAGACCATGACATTTGATTATACAGCCAATATGAATGTTTATGTAACTATTAATGGAAATGATAATGAAGGATTTGACAATATTAATAATAATATGAAACTGACACAGTGGTCAGTGAATGGTCATTATTATTTGTATGTTCCGGAAAAACTTTCGTGGACGAAAGCATATAATCGTGCTATGGGATTTAAACTTGCAGGTCAACAAGGATATCTAGCAACAACAACGAGGACAGATGAAATCGATTATCTCTTGAATTTGAATTCCACAGCGACATGGACAGCAGGAACAAGATTAGTAAGGGCAAACGGATCATTATTAAATAATGATAAAATACAACCCCTTAGTTCCGGTGTTCTTAAATATCGAAATACAACATATGCAGGTGATATAAATCAATACAAAACACATTATTATTGGGCGGCAGGACCGGAGGCAGGGCAGACTGTTACTCAGAATTTGTGGAATAGCGGAGAACCTAATGAATGCGTACAAGCTGCAACCGGAATGTCGGATAACACTTTATCCGATATACAACAATACGAATCATGTACAATGTTGATGGTTCAAGAGAAATCTTTAAATGATATAAGAGAAGGAAACCTACGAGATAATACATCTATAACTGCACAGGGTTTCTTCGTCGAATTCGGCGGTTACAACAACGGAGCCGATCCGGGACAGCCGGATAACACAAAAGAGGGTGATACCAACGTACAGGTAGTCCTGAAGGACGTAGAGGCAGTGATCAATGACGCGAAATATCTCCCTCTCGCTGATGCACTGGATATGGCAAAAGCATATGATGTTGTTGAGATCATCAAAGACAAAGTGACTGCGGTAAACAATGCAACCCTCAAAAAAGACGTGCAGTTAAAAAGCAACGGAAGGACATTTGTCTATAAAGGAAATGTGGATTCCAAAATCGATGTTGCAGAGGATGGAACGGTCACAGTGACAGGCGGAAGCGTAAATGTGACAGGTGATACCACATTAAAGGTAAAAAGCCCGGCAGACAGCCAGACCTATCAGATCACGACACCGTCAGGTGCGACGGATGTGATCGTGCCGGATACTCCGGGAGGGGACAAGACACCGTATGTGATGAATAAAAACACGACAGATGCACTCAGCTTAAAGATCGGGGATGTGACATACACCTATACCAACCAGAGTTTTGATAACATCACCCTGGTCTACATCCCGGATGCCATGTACAAGAATGAACTGGTGACAAAGGCAGAAGTCCAAGCGGATAAGACAGCAGTGATAAAGTTAGACGATACAAACACCGTTGAGACAAAAGGAGGAGGAAGTGCTTCTGATAAAGTGATCGTAGAGCGGAGAACTACAGATAAAAAAGCAGATGTGAAAATTCCAGCCGGAGCAAGTGCGGACGTATTCGGACATGAAGTGGGAGCAGCACCGACAAATGGCATGACCGTCAGCCAGAGCAGCACGACTAACAGCGATTATCCGTCGCGTGATTACGTGACACTCACGCCGGGTGAGAGAGTTGTGATTGATGGAGTTACTTATAGAGCGACCGACAGCGTGAAGAAATTTTATCTTGGGACATTCAACACGACGATCACAACCGGGAACAATGCAGAGATTTTCGGCACGAAACCGAATGATCCGGGATATTTACAGCAGTACACGGTAAAAATCACTCCTAAGACAAACTTTGATCTGGACAAGGACAATTTTACCGTCACAATGAAAAAAAGTGATACCGGGGTTGCAGAGACATTGAAGTTTTCAGATGTATGCAATGTGGAAGCGGATGGAAGCATCACAGTGACGATCCTTCAGGTGACCGGTGATATCACCATCCATGCCGCGGCAAAACGCCAGCTCACGACCTTAAATGTGGCAGGTCTCACTGCCGGCGGTGCAAAGGGCAGCTTCAAGGCAGTGGATGCATCCGGCAACACCTATAAGATGGAAGCCGACGGCAGCATCCAGGTAGACCGGAATGAGGAACTGACACTTACATTTACACCAAATGATTTTGAGGATAAATATTATTCAGACCTGACCGGGGAGAAGGGAGAGAGTTTTTCCATCCTGACAGCCCTGGAGGATACGACAGATAACAATAATAATCTGTTTACCACAGCAACATTCAACTGGACAGAAAAGAGTTATGAGATAAAATACACGCCGACCAAAGCAGATGTGACATTAAAAGCAACCTTTACGCCATCTCATATCGTGCATTTCCATGTGACAGGAGGAACGGCAGAAGTGACGGACCAGACACTGGTCACAAAGGAGACAGGGGCAGCACAGTTCCAGCATGTCATCGTGGCAGATGACGGGACTGTGGATGTAAAACTGACCGACACGACAGCAAACGGACTGAAACCGATGGCTTACTGGAGTGATGTGTCAGAATCACCGGAGAATGCAGGAGCTGATGTGTCTACACAAATCCAGAATGTCGGTGGACAGACCTATACCTACACGACACAGAATGTAAAACAGCCGAAGGCATTGAACGTGACCTTTGGGGAGGGACAGACCGTGGAGGTGATGGTAAACAACGGAAAGCTGTTAAATGATGACGGTGCATGGAGAGAAAGTTCCGGTACATACACAAGGATCGTAAAGAACAACAGTTCACTGGTGATTAATATAAAGCCGAATGACGGCTACGGCTTAAAGAGCATCACAGTCAACGGCTATCCGATCGACATTGAACAAGCGGTGGAAGACAAGCTGCTCGAATACGACAGTGCGACAGGCATCTATACCCATACCACACATGGCATCTATCAGGCATGGAAAGTGGCAGTCGATATGGAAAAACAGCACCAGTTTATCTTTGAAGACCAGAACGGTGCAGAGATTAACAATGGGGAGAGCATCACGGTCATTGAAGGCGGAACAATCGCTGAGACCGTCTTTGCAAAAATGCAGAAAGAGACAGACAAGTTAAAAGCGGACAATGAGAGCTTCTTTGTCTGGGTGGATAAGGCAAACACCGGAAAAGTTTATAATGAAACAACGGTCATCAGCAGCCAGACGGCAGAAAAGGTGACGCTCATCCCGGTATACCGCACAAACGTGATCGAGGGGGCAGACGGAAGCAGCATCGCGGCAGATGATTTCGTCATCCATGTGAACGATGTCGGAAAACTGACAGCGATTGATGCAAAGAACCGTGCCAATGTGAAGGCATATGATGCAAACGGTAATGATATCACGGCAAACGTGACGGTAGACCAGGACAAATTAAATGAGCTGACTGCAAAAGGGAAGGGCATCTATGCAGCGGCACTGACCTTTCAGGCGGGCACAGGGGTTGCGACAAGCATCACGGTGGAAGTGACGGATGACAATCCGACCGTGATTGGAAAGACAGCCCATACACTCACCTTTATGGGAAGACCAAAAACAGAGTACAACGTGCAAGAGCGGGATACATCCGGAAACCTGGTCGGAAACGTACTGAGATTTACAACAGACGAGAATGGAAAAGGCATTGCAGTTAACCTGAAAAAAGCAACCGAATATCAGATCAGCCACAGCAATTTCGGTTCCACAGTCGGAAAGACTTCTCTTGTGGACGCAGCGGACATTGCAAAGCAGTTCGAAGACAAAGGCGCAGACGATACGAAGAGCAACAACAGGACAGATGCTTCTGAGAAAGCGGAAAACTCCAACGTGACAGTCATTGTCGGGGATGACGGAAACTACAAAGTCATCGTGAAAAAGGACATTGACCATACGGTCGAGATTCCGGACACCTGGGGCAATGTGACAATAGACTTAAATGGAAAGACCATCACAGGTGACAATGCAACCGATACCGACAAGGCAAAACCGGGACTGGAATTTGTGAAGGATGGAAGCATAAATGAGCATCCGGGCACAAACCTTACGGTCATAAACGGAACCATCAAAGGTGGTGACGGATCTGAGAAGCACCCGGATGGTGCAGCAGGAATCGGGACAGCAGAAGATCCTGAAAATCCTGAAAACGCAGGCGTTACTGTCGGCAAAGATGGAAACATCATCGGTGGTAACGGAGCAGATACAAGAGATGAGGCAGCTGGAAGTGCCAGCAAAGGCGGTGACGGCGGAGCCGGGATCGAGGGAGACATCACACCGACGGTAAATGGCGGAAGCGTTACCGGAGGCAATGGTGGCAAAGGATCAGACTCTGCGACAGGAAAACCGGGCGACGGCGGAAACGGCGGGGCAGGTATCACGACCGACAACAAAGTGACCATCATCGAAGGAACCGTATCCGGTGGAAACGGCGGAGCCGGAGGCAATGCGACCGGTGACAACAAAAACGATGGCGGAAACGGCGGAACCGGAGGAAGTGGTGTCGATGGAGGTGGAGACATCATCATAGGACCGGGCACAGACAAGCCGGATATCTCCGGTGGTAACGGAGGAAACGGTGGAAACTCCAATAACGGAAACGGCGGAACCGGAGGAAATGGCGGTAACGGAACCGAGACTGACGGAAAGACCGAGAACAACGGTGGCAACATCAGTGGAGGAAACGGCGGTAACGGCGGAAACTCCGAAAACGGAAATGGCGGAACCGGAGGAAACGGTGGAAGCGGAACCGACGGAAAGACCGAGAACAATGGTGGCAACATCACCGGAGGAAATGGCGGTAACGGCGGAAACTCCAACAACGGCACAGGCGGCAATGGAGGAAACGGTGGAACCGGAGAGAACGGCAACGGAGGAAACGGTAACAGCGGAAATACCAATGGTGGCAACAAAGGAAACAACGGCGGCAATAACAACGGCAACAATGGCAACAATGGCGGCAATAACGGTGGAAACAGCAATGGAAATACAAACGGAACCAATACCGGGGTCACAGATGGTAAGACCAATGCCACAGATATCGCCGCAGCGGATGGAAACCATGTGTCCGGCGGAAACAAAAACAACAAACACAACAGGAACAACAGAAACAACAACGAGTCAGACCAAACGGATGGTGAGGATGTGACAGAAGGCACAGAGACCGGTGCAGATACAGGTTCTGATGATACTACAGATGTCGCAGACAGAAGCGGAAACACAGACGACAGCATCCCGGCAGACAGCAGTGATGCAGATGGACACATCAGCTTCGCAGACTGCGGATTCCACTGGTATCCGATCATCCTGATCCTTGTGATCGCAGGATACACAGGCGTGCGTATCAAAAAGATCCGCGAGGAACTTGACGAAGAGTACTAAAAACCAATCCCGGGGATATGCCAATATCCCCGGACAACAAACAAAAATGATATATGTAATTTTCCAAAAATACTTACAAATGAAACATCCGGTTCTATAGAGGATATGGGACAGATCCAGGAATGATGTCCAAAAAGATCAGAACCGGAAATACGAAGAACAGGAGGATAAAAACGATGAATCCTGAAAGAAGAAAAGCACTGAAAAAGACGCAGAGGATATGTATCGTGGTGCAGGTGGTGATGTGTGCACTCTATATATCAGCAGGCATCTTACTGGCTGTGACAGGCAGACACTGCGCAGCAGACACACCAATCTATATAGCCGGTGCGGTCATTATAGCCGGCTGTATGGCAGCTCTTGCAGTGTTTGAATCAAGACTTTCAAAAGAACTTGCAGGATGACTCGATGAGGGCAGCACAAAGCTGCCCTTATCGTGCTTTTAAAAAGGGATTACAAGGAAGTAAGAGATCATGAAAGACAGAAACTTTGTAAAGGAAATAGAAAAGTTAAAGACCGCCGTCTTAGGGTATGACCGTGAGGAAGTCGTGCTCTACATCAAAGAGCTGGTGGATTACTACGAGAAGAAAAATGCGGATGCCGTGAAGGAACTTTATCTGGAAAAGATGCGGCTTACGACAGAGAACTCAGGACTGAAATCACAGGTCTCCACGCAGGAGGAAATCTATGCGGAACTTGCGGCGCGTATGGACCGTATCAACCAGTCGGTGGAGAAAAGGGAGGAGTCTGCAAGGGCGATCGTCAATAATGCAAACATCGAAAAAGAAAGAATCCTTTCGGATGCAGGATTAGAGCGCAGAAAGATATTACAAGAGGCGGACGAGAAACAGAAAGAGATCCTTGCGGAGGCAGGAAGACAGATGGATGTCATCCTGGTAAAGACAAGGGAGAAAGTGGAGAAGGAACAGGCACTCTACTATCAGTACCGCAACCGTCTCCAAGTCCTAAAAAACGGTCTGGACAACATCTTTGCCGAATGTCCGCCGGAGGAAAACATCCCGAATCCACAGAAGCAGCCACAACAGCCAGTGATGCAGGAAAAACAGGCATCAGCAGAACAGCAGGAGCAGTCATCCGGCGACAGCGGACAGATACAGACAGGTGACATGGAAGAGATCCAGATAGAAGAGATCAATCTTCAGGAACAGCCATGAAAGAGGGAGAACAGTATGACCTTGACATGATCCTCATGAAGATCCGTGAGAAAAAACGGAAAAGGAAGATACGCTCAGAACGCATCGCCATTCTGTTTGTGGTCTGGCTTTTGGTGTTCAAGGT
>ERZ824598.1074-NODE-1074-length-37881-cov-6.261936_pt1 | contig 37881 bp, 34 predicted proteins | sample MGYA00519934_ERZ824598 | MGnify/ENA primary metagenome ERZ824598 (study PRJEB31778, sample SAMEA3449177) | human gut metagenome | biome: human gut; feature: human-associated habitat; material: faeces | place: United Kingdom | collected 2010/2012 ...
ACTTCATATACTCTAAGCACAAGGAGGTTGAGGTTTGGCTATGAACAACAGTTTAACAGAAGTACATCCGGAGCTTGAATGTACTTTCGGCGGAGAACGATGCTTCGGAGTTCTTACAAATACGGATTTTATTTTGGTTTCAACATATGAGAAAAGCGGTGTTAATCCCGAACTTGTACTATATAAGAAAAGATGATATAATAAAAAACCGAAAAAGTGTTTTTTAAAAGTGGTGATGGTATGGCTTATTGGTTTCTTATGCTTGCGTGCAATATGTGTGTGCCGATAATAATGATTTTGGGCGGCAGAATGATGTTCAGGCACTGCCCCGAGGAAATCAACTCTGTTTTCGGATACAGAACGAAGCGTTCTATGAAAAGCATTGACGCGTGGAAATTTGCAAATGACTATTGTGGCAGGCTGTGGCAAAAAATTGGTTTAATTTTGATTGTGCCCACTGTTGCCGCACAGCTTTTGCTGTTAAACAAAGACAAAGACTCAATTTCAATTGCCTCATTGGTGATTATATCCGTGCAAGCGGTTATTCTGTTGATAACGATTATACCGACGGAGAATGCACTCAAAAAGAATTTTGACGATAACGGCAAAAAATAATATAGCCGTCTATCATCGGCAATCAGTGACGAGGTCAATTATGCGTTATCAAATACAACTTGAGAAAATATGCAAGATAAAGCAGAAACTTTATATGCTTTATGAATACGAATAGTATGAATTTGGAGACCTTGATTCATATTATAACAACGAGTATAATAAAGCAATGGCTTATTGCAGTCGGTTTGTTATTGCATTTTAACTCGTCTTTTGTTTATTTATGATAAGTATTAAGTAATTTTTAAAATGTTAGGTGTTAAAAAATATGGAAGAACAAAACAAACATAGTTTGACATCAATCCAAAGTTATAAGGTGCAATTGGTAAGAGGATTATCTATCATTGCCGTGGTTGCAATTCATAATACGCCGGGCGGATTGTTTCAAGTATGGTGCAGGCCTTTTTTGAATTTTGCAGTGGGTACATTTTTATTCTTAAGCGGTATGCTTTCAAACGCCGACAAATGGAATCCAAAGAAACGGATTACTAAAGTAGTGATTCCATATGTTTTTTGGACATTGGTCTATGTGTTGATGAATAATATCCACACGATTTCAAAATTGCCTCTTGAATATATGAAAAATTTTATTACAGGTAATTCTGCCGCCATTATGTATTATGTTTTCGTGTATTGTGAGTTCACATTGTTGTTGCCTCTTATTGATAAATTGGCTCATTCGAAATATCGTTTTATCGGTTTCTTGATTTCTCCGGTTGAAATTATTATTATGAGATTGCTTCCTTTGGTATTTCATGTAACACTCAATTCGCATGTCCTGACTATCATAAATATTTCGTGTATCGGATGGTTTATTTATTATTATTTGGGTTACTTGATTGGTAATGATTTGTTAAAAATTAAGTTTTCGCAAAAAACGCTGTGGATTTTTTTATTTGTTTCTGTCATTCTACAAGTGTTAGAGGGATATGAATATCTCTCGTTGAAAGAATCCAACTGCGGAACCCAACTAAAACTTACGGCAATACTAACCGGAGTGATTTTTAATTTAATTCTATATCGCTTTATTTCGTCTGACCGTGTATTAAAGATTGATTGGTTGTATAAGCTTGGCAATTATTCTTTCGGTATTTATTTTTCACATTTGGCAATAATGACTGTTTTAAATCATATTCCGTATTATTCAAAATTTGTGAGGTTTCCTGTCAATGTATTTGTCACTTTGCTGATTAGCTCTTTTTGTGTGTGGCTCGGCAAAAAAATACTTGGTAGAAAGAGTAAATACATAGCATTTTAGTAATTACAGTGATGCCTTTAATGATTAAACAAAATTATTTTTTCACAACGGTTTTACATCACAGTGGTTTGTTCAGTGGACAGAGCTTATTTTCAAATGTTTCCGGCGGCTTTCTGCTTGCAGGTGTTTTTAATTGGTCCGCTTGTCAGACGAATATTCAGGTCTTGCTCCGTTGGAACATTCAGCAGGGGATTATCCCGATTCCGAAATCGAAAAAATCCTACACGCCTTGCCGAAAATATTAGTGTTTTTGATTTTGAACTTGATGATAACGATACGCAGGCACTCAACTCAATGAATCAAAACAGACGAACAAGCCATGACCCTCCGGTATTTGACTTTTGATTTTCAAGATGAAAATTTAAAGAATGTGAAGAAATGTGTATTGACATTCCAATTTCAAGCCCTGCCGACAATGCGAAAAATGTCTGCTTGTCGCAGTGCAACGATTTTGCCGGAAACAAGCATATTTTGACTAAAATACATAATTTATACAATAATATACCCGCAGAAAACGCTTTTTCGGTAAAAGTGAAAGCCTGCGGGTATTGACTATTAATAAAAAAGTTAGTATAATTAAGCGATAAGGTTCTGTCACCGCGTTTCGGCGTTGGGACGGAGAATTTTGTTTTTTACATTTTCAAAAACAGGGAGATGTTTTTAATGAGATCAGATTTGATTAAAGAGGGCCCGTCAAGAGCCCCTCACCGTTCGCTTTTGAGAGCACTCGGCATTGACGAGCTTGAAATGAAAAGACCGTTTGTAGCGGTTGTAAACTCAAAAAGCGATTATATTCCGGGTCATATGCACCTTGACAAAATCGCCGAGCAGGTCAAAGCCGGCATCCGCAACGCAGGCGGTGTTCCGTTTGAATTTAATACAATCGGCGTTTGCGACGGTATTGCTATGAATCATAAGGGTATGAAATATTCACTTTGCTCGCGTGAGCTTATCGCAGACAGCATTGAGGTTATGCTTACCGCTCATCCGCTTGATGCAATCGTGTTTATTCCAAACTGTGATAAAATCGTTCCGGGTATGATTCTTGCCGCATGCCGTTTGAATTTGCCTTGCATTTTCATCAACGGCGGTCCGATGCTCCCGGGCAAAAGCACTGCTACAACAAACCCAATCGGATTGTCCGAGCAGTTTGAATATGTCGGCGCAAACGCTGTCGGCAAAATGAGCGATGAAGATCTTGAAAATACAGCCTTTACCGCTTGCCCGACTTGCGGCTCATGCTCGGGTATGTATACAGCAAACTCGATGAACTGTCTTACAGAGTCAATCGGTATGTCGCTCCCGGGCTCCGGCACAATCCCGGCTGTTTATTCGGCACGCCTCAGACTTGCAAAAATGGCAGGCGAAAGGGTAATGGATCTTCTTAAGGACGATATTAAACCATCGGATATTATTACTGAAAAATCAATTGAAAACGCAATGAGATGCGATATGGCAATCGGTTGCTCAACAAACACAATTTTGCACCTCACTGCCATTGCTCATGCCGCAGGCCACGATATTAATCTTGACGACCTTAACGAAATGGGCAACAAAACACCTCAAATTTGCAAACTCAACCCTGCATCGTCTGTATTTATTACCGACCTTAACAATGTCGGTGGTATGCAGGCTGTAATAAAAGAGCTTTCAACAGCAGGTCTTATTCATACAGACTGTCTCACAGTAAGCGGCACGGTTGCCGACAGAATTGCAAAGGCTCCCGATGCAGACGGCGAGGTTATCAGAAAACTTGACAATCCGTTCTCAAAGGACGGTGGCATCGCTGTTCTCAAGGGCAATCTTGCCGAAGAGGGCGCAGTTGTTAAGAAGGGCGCAGTTGCTCCCGAAATGATGCAACACAAGGGCCCTGCAAAATGCTATAATTCGGAGGAAGAGGCAATTGCGGCAATCAACGGCGGAAAAGTCGTTGCCGGCGATGTTGTTGTCATCAGATACGAAGGTCCTAAGGGCGGACCGGGCATGAGAGAAATGCTTTCACCCACATCTGCTATTATCGGTATGGGCCTCGGCTCTTCCGTTGCACTTCTTACAGACGGCCGTTTTTCCGGCGCAACAAGAGGTGCGTCAATCGGTCATGTCAGCCCCGAGGCAGCAGTCGGAGGAACTATTGCGCTTGTTGAGGACGGCGATGAAATCGAAATCGACATTCCTGCAAGAGTGCTTAAAGTTAATGTTTCCGACGAGGTTTTGGCTGAAAGAAAAACAAAATGGGTTGCTCCGAAGCAAGAGCTTTCGGGCTATCTTAAGAGATATGCTCAGCATGTTACAAGCGGCAGCCGCGGCGCCGTTTATGAGGATGACTGATTTTACGGTGTAAATTATGAGTGAAGATAACAAAAGCGCTTCACAATTTAATAATTCAAAAAGAAAATCGCATAAAAAGCACTACACTGTACTCCCGTATTTTTCAACACCGATTGTTTATGTGCTCGTTTCGCTGATAGCGATTGTGCCGATATGCTTTGTTTTGATGAATGTTGCTGTTACTGCGGTTCATTCCGCTCAAAAAACGCTGACACCCGATTTTTGTGATATAACAGCAAGCAGCGAATATAAGCCGTCAACCAAATCAAGCGGCACGACTGAAATTCCAAAGTTTTCCGCATCAAAGAAAATCGGCAAAATCGTTTGCGACGGTGCAGGACTTAACGCCGGCGTTTACTACGGTTTAAACAGAGTTTCTCTGCGATATGGGGCGGCGCTTAACGCAAAAACCGCGCTCCCCGGTCAAAGCAAGACAGTTCAGGTTTTTGGCTATTCGTCAACTGCGTTTAAGGCGCTTAAAAATGTTAAAAAAGGCGACATGCTTTCGTTTGAAACGGAGTGGGGGACATACACTTATTCCGTTACCGACGCTTCCGCTTTAGAAACTGCCCCGAGTGCTTCCGACAACGAGCTTGTTTTGGCAAGCGATTTGGGCGGTGCGTTTTCTTTTCAAAACGGCAAAATGCTGTATGTTACGGCTCGGCTTGTTTCCGGTCCTTCCGCAAAGGAGGTGCCGTGATGAGCAGAAAATCACATTCGTCCGAAACAAAATCGGTTGTTATCGGCAGGCATTTTCTTTCGTTTGTGCTGTTTTTGGTTATAGCTGCACTTAGCTTGACTGTTTTTGTCAGAGTCGATTGTGTTGACGGCAAAAAATATGCGTCGATTTTCACAAACGAAAAATATGTTCAGTCGCTTTATGGCGATGTCAAGCAGTATGCGTATGATATGTGTGCGCAAAACGGCATTCCGACCGACAGCGTTGACGAGGTAATTACATATGATGCCGTTTACAATACTGTAAACGCTTATGCCGTAGGAAATTTTGATAATTCTCAGGACTACACAAAAACTACTTATGAAGACAGAATTTCCGAACTTAATACACAATTAGCCCAAAAAACAGAGGATATGATAGGGCAGTATAAAATCAATACTGCCGACAGTGCAAATAAAGCATGTAAAAAGTTTTCAAACAATATTTGCGATTATTTAAAAAAGCAGGTCGTGTTTGAATATACTAATCAGTTGCAAACCGTTTCAAACATCGGCAAAATCGTTTTATCTGTTATTGCCGCCGTGCTTGCGGTTGTCGGCGCAGTGCTTTTTGCCATCATTTACACAATGGGCAGCAAAAAATATCGCGGGCTTCGTGCAATATCGTTTTCGTTTATTGCCTCCGGAATTTTGCAGCTCATTCTGATTTTGGGCGTACAAATAATTAAAACAATGAAACAGCTTGTTATATATCCGAAATATCTTTGTGAGGCTGTTTTGGATTATGTCAATCTGTGTGAGCTTCATGTGCTTATAAGCACATGTGCATCATTCGGCGTTGCAATTGTATTGATTGCATTGGCTTGGAAACTAAAGCGTGATCATAAATAGAGGGAACTATTATGCAGAATAACAATCAAAATGTTTTAACAAACGATCAAAATGATAAGGGACTCAAGGTTTGGGATGGTCCCGAGATTGATGAAGAGCATGACGACCGCGAAGTTGCGGTTAAAGTTGAGCATGTAACAATGCGTTTCACTCTCAGCAGAGAAAAGGTCGACAATCTTAAGGAATTTGCAATCAAATTCCTTAAACATCAACTTGTTTACAACAATTTTGTTGCGCTCAACGACATCAGCTTTGAGGTTAAAAAAGGCGACCGTCTTGCCATTCTCGGATTAAACGGTGCAGGTAAAAGTACACTCCTTAAAACTATCGTAGGTGTTTATAAGCCGACAGAGGGTCAAATCTACAAAACGGGCGTTATCGCTCCTCTTTTGGAACTCGGTGCAGGCTTTGATAACGACTATACCGGCAGAGAGAATATTTATCTTTACGGTGCCGTTCTCGGCTATTCGCGTGAATATCTCGACGGCAAGATTGATGAAATTATCGATTTCTCCGAACTCGGTCACTTTATCGAAGTTCCGATTAAAAACTATTCCTCGGGTATGAAAGCAAGACTCGGCTTTTCAATCGCAACTGCGGTTGACCCCGATGTTTTAATCCTTGATGAGGTTTTGTCAGTCGGCGACGCAAAATTCAGAGTTAAGAGCCTTGCAAAAGTTCAGTCGATGTTTGATAAGGGCATCACCGTTCTTTTCGTTTCGCATAACATTCAACAGGTTAAAGCAATTTGTAACAAAGCGATTTTGCTTGAGCACGGCAATATGATTGCCTACGGCGATGTTGACGAGGTAAGCGCAATTTACGAAGAAAAAACAACAAAGCCGAAGAATAATGAGGACAAGCACCATGTTGTTGTTCCCCTTACAAAAAAAGAGCTTGAGCGTGATAAAAAAGAGGCTGAAGCAATCAAAAAAGAGCTTGAGGAAGAGAAAAAACGCAACGAAGCAATTGAAAAGGCTGCAAAAGAGCAGGCTGAAAAGGCACAGCGCGAAAATTCAAACTTCTTTAAATAAACCAAAAATCAAACCGGCAGAGGTATTTGCACCTCTGCCGGTTTTTATGTTTTTATTTTTACTTTTTGTCTTGTAATACAGAGTCCTTTATTTTTTTATAAATCTTTTCCGCGTCTTCCGCTCCGTATTTTTCAACGAGTTTATTGTGTATATCGATTTTCTTTTCGTAACCCCTGATTATTTTTGATACTGCTTTTATTACAGTTTCATCTTTACTGTTAATAAGTGTTTTTAATTTTTCTTGCAATTTTTTTAATTTAATTTCAGAGTCACCGTCTGATATTTTTTCTATTCGTTCAACAGAATAACTTCGCTTTTTCCAAAATTCTGTCAAATAATCAAAGCCGTGGTCACCTGAAATTATATAATATTTAGTTGTTCGGTCATTACCGCGTATAATATATCCAAGAAATGATGCAAGCTGTGAGTCAAGTGCATCATGAAAAACTTTATTTTCACCTTCAAGTTTAACAACAGACTGTTTCATTCTCACAGTTGCGCTTGAATTAATAATTCTCTCAACCTCTTTTATTTTCATTGATTCACGAGATTCACTGTAAAATAAATAAACAATATCGTTATCCCAAAGATTTTCGATACCTTCTAAATTTTGCTTGTTTTCATAATCAATTAAATAAACAGACATATTGTATCCTTCCATATAATTCTAAAAAAATAATGCCACAAATTGTGACTTTTGTCAATAGCACAATTTGTGGCATTATCTATATTTTATTGTTTTACGGTCGAATGTTGCGGAATATGCAATTATTCCTCTTCGTATTCGTCCTCGTTTTCCCAGTTGTGATAAATGTTTTGAACATCGTCGTTTTCTTCAAACATTTCAATCATTCTTGCCATTTTTTTCATATCCTCGGGGTCATCAAGACGAGTGTATGTTGACGGGATATAAGCCGAATCGGACGAAATGATATTGTAGCCTTTTTCCGAAAGCTCGTCGCGGATAGCGCCGACATCGTTTGGCTCTGTTCTGATTTCAAAAATCTCCTCATCATCGGTGAGAAAATCGGATGCACCTGCTTCAAGAGCATCTTCCATAAGCTGATCCTCATCGACATCCTCTTTTTCGATAACGATTACGCCTTGCTTTTCAAACATAAATGTAACCGAGCCGGGGTTGCCCATGTTTCCGCCTGCTTTGTCGAAATAGTGGCGAACTTCGCCGGCAGTTCTGTTTCTGTTGTCTGTCAAAGCCTCAACAACTACAGCAACACCCGAAGGACCGTAGCCCTCATAAATGATTTCTTCATAGTTTGCACCGTCGCCGTCACCGGCTGCCTTTTTGAGCATACGCTCAATGTTGTCGTTCGGCACATTGTTTTGTTTTGCTTTTGCGATAACATCACGGAGTTTTGCATTGTTGTTGGGGTCCGGACCGCCGTTTTTAACAGCTACTGCAAGCTCACGGCCGATTTTAGTAAAAACTTTTGCCCTTGCGGCATCGTTTGCACCCTTTTTCCTTTTGATGGTGCTCCATTTATTATGTCCACTCATAGTAATTAGCCTTTCTGTTGTTTTTTAACTAACAGTTATTTTATCACAGATAAAGCGTGCTTTCAAGTGCTAATTTTGTGGTTGTATAAATGATTATAATATGGTATTATATTAAAGATAATATTTATCTTAAGGAGGATAAAAAATGTATTCAGATTATTTTGATTCAATAGGCATTGTTGCTCAAACCGATAAAGAGGTTGCCGACGCAATGTCACTCGAGCTTAAAAGACAGAGAGATAATATCGAGCTTATAGCATCCGAAAACCTTGTTTCTCCGCAGGTTATGGCTGCAATGGGTTCCGTTTTGACTAATAAATACGCCGAGGGTCTCCCGGGAAAGCGCTATTACGGCGGTTGCCAGTATGTTGACATTGTTGAGAATATCGCAATCAAGCGCGCATGTGAGCTTTTCGGTTGTGAATATGCAAATGTTCAGCCTCACTCGGGCGCACAGGCTAACACTGCCGTTTATCTTGCACTTCTCAAACCGGGCGATACCGTAATGGGTATGAGCCTTGACAACGGCGGTCACCTCACTCACGGCTCACCGGCTAACATTTCGGGCAAGTATTTCAACTTCGTTCCTTACGGCGTTGACGAGAGCGGATATATCGACCTCGCAGCATTTGCAAAACAGGTTAATAAGGTTAAACCGAAACTTATTGTTGCCGGCGCATCTGCATATCCGAGAGAGATTGATTTTAAAACAATGGCTGACATTGCACATGCAAACGGCGCAATGTTTATGGTAGATATGGCTCATATTGCAGGACTTGTTGCCGCAGGCTTGCATCAGTCACCTGTTCCTTATGCCGATGTTGTCACAACAACAACACACAAAACACTTCGCGGACCTCGCGGCGGTCTTATCCTCTGCAATAATCCGTATCTTATTAAAAAACTTAATTCCGCAGTCTTTCCGGGTACACAAGGCGGTCCGCTTATGCATGTAATCGCAGGCAAGGCTGTTTGCTTCGGCGAGGCTCTTAAACCTGAGTTTAAGGAATATCAGCAAAGAGTTATCGACAATGCGCAGGCTCTTGCAAACGGTCTTACCTCGAGGGGACTCAACCTCGTTTCGGGCGGAACCGATAACCACCTTTGTCTTCTCGATTTGAGAGGCACAGGCGTTACAGGTAAGGAACTTGAGGCAAGACTTGACGATGTGCATATCACACTCAACAAAAACACTGTTCCTAATGAGCCGCTTTCACCGTTTGTTACAAGCGGTGTTCGCATCGGCACACCTGCCGCAACCACAAGAGGACTTAACACAGACGATTTCGACAAAATCGCAGAGTTTATTTATCTTGCTGTCACAGATTTTGAAAACAAAAAGGATTATATCACAAAGGGTGTAGCCGAAATTTGTGCAAAATATCCGCTTTACGAATAATTTTTGATTAAATACTACGGGAGGTGAGGGCAAATGGTTAAGATTTTCGGTGCGATTTTCAGATTTGTTACAAATTTTGTCTATTCGTTTTTTAAACTGAAAAAAACAAAAAATCAGGTCGCCTTCATCTCGCGCCAAAGCGAAACACCGTCGATTGATTTTAAATATCTTATAAACGAGCTTAAAACTCAATATCCGCAGTACGATATTGTTGTGCTTTGCAAAATGATACCGTCGGGCTTAGGCGGAAAGATAAAATATATCGGCGAAATGTTTCGCCAAATGAACGCGCTTGCGCAGTCAAAGGTTGTCGTGCTTGACGGCTATTGCATTTTGGCGTCGGTGCTTAAGCATAAAAAAGACTTGAAAATCATTCAAATTTGGCACGCACTCGGCGCATTTAAACGCTTCGGCAGGTCGATTCTTGATAAGGAGGGCGGTAAATCATCCGCTCTTGCCGACGCAATGCGTATGCACAAAAACTACGATTTAATCGCTGTCAGCGGTGAAAAATGCGTTCCTGCATTTTCGGAAGCTTTCGGTCAGCCTGCTGATAAATTCATTCCTATCGGTATCCCGAGAATGGATTGTCTCACCGATGACGAAATGAACAAAAGTATTAAAAGCAGAGTGCTTGCGGCTTATCCGTCGCTCGGTAACGGCAAGCGCAATATTCTCTATGTCCCGACATTTCGCGACAATGAGGAAGATATTCAAAATCTTCGCGCTCACACTGAGAAACTTGCATCGAGAGTGAATTATGACGATTTCAACCTTATTGTAAAACACCATGTTGTCGATACAAACAAGGAGGAAATTTATACCTCTTCCCACCTCAATGAGCAAAGCGGCGAGCTGTTTACGGGTATGGATTTTATGTCCGTTGCAGACGCTGTTATCACAGACTACAGTTCGGTGATTTATGAGGCACTGCTCAAAAATATTCCCGTCTATATTTTTGATTTTGACGGCGACAAATATATTGATGAGCGAGGATTTTATATCGATTTCAAAAACGATATTCCTGCGATTTTCGGCGAAACGGCGTTTGATATTTGCAAAAGTATAGAAAACGGCGACACTGCCGACGCGGAAAAAATCAACACATTCAAAAACGATTATGTCAACAAAAGGTTTGACTCGATAACCTCCGTCTATGGTGAAATTATCGACAGCCTTATCAAAGGCACATATGACGGAAAATACAACTACAAGGGTTGATTATGGGCGCATTAAAATCATTTGCTTATCCGATTTTGCAGCGTGCGAGATATGCTAAATTAATCTCCGCTTATGAAAAAGCAAAATCACTGCCTATGCAGGAAAATAAAATATTTATGCTTTCAACATCAAAGGGCAGACTCGGCGGAAATCTTGCCGCCATTAAGAATTATATCGAAAAAAATTCTATCCCCTTTGAGATTGAGGCTGTTACCGACCTCGGCTCGCTTTCGACAGAACAACTCGGCGCGCGCCTCGCGCAAAGTAAGTTCATTTTGGTTGACGATTACGAGCCGTGCGTTTATCCGCTCAAACTTCGCAATAATCAACAACTTATACAGGTTTGGCACGCAATGGGCGCATTCAAGCGATTCGGCTACGGCAGAGAAACGGCTGAAAAAAATTCGCTCACGCATAAAAATTATACGAGAGCGATAGTTTCATCTCCCGAAATTGTCGATATTTACGCGCAGGCGTTCGGCATTTCAAGCGATAAGGTGATTCCGGTCGGTACTCCGAGAACGGATGTGTTTTTTGACAGTGATTATGTTTCGTCCGTGAAGGAACGCCTTTACAAAAAACAGCCGCTTTTAAATGGCAAAAAAGTTTGCCTCTTCGCACCGACCTTCAGGGGTCAGAATGTTAATGACGCCGAATATCCCGAGGAGTTTATCAATATCGAAAAATTTGCAAACAGTTTGGGCGACGATTGGGCTGTTATTTTAAAAATGCACCCGTTTATCAAAAAACGGCTCGACATTCCGCAGTCCGTTCAAAATCGCGTGTTTGATTTCAGCGACGAAAGGGAGATAAACGATATTTTGTTTATCACCGATGTGCTTGTCACCGATTATTCGTCGGTTATATTTGAAAATGCCATAGTCGGCAACGCCGCCGTTTTGTATGCTCCCGATTTGGCGGATTATGACAACGGACGGGGATTTTATTTTGATTACAAAAATTATTCCTGTGGCGAAATTGTCAGGGAGCAGGGCAATCTTGCGGCTGCCGTGCTTGGTGCAAATACAACAAATGATTATTACAAGGCGTTTAAATCGCGATTCGTTTCAATGTGCGATGGAAATTCGACAAAGCGCTTTGTTGAAAAAATATTAGAAAAAGAGTGATTACAATGAGTTATGAATTATCAAAAAAATTCTCGAGTCTTAAACCCTCGGCTGTAAGAGAAATTTTAAAGGTTACAAACGAGCCGGGCATGATTGCTTTTGCAGGCGGTTCACCTGCCGTTGAAGCATTCCCATGCGAAGAGGTTAAAAAACTCTCTGCCGAAATTCTTGAGGAAAATCCGGTTTCGGCACTTGTTTACGGCGTATCCGAGGGCTACGAACCTCTTCGTCAAACTGTCGCAAAGTGGCTTAAGGAGAGAGAAAATGTCGGCACAGCCGATGATTCCGTTATCATCACCGCAGGCGGCACCCAAGTTATGGATATTGCAACAAGAATCCTCGCTTCCGAGGGCGACACTGTTATTTGCGAAGAACCTTCGTTTATCGGCTCGCTCAACTGTTTCCGTTCTCACGGCTGTAAGCTTGCAGGCGTTCCGATTGACGATGACGGAATGAATATTGAGGCTCTCGAAAGAGTTATTAAGGAAAATCCAAACGCTAAATTTATTTACACAATCCCCAATTTTCAAAACCCGGGCGGCACGACGCTCAGCCTTGAAAAGAGAAAAGCGATGTATAAATTAGCGCTTGAAAACAATCTTGCAATCGTTGAGGACAACCCTTACGGAAATCTCCGCGTTGCAGGCGAGGATGTTCCGGCTATCAAGAGCTTTGATACAGAGGGCATAGTTATTTATGCCGGCTCATTTTCAAAAATTCTTGCACCCGGCATCCGTGTTGCTTATGCCGTTGTTCCCAAAAAGTGCGCAGGCGCATTCACAATCGGCAAACAGGTTTCCGATGTTCATACCGGCGTTCTCAATCAAATGATTGTTTCTCGTTGGTTTGATGAATACGATGTAAATGCTCATATCGAAAATATCAGAAAAATTTATAAGCATAAGCTCGACCTTATGTGCGACAGCCTCGATAAATATTGCAACGGCTTTATCACATATGTTCGTCCGCAGGGTGGCTTGTTCATTTGGGCAAAACTTCCCGATGATGTTGATATGCTCGATTATGTCAACAAACTCGTTGAACGCAAGGTTGCCGTTGTTCCCGGCAGTGCGTTTATGACCGACGATACAAAAACATGTCATTATATTCGCCTCAATTTTTCAACTCCGAGCGATGAGAACATAGTTCAGGGTGTTAAAATTATGGGCGAGGTTGCAAAACTTTATAAATAGTTTTATTATGGCTGCCGTTTGATTTTTTCAGCGGCAGCCTGTTTCAATGCTGTATTTTGATTGACACCCTTTTGTAAATTGACTTTGTATGTTATATTTGGTATAATTTCTATTATTATGTATCAATAGGTGATTTAATGTTAAAACTAATACCTGCGCCTAAACACGCAGTAGAAATGGGTGGATTTTATCGCCTGCCGGACAATGTCAAAATCAAAACCGATTTTGATTTGCCGCTTATCTCAGAAAAAACGCAAATTGTTGAAAACGATGCCGATATTGTCATCATTAGCGATGCCGATATTGAAAAAGAGGGCTACACTCTTTCCGTTACGGAAAGTTCGGTCACTGTCAAAGCGTCAACAAAAACAGGTGCTTATTATGCGCTTGTTTCAATGTGGAAACTCGGCGAATTGCAACTCGGCAAGCGCGAGATTCCGTGTTGCGAGATTGAGGACGGACCTAAAGTTTCTTGGCGCGGTCTTGAAATTGACGAATCAAGGCATTTTTTCGGTATGGACGAAATCAAGCGAATGCTTGACATGATGTTCCTTGAAAAGCTCAATGTTTTTCATTGGCATTTGACCGACGATCAGGGCTGGAGAATTGAAATCAAAAAATATCCGAAGCTTGTTGAAATCGGCTCAACGCGACCTAACTCCCAAATCGGCGGTTGGAGAAGCGTTAAAATGGACAATGTCCCTGTCAGCGGATATTACACGCAGGAGCAAATCAAAGAGGTTATCGCTTACGCAAAAGAGCGCGGAATTATGATTGTTCCCGAAATCGACTTTCCGGCGCACTGTGCCGCTGCGATTGCTGCATATAAGGAGCTTGCCTGCGTTGTTAAAGATACGGAGGTGCCGTGCTATTTCGGCGGCAGAATTCCGCAAGGAAAGTTTAATTTCCGCTGGAACAGAACGATTTGTTGTGGCAAAGAAAGCACTTTTGAGTTTATTTTTAATGTTCTTGACGAGGTTTGCGACCTTTTTGATTCGCCGTATATACATATGGGCGGAGAAGAGGCTCCTCAGATAGAGTGGAAAAAATGCCCCAAGTGCCAAAAGACAATGGCAGATAATTCGCTTAAAAACGAATGGGAACTTCAGGGTTGGTTTGAAAACAGAATTTGCGACTACCTCAAAACGAAAAATAAAAAGCTTATCGCTTGGAACGATGTTCTTAAGGCAGACAACCTTAATAAAAATGATAAAAATGTTGTTGTTCAGTATTGGACCCCTAAGCGCGACAACAGATGTGTTGATTATGTCAACTCGGGCGGAGAGGCAATTTTGAGCAACCATCAAGCTTTTTATTTTGATATGACTTATGCGCAGGTTCCTCTCACAAATACATATAACTACACACCGGAAAAATACGGTATGAACAGTGAAAATATGAGCAATGTTCTCGGCTACGAGGGCGAAATTTGGACTGAGTGGATTGCAGACAATGCAAAACTCGAGCTTTATGCGTTTCCGAGAATGCAGGCACTCGGCGAGGTGTCATGGTCTTCCAAAGAAAAAATCAATTTTGATGATTTTAAAGCAAGACTCGACGCATATAAGCCTATTCTTAAAAGTCTCGGCATAGATTATGCTGTCGACAGTGTTTCTCTCCCTCAAAGCAAGAGAGAATGTGCAAAAATCAAGCGCAAGTTCTTTAAGGGCGACCCTTATCTCGAACTTAAGCTTAACGAAATTTATAAATCTAAAGGAGAAAATTAAAAAATGAAGTTTAAAGATTTTCCCGAAGCGGTTATTAATGAAAATGTTGATTATACCGTCAGAGAGATAACAAATGTTATCAAGCGCTACGGTCCGCGTGAGTCGGGCAACAAAAATTGTTTTGCAACTCAAAAGCATATCAAAAAGGAAATGGACACATTCTGCGACGAAACAGGATTTGAAACATATAAAATCGCTCCCAAGGCATTTTTACAGTGGACAAAATTTGTCGCAGCAGCAGTTTTCCTTTCCGTTGTTGTTTGTCTTGTGCTTGTTTATACAAATGTATTCAGCGGTGTAGGCGGCAACGATTTCTTTGTTCCGCAATGCATCGTCGGCGGTGTTGTCGCTGTCGGTCTTTTCATTACGGTTATGGAATTTTTACTTTACAAGCAGTTTGTGGATGTGTTTTATAAAAAGACAGAGGGTCACAACTTCTATGCAAAGCGCGCTCCCAAGGGCGAGGTTAAAAGAAGAATCATAATTTCAGGTCACTGCGATGCGGCTTATGAGTGGCGTCACATTTATTATACTAAAAAGCTCCATATGCCTCATCTTATGGGCGTTCTTATGGGATGGACTATCGGCGGTGCCGTTATTTCTGTCATTGTTGCCGTTATTACAATTATCGCAAACTTTGTGAATATGGGCGCTTTCGGCGATTTTATGCTTAATTACAGCTATTATTTTCACTGCCTTACAGCACTCGGAATGGTTCCGCTTTTCCTGTTTGTTGATTTCAAAACGCTGTCACCCGGCGCAAACGACAACCTCACCGGCACATATGCCGCTGTCTGTGCAATGCGTATGCTTGATATGGCAGGCGTTGAACTCGAAAATACAGAGCTTGTCGCTATGATTACCGACGGCGAGGAAGCCGGACTTCGCGGATGTAAGCAGTGGGCAGAGGACCATTATGATGAATATGTCAACGGCGGCGTTGAAACAGCCGTTCTTTGTGTTGATACACTTACCGATTTGGGCTTCCTCAATGTTTACAATCGAGATATGACAGGCACAGTTAAGCACAGTCAAAAATTCAGTCAGCTTGTTATGGATTCCGCAAAGGATGCTGGTCATGATGATTTGAAATTTGCAAATGTTTTCTTTGGCGCATCTGATGCGGCTGCATTCTCACAAAAGGGTATTACCGCTACATGCCTTGCTGCTATGGACCCGACACCTGCAGATTATTATCACAACAGACGCGACAATTATGATCGCCTTGTTCCCGAAGCTATCAAAATGGGTTATGAGGTTGTTCTTTCAACTATTCTTAATTTTGACGAAAACGGACTTGAAAAATAATTTGATATAAATAAAAAGGACTTGTTCAACGCTTTTTGTGAACAAGTCCTTTGTTGTTTCATTATTAGTCTGTGTAAACCGGCGATGTGATTGCAAGCGGTTTTGCAACTCCGTTTACGGTGCCCCAAAGTTCCGCCCTGTACCAATGATTTCGCTTTAAATCAATTCGCACATGGCGTTCTGTCAGCGCACTTTCCATTACGCATTGACCGCCGTTTGTTATCACCTTGATTGTCTTGTATTCAATTTCTTCGTCGCCTTTGTTTTTCTCGCGCGAGTGAAGGTCGATGAAAAAGCTGAAAATGCCCATACCCTTGCGCATCGTTTCGCCGAGGTTGTATGTTTTGCCCTTTTGGTGAACTCTGAAAAAGAATTTCGCGCCGGTCGAAACAACCGTTTTGCCCATTCTTATTGCGCGTATTGCATTTTTTTGGTTAATATCGCCGTCAATATCAAGATATGTGCAACCGTAGTGTCCGCCGGTTTCGTTTCTGTGCCAATCCCTGCCGTATGTTGCGGCAATATGGTACCCCTCGTCAAGCAGATTTGTCCACAATTTCAGCGCATTATCATTTTCGTAGTTGTCGAACGAAAAACTTCTGTGCCAAATTTCCATATAGTCAACATTGCGCCAATTTTTTATGTTAAATTCCCATCTGCCGCCGGTGCACATCGGCGATCCTAATTGGTACGGGTGTGCAATTCCGACTATTGAGCCTTTTTCCTTAACTTCTTCTATCTTTTTGTCAATGTTGTCCGGCACTGCGTCGCGCCAGTCAACAAATCCGTTTTCGCCGAGCACAAGCATATGACCGAAATATGTTGTCCACTCAATTCCTTTTATCGACGGAATAATGCTGTCGTTAAGTTCATCACAACCGCTGGTCGTGTTGTGGTCTGTCAGCGCAATAAGCGCCAAATGGTCGTTTACTGCCGAGTCCTCAAGTTGCCTTACGGTGAAATCGCCGTCGCTGTGAACGGTGTGGCAGTGCAGTTCACATGGGAGATAACTCATTGTTTCTCCTCCTTTGCATCAATTTCTATTTCATAATCAATGTCGCATCCCGCATAGTGAATGTTTAAAACAACATCCCATTCACCCGGTGTGATTTCGCGGTTGAAAATGCCGGGTGTGCTGTTTTGCGGCGCGATTGTTATAATTTGTTCGTTCGGCTGGCGATGGCATGCTCCGCGATAATTGCCGCATTCGTCAAACGAAAGCGTAACAAGGTTTTTGACAGGGAAGAATGCCTCGCTGTTGAGCGATTCAACCTTGTATTTTTTCATCGCGTTTGTCACCGCAAGCGTTGCAAGAGATTTGTCCTCCACGATTTTCGGAGAATAAGAATATTTTACTGTCAGCGATTTTACTCCCGCACCGACGGTGAATGTGTGCTTTATGTTGGTTTTGTCATCCTCGGGTGTGATTTTGCCATTTGTCGAAAAAACAATCATTACCTAATCCTTCTTAAATATATAATATACAATTATATCATCAACATTGCATTAATTCTATTGATTAAGTTAAACAAAAATGGTATAATTTTTTTGGTGATTATAATGGAATTGAATTTAAAAAGCTGGATGTCGCTTATAGACGGCGGCAAAAATCTCTTTTCGCTTGATATTCCGGGCACTCACGATTGCGTAACGCAGTATATCCGCCTTGCGCATTTTTTCAGGTGTCAGGATTCAGATATATATTCTCAACTTTGCCTCGGCGTGCGTGCTCTCGATATTCGCGTGCAGTCACTCGGCGACCGACTCGGAATGGTGCACGGTTTGTTTAAGGCGTATAATACCTCCGTATTTGATAAGCAAATGGATATGGAGGATGTTTTGAATCAATGTTACAAATTTCTCGATGAAAATAAGAGCGAAGCAATCATTTTTCAGTTTAAAAACGATTCCAACAAGGAAAATATAAAATGTTTTAACAATCTTTTTTATACATACATTTCAAAAAATAAGGACAAATGGTTTCTTGAAAACCGCATTCCGACATTGGACGAGGCAAGGGGCAAAATCGTGCTTATCCGCCGCTGTAAAATGGATTTGGATAATCTTGACTTTTCGGATGAAAACACCGGCTTGGATTTTTCGCGTTGGGTTGAGCAAATAACTGCCGTTCCCGAGCCGCTCACTCTTGAAACTAAATCAATAGACAATGCCGTTTTTGTTATTCAGGACAGATTTAAGTACAAACCCATTCCGCGATGGAACGATTGCGTCAAGCCGTTTCTCGACGAAAGAGCACCGTTTGACGGTAAATATGTTATTTGCTATTTGTCAACGGCGGGCGGATTAAAAGGACCGAAGAAAAACGCCGATTATATCAACGCGCGCTTTTTGCCGTATCAATTTGATAAGTCAAAATATTACGGTACGGTTTATGTCGATTTTCCCACAAGCGAGCTTACAACAAAAATTATTCTTAACAATTTTATTGACTTGAATGTATAATCAATAGATGTTATAATCTTATAAATTTATATGCGAGGTGATAGCATGAAAAAATCAGTCAGCATTTTACTCTCTGTTCTTTTTCTTGCTGTCACCTTGCTTTCTTTTACTCCGCTTGCGTTTGCACAATCACAGACAACCGATGTTAAAAAAACACAGCTCGGCTCAACGGACACATATTATCAATACAGTGCGTCGCAAAAACTGCTCACAATCTCGGGCAACGGCGCAACCGCTTCGTTTTCCGACAACGGCACAGGTCAGCCGTGGTACGATTGGCGCGGCGACAGCATCGACAAGGTGGTTGTCGAAAACGGAATAACCGAAATAGGGGATTATCTTTTGTATCAGGTGCGCGCTGCGAAAATTGATTTGCCCGACACGCTGACAAAAATCGGAAATTATGCGTTTTACGGCACTCTCGGTGTGACAGAGTGGAATATTCCGTTCGGTGTTACATCAATAGGTTCAAATGCCTTTGCCGGTTGCAATACAATGACCTCAATCACACTGCCCGACACGCTCAAAACAATAAATTACAACGCGTTTGCAAACTGTTATGCATTGACTGATATTACATTGCCGTACAGTATTACAACGCTCGGCTCAAACACCTTTAAAAATTGCACCGCGCTTGAAAATGTAAAGTTTCAAAGCCTCACTGCGACAATCAAAATCGGCAACAGCTGTTTTTTAGGCTGTGCAAATCTCAAAAATGTTGTGTTCCCTATGAATGCGACAATGGGCGTCAAGTCGTTCGGCTATAAAACAACCTCAACCAAATATACCGATGTTTCAATGACAGTGTTCGATTCCTCGTCGCCGTATGTTTATGCGCAAAGTCAAAGCATTCCGTTTATACTTTACAGCGATATAGAGGTTGAGTGCGCAGTCGGCTATGAGAATACCTATACCGACGATAATATAAACGATTCATATACATACATTTTCACATCCGACAGCGACGGCAAATACAATTTCTACACTCGCGGTGATTGCGATGTCACGGCGGTTTTGACCGATAAAAACGGCGTTCAGCTTGCAACAAGCGATGATATTTCAAATTCCGACAGAAACATTTGCATTTCATACGATTTAAAGGCGAACGAAAGCTATAAGCTCGTTGTTTCGTCATACAAGGCGCTCGGCACATATACTTTGTGGATTTATCCGGACGCAATAGCCGATTTCTCAATTAACGGAACGGCTACCGCACCGGCTGTGCAAAAAATGCAAACCGTTGACGATAATTTGCTTAAAAATTTTGTGCTTACAATTAATTTTGAAAACGGATTGAGCGATAAAGTCTATTATTCGCCCGATTTTTTCAACGCAACATATTTAAAACAGCATCCCACCAAATTGACCTGCGGTGTTAATGACGCACAGCTTGAAATCGGCAGGGTGACGGCAAAATACAAGCTCACCGTCACACATACATATTCGTCGAAATATGTCAATTACACCGAGGATACAGACGGCTATAATCTTTATTCCTGCGTTCTTTGCGATGATTCGTACAAGGCAGATTTCGTTGCAACCCCTGCAATAAAAATCACCGGCAGAGCTGTTATGGCAGAGGATAAGCAGGGCAATCATCCGCACAATGTGCCATACAAATATACAAAAATAATCGTTGACGATGTTAAAAGCGTCAATGACAGATATTATACCGTTGCCGATGACGGAACTTGGTGTATAAACACTTTTAATGCAGTCAATATCACCTTTGTCAATGAAAACGGCGCCGATGTCAAATTCTCCTACCGTGTTGACGGACTTGAGCCGTACACTGTTGTCGATTACGGCGATGTCGCATTTTGCGGCTACGATTTTGACAAAAACGGCTACTGCAACGGAAAAGATTTTGCCTATTTCCTTCACGAAAAGCAAAAGGACTGCGGCGAGGATTATATTCAGTTTTTCCCGAACTTCCTCGGCGGCAAAAATTTTAAAAATTAGCATTATAAAAATTAGCATTATTTAGCATTATTTAGTTGAAATAGTAAAATAAAAAATGTATAATATATTATCTTATTTTACAATATACGGAGGACATATTATGAAAAAAGTTGCAATCATTATGGGCTCTGACAGCGATTTGCCTGTTGTTGCCCCTGCAATCAAGCAACTAAAGGAGCTTGGTATCAAAACAGAGGTCAGAGTTATGTCGGCTCACAGAACACCTAAGGCTGCGCAGGAATTCAGCGAAAATGCCATTGAAAACGGCTTTGGAGTTATCATCGCCGCAGCAGGCATGGCGGCTCATCTCGGCGGAGTTCTTGCCGCATCAACAACACTGCCGGTTATCGGCATCCCTTGCTCGGCAAAGGTGCTTGACGGTATGGATGCAATGCTTGCAACCGTTATGATGCCTCCGGGAATCCCGGTTGCCACAGTCGGCGTCAACGCTGCCAAGAACGCGGCACTTCTTGCCGCAGAAATTATTGCGGTAGGAAATGATGACCTTATGCAAAAGCTTATCGCAATGCGTAAAGATATGGCAGACGCCGTTGTCGAAAAGGACAAGGCACTTCAGGAAAAAATTAAAGAATTATAATATAAACCCACATAAACAGACAAGGAGAAAAATATGGAAAACAGTTACAGCGAAAGTTATGCGGCAGCAGGCGTTGATGTTACAGCAGGTTACGAATCTGTCGAGCTTATTAAATCGCATGTCAAAAGAACAACCATTCCGGGCGTAATTGGCTCAATCGGCGGCTTCGGCGGAATGTTTGAGCTTGCATCGGGCGAATATAAAAATCCCGTTCTTGTTTCCGGCACAGACGGCGTCGGCACAAAAATCAAACTTGCGTTCCTTATGGACAAGCACGATACGGTCGGTATTGACTGCGTTGCAATGTGCGTAAACGATGTTGCGTGCTCGGGTGCAAAGCCGCTGTTTTTCCTTGATTATATCGCTTGCGGCAAAAACTATCCAGAAAAAATCGAGCAAATCGTAAAGGGTGTCGCAGAGGGTTGTGTTCAGGCAGGCTGTGCACTTGTCGGCGGCGAAACCGCAGAGCATCCCGGCCTTATGCCAAAGGAAGAATATGACCTTGCAGGCTTTACCGTTGGTATCGGCGAAAAGGACAAACTCGTTTCGGGCGAGCATCTCAAATCAGGCGACGCGCTCATCGGCGTTGCTTCATCGGGCGTTCATTCAAACGGATTTTCGCTTGTAAGAAAAGTTTTCAATATCAATGAAGAAAGAATCAATGTTCAGGTTGCCGAGCTTGGTAAAACACTCGGCGAGGAACTTCTCACACCTACAAGAATTTATGTTAAACCGCTCCTCACATTGATGGACAGCGTTCGCGTTAACGCTATCAGCCACATCACCGGCGGCGGCTTTTATGAGAATGTGCCGAGAATGCTCAATGACGATACATTGGCTGTTATCGAAAAGGATAAATGTTTCAAAAAGCCTATTTTTGACCTTATCCAAAAAGAGGGCAACATTTCGGAGCACGATATGTATAATACCTTCAATATGGGCACAGGTCTTGTAATCGCTGTTGATTCCGACAAGGCTGACGAGGCTGTTCGTATCCTCAATTCCTGCGGCGAGCAGGCTGCAGTAATCGGCGAAATCAAAAAAGGCGAAAAAGGAGTAACCCTTTTATGATGAACATTGCGGTTTTTGTTTCCGGCGGCGGAACAAATCTTCAGGCACTTATCGACGCTCAAAACAGGGGCGAGATTAAAAACGGCAAAATCACATTTGTTCTTGCATCAAACGATGGCGCTTATGCTCTCGAAAGAGCAAAAAAGGCGGGCATACCCACTGCGGTTGTCAGCAGAAAATCATATTCATCAAAAGAGGAGTATGACAAGGCAATTCTTGCGCAACTTGACGGCAAAAATATAGACCTTATCGTTCTTGCCGGCTTTCTTTCGATTCTCGGCAAGGAACTGGTCGAAAAATACGCAAACAAAATCATCAATATTCACCCAAGTCTGATTCCGCTTTTCTGCGGCGACGGCTTTTACGGCAAAAAGGTGCACACGGCTGTTTTGGCAAGCGGAATGAAGGTCACCGGCGCAACCGCTCATTTTGTAAACGAAATTACGGACGGCGGCGCAATCATTCTCCAAAAAGCTGTACCGATAGAGCAGGGCGACAACGAGGATATTTTGCAATACCGCGTTATGCGTCAGGCGGAGTGGGAAATTCTCCCCAAGGCTGTTTCGCTTTTCTGCGAGGGCAGAATTAAAATAAACGGCAATAAAACAGAAATTATATAACTCAATAAGAGGTGAAAATATGCAGATTAAATCACTTGCAACAGAGCTTAACACAAACACATATCCCGGCAGAGGCATTGTTTTGGGCAAATCAAAGGACGGCAAAAAGGCTGTTATCGCTTATTTTATTATGGGCAGAGGCGCAAATTCACGCAACAGAATTTTCGAGGAAAACGACCGCGGCGGAATTCGCACAAAGGCATTTGATGAGTCAAAAATGGAAGACCCGAGTCTTATTATTTACAATCCCGTTTTGAAAATCGACGGCAAAACAATCGTTACAAACGGCGACCAAACCGACACGATTTATGACCATATGAAAGAGGGCTTTTGCTATCACCATGCGCTTGTCACAAGAGAGTTTGAGCCTGACGCTCCAAACTACACTCCGAGAATTTCGGGCGTTGTTAAGCCAAACGGCGATTATAATCTTTCAATCCTAAAATCAAATCTCGGTATGCCGGAGTGTGTAAGATATTTCTTTGAATATCCGGCTCATCCGGGTATGGGTCATTTCATCCATACATACGAGCATGACGGCGACCCTATTCCGTCATTTGAGGGCGAGCCTACTCCTGTTGAAATCGACGGCTCGGATATTGACGCTTTTACCTCGACGGTATGGGATAATCTTAATGAGGACAACAAGGTTTCTCTTTTTACACGCTTTATCAATCTTGAAAACGGCGAAGAGGAAACAAGAATAGTTAATAAGAATAAGTAATTTGTTATAGGGTGACTTTTTGTCACCCTTAACGTGTTTTTTGAAGTCAGGCTCTGCGGTGGTTTAAGCAGGGCATATGCTGTGATTTTTGCAGCGGAAAGGTTATTTTTATGAGAGTTTTAGTTGTTGGCGGCGGCGGAAGAGAGCACGCCCTTATCAGAAAAATAAAAGAATCGAAAAAGGTTGATTATATAGCTTGCTGTCCGGGTAACGGCGGCATTTCTTATGACGCGGAGTGTTTTGATGTCGGCGCAACTGATATAGACGGCGTTGTTGCACTTGCAAAAAAAATCAGCGCGGATTTTGTTGTTGTCGCACCCGATGATCCGCTTGTTATGGGTATGGTTGACGCACTCAACAAGGAGGGCTTTGCAACATTCGGACCGAATGCAAACGCCGCAATTATCGAAGGCTCAAAGGTCTTTTCAAAAAATCTTATGCTCAAATACAATATTCCCACTGCGGAATATAAAGTTTTCTCTGACCCTGCCGATGTTATTGCATATATTAAGGATAAGAACGAATTTCCGACAGTCATCAAGGCTGACGGCCTCGCACTCGGCAAGGGTGTAATCATTCCCGAAACACTCGAGCAGGCAGAGTCGGGCGTTAAGGAAATTATGGAGGACAAAATTTTCGGTGAAAGCGGCAACAATGTTGTTGTCGAGGAATTTTTGACAGGTCCCGAGGTTTCCGTTCTTGCATTTACCGACGGCAAATGTGTAAAGCCGATGGTGTCATCAATGGACCACAAGCGTGCGCTTGACGGCGACAAGGGTCTTAACACGGGCGGTATGGGCACCGTTTCACCGAATCCTTATTATACTGACGAAATTGCCGCAGAATGTATGGAAAAAATCTTTCTACCGACAATAAACGCCATGAACAGTGAGGGAAGAAAGTTCAAGGGTTGTCTTTATTTCGGCTTGATGCTCACCCCGAAGGGACCGAAAGTTATCGAATACAACTGCCGCTTCGGCGACCCTGAAACGCAGGTTGTGCTCCCTCGCCTTAAAACCGATATTATTGACATTTTTGAGGCTATCAATAACGGCACATTGTCGGAGCTTGATATTGAATGGAGCGACGAGGCGTGCGCATGCGTAATTATGGCGTCGGGCGGTTATCCGAAATCATATCCGAAGGGAATTGAAATCTGCGGCCTTTCAAACGGTCAGCTTGACGGTGTAACGGTTTATCACGCAGGCACAAAACTTGACGGTGACAAACTTGTTACGGCAGGCGGCAGAGTTCTCGGCGTAACAGCTCTTGGCTCCGATTTGCCGACAGCGCTTGACAAAGCATATGCCGCTGTTGAAAAAATCAAATTCAACGGCGCACATTATCGCCGCGATATAGGGCAAAAAGCACTGAATGCACTTAAGTAAGAGCGTAATAAGGTTAAAAAATTGTGAATTTTTAACAATTAATACAAAAAGTTGTTGACAATTATACAAATTGGAATTATACTTTCATATGAACATAATTATTTTGTATCATTTTATTAAATTGTTCAATTTTCAGACAAGAGGTTTTATGATATGGCAACAGTAAAGAAGAATAATAAAAAGAAATTTGTTGTGCCTATTTGCCTTGTGCTTGTTGTTGCAATCATTTTGGTTGCAATCAGTGCAAAAAACTATGCCGCATACGGTCAGTTCAGACTTAAAACGGATGGCGAAGAGGTTACGCTCAGCACAATTTCAACACAAAACATTATTGAATCCGTTAATGCAACCGGCGATGTTACCGCAGGTGTTACAAAGGAATACAAAGTTCCTGCCGTTGCAACGGTAAAAGAGGTTTTCGTCAAAGTCGGCGATCAGGTTAAAAAGGGCGACAAACTCGCAACATTTAACACCGACAACCTCAATTCTCAAATTCAGTCACTCAATACAAATTATAACGAGTCAAAGGCTGCTTACGAATCGGCAGCTGCATCACAGGCTTCTGCAAAGAAAAAACTTTCGGCTGTAAATTCTAAAATTTCAAAGCTTGAAAAGCAGGTCGCAAAGCTTGAAAAACAGCAGGCGAAAGAGTCGAAAACAACCACAAGGAAAAAGACTACTACAAAGAGGCATACAACAACCACAACAAAGCCGACCACTACAAAAAGGCCGACTACAACCACCACGACTACAACAACGGCGACCACAACAACCACAGCCGCAACACCCGGCTCAATGGCTGAATCACTTGCCGAGATTGCCAAATCGCTTTCAAAACTTACAAATGATATTGAAACGATGACAAAACTCCTCGAGGTTATTTCAAAAACTATCAGCGACGCACTTGCATCGGGTGACTACAGCCCCGATTCTATCGCACAAAAATGCGGTGATGCAGTTGCCAAAGCAATCAAGGAGGGTATTATCGACGAAACAAAGCTCATCATTGACAGCGGCATAGCCGTAGATATGGTTGAGGCAGCCGTTGCGTCAATCGACTGGGCAAGTGTTGCCAAGGAAATCACAAGCACTACCGCTGTTCAACTCACAGCGTCACAAATTCAGCTTGCTGCACTTTATGCTGAAAGAGAAATTTTCACAGCATCTGCCGATAGCACAATCGTTAATGCTCAAAAGAAATTGATGAACACATCAAAGAACGCTCTTGACACCCTTAAGGAAGCCCAAAAGGATCTTGAGGACGGTTGGACAGCATCTGTTGACGGCACGATTACAGAGTGTGATCTTGTTGAGGGCGGTCAGACAACTGCTCTTAAAACAGGCATTAAGCTTGAAAATATGGACCAAATGGTTGCCACAATTTCACTCGGTGAATACGATGTTCACAAGGTTAAGGTAGGAATGAAGGCGACAATCAAAACAGCATACGGCAGCTATACCGGCGAGGTTGCAACGATTGCACCTACCGCAACAGGCGGCTCTGAAGGCTCTGTTCTTGACAGCGTAGGCTCGATGGCAGGCATCAGCGGTCTTTCATCGCTCACATCATCGGGTGCAGGTGTTGAATGCACAGTTACTATTGACAATCCGGATGAAAACATCATAATCGGATTTGACGCCGATGTTAAAATCGTTACAGGTACATATACAAATGTTCCGGCAGTTCCGATTGAGTCAATCGTTCTTGCAAAGGACGGCACATATGTTTACCTCTATGATGAAGAAAAGGGCACTGTTACAAAAACCGCAATCACAACCGGTGCAATTTCCGATTCCGCTTATGAAATTAAGAGCGGAATTAATGTCGGCGACAAAATTGTTGCAACACCGAGTTCAGATTATAAGGAAGACACATTCAAGGTAATTGTTCCTAAAAACAATACAAAATCAACAAGTAAAAAATAAGAGGTAAACGCAGTGAATATAACTGAAAGTTTGAAAATTGCCATCAAGTGTATAAAAGCAAATTGGATGCGTTCTCTGCTTACCATGCTTGGCATCATAATCGGCATCACCTCCGTTATTATGATTGTCGGCGCCGGCACAGGTGTAAGAGATTACATCGTCGGTCTTATTGAGGATATGGGCTCAAATGCAGTTCTTGTTTCGGTTGACACAACCCAAGCGGGCGAAAACGACCTTATTACTCTTGATGATGTTGAAAATATCAAGACAAAGGTTCAGGGCGTTGAGCGTTGTTCTCCTATGATGATGGGCTTTGGTAAAGGCACCATTGACAAAACGGCAAGCGAAGTAACCGTTATGATGATAGGCGTTAACAGCGATGTTCAGTTTGCCTTGACTGATGGATGCGAATATGGCAGATTTTTCACCGATGAGGAATATCAGTCAAATTCTCCTATTGCGGTTATGGGTATCGAATCAGCCAAAAGTGTTTTTGGCTATGAAGATGCGACCAACGAAGAAATTACCGTTTCGTCAAGCGGCAAATCAATGAAAATCAAGGTTTGCGGCATTGCAAATGTTGATGCAATCGCAAATACGGTCGGTGGCGGATCAAGCGGAATGAGTGAAATGTTCTCAAAAGCATCGGATAAGGCAATCATCGCCTTGTTTATGCCGTGCACAACGCTCACTCAAATCACCGGCGCAAACACAACACTTGACAATATTTTTGTTATTGCACAGGAAGGCGCAGATTATGACGCTGTCGGCAACGCAACCGTTAACTATCTTAAAGCCGCTCACGGCAATTATGAATCGGGTATGTATAGCTCACAGAATATGGCGACATATATCGAGATTGTAGATGTTATTATGAATGTCCTCACAATCTTTATTGCCGGTGTAGGCGCCATTTCACTTATTGTCGGCGGTATCGGTGTAATGAATATTATGCTCGTTTCGGTAACTGAACGAACGCGTGAAATAGGTATCAGAAAATCACTGGGTGCGAAAACGCGAGTGATAACGATGCAATTCTTGACCGAATCAATTATATTGTGCCTTATCGGCGGTATAGTCGGGGTTATCCTCGGCATAGCCGGGGCATACGGAGCTTGCTCCATTATTGATATTAAACCAAATATAAGCATTTGGATTGTTCTTCTTGCGCTCCTGTTTTCCAGCGGCGTCGGATTGTTCTTCGGAATTTATCCTGCAAGAAAGGCTGCTCAACTCAGCCCTATCGACGCACTCAGAAGCGAATAAAATTTATGATTATACCGAATATCCTGCAAGCCTAAATACTTGCAGGGTATTTTTTTACCACTGTTGCAAAAATGTTTAAAGTATGTTATTATATGTGCAGTAATGAGAGGTGCTTTTATGAGTGAAATCACTAATGATATAATAAATTCTTTTGATTATCGCGGCAAGGTCGTTTCGTGTGTCGAATTCGGCTCGGGACATATTAACAGAACATATTTGCTTTCGACCGCCGATGACGAGCAGGAGTATAAATATATTCTTCAGCAGCTCAACGGCGAGGTGTTTAAGAATATTGACCGACTTATGGAAAATGTTTTTGCCGTGACTTCGTATCTTCGCGATGTTATCAAAGTTTCTGGCGGCGACCCGAACAGGGAAACGCTCCATTTCATCCGCACAAAATCGGGCGACAAATATTATACCGACGCAAACGGCTCGTTTTATCGTATGTATATTTTTGTCGACAACAGCATATGCTATAACACGGTTGAAAACTCACAGCTTTTCAAATCAAGCGGCATTGCATTCGGCAGATTTCAAAAAAGACTTGCCGGTTTTGATGCAAGCACTCTTTATGAAACAATACCTAATTTTCATAATACACAATGGCGCTACATAAATGAGTTTTTGAAAGCGGTAGACGAGGATAAAGCAGGCAGGGTTTCAACATGCACTGATGAAATCAAATTTGTTAAAGACAGAAAAGACGATACGGGCGTTTTAACTTCACTGATTGATGAGGGCAAGTTGCCGCTCCGCGTCACTCACAATGACACTAAACTCAACAATGTTATGTTTGACAAAACAACGAATGAGTGCATTTGCGTCATTGATTTAGATACCGTTATGCCCGGTCTTGCGCTTTATGACTTCGGCGACTCAATCCGCTTTGGCGCAAATACTGCCGCAGAGGATGAGGCGGACCCCTCCAAGGTCAGCCTTAATTTGGAATATTTCAGAGCATATGCGGAGGGCTTTTTGTCCGAGGCAGGCTCGTCACTCAATCAATGCGAGCTTGACAAACTTGCATTTTCCGCAAAGATGATGACTTTTGAGTGCGGAATGAGATTTTTGACAGATTATCTCAACGGCGATGTGTATTTCAAAACAGCTTATCCCGAGCATAATCTTGTCAGGGCAAAAAATCAGTTCAAACTTGTTGCCGATATGGAGGACAAGATGGACGAAATGAATAATATTATTAAGGACATTTGTAATCAATAAATTTTTAACATATTAAACAAAGGGGATTGTTATGAAGTTGAATTATGAAAAACCGTTTATGAATGTTGAAATGTTTGTTACCTGCGGGATTGTTACCACCTCCGACAATGACAATACAACCACCACCGAGGTGACTACTACACAGACACCCGGACTTATTGACGATGATGTTTATGATGTAAAATAGTCTTTGAATTAATATGCTGAAAAGCTGTCGCGGCTCTAATCGGGCTGTGACAGCTTTTTATTTGTCTTGTATTATATTGATATTGTATTGATGTTAATCCAACGCGTCTGATACTGCGTTGCCTGCCTCATTTACTGCGCCGCCGGCACCGCTTGCAGCCTCTCTCGCTCCGTTGCCTAAATCGTCTCCGACCTTGTCCGCCTTGCTTTCGGCTTCACTCATACCGTTTGAAACATCGCTTGAAAGGTCGTTTGTAGTTTCATTGTTTGTTGTGGTTTGTGTGGTTGTTTTTGTTGTTGATTCTTTAGTTGTGTTTGTGTCGTTGTTTGATTTGCCGCAGGCGGTGAAAACTGCCGCTGCAATGACAATTGACGCTATAACAGTCAAAATTCTTTTCATAGCAAGTTCATAGCCTTTCCGACTACAATTGTTAATTTTTTCTGCACCCTATTGTAGCCGGATAGGGCGAGAGTTTTAGTGAACAATATGTTCACTTATGCCTATTGTTTACGAAATTTTCATTTTTATACATTATTTTACCAAAGTTCCGTTCTCTGAGTTTAAAAGAAGCATTATATCCTCCTCGTCGCCCGTGTCACAGTTAATATAAATCAAAGCGTCCTCGCCCGTGTCCCTGCCGGTACAGCGGTATTCGTAGCAGTCAACTTCAATTCCGCTTTCTTTCGGAATTACGCATTGCTTAACCGAATTGATTTTCATATATGATGATACGCCTTTGCGGCAATCCTTTTCCGATTTTTTCGCCTCTTTAGGCTTTCTGTCGGTGTGATTTGTCAAATATGTTGCAGCGTCGATTGACAAAATTTTGCCGTCATCAAGCGAAACGGAGCATTTGATTAAATCGGGGTAATAATAAACATTGTTCTTGCAATATACATATGATATTGTGCAAATGTTTTCGCTGATTATATAATAACATTCTTTCATATCGGCATATCCGATATATTTTAAAAACTCAGCTCCGATATTGATTGCGTTTTCAACAGAAATTGATGAGGTCGGCACCGTGCCCGAATAAAGAATACTCTTGATATATCCGCCCTGCTTTGTCACAATCACGGTGTATCTGCCGCTTTTGTATGTGTAGCAGGGAATTTTTGAATCGTCCGCGCCTGAAAAGTTGATTTTGTTTTTACTGACGCCGATTACCTTTGCTGCAATCTCGGCGCATTGTTCCTTTGTTTTTAATTTCGCTTTTTGCACAAGGGCCGATTTTTTGTTCAGTATTTGGTCTGAAAACGGACCGTCATATAAGAGCGTGGGAAAATCCTCAAATGTTGTCGCACTCCTTGAAAAGCCGTTTGATAACGATGTTACGCTCAGATTCTCCGTGTTTGCAACCTCGCCGCTCGATATTTTGCCGCCTTTAGCAACAATGTTTACCATTTCGCTTGTTGCGTTTGAAAATTTTTCGGCATATTCAAGCAAAACCTTGATGTTCTTGTGCTCTTCGTCGCTGATTTTTTCGCCTTTCTCGATTTTCGCCCCGATGTATTGTGCATAATCGCTTGCCTGACTCAAAAATTTGTATGTGTTGCAAAGTTCCATTTGTCCGACGGGCAAACGACTGAGCGCATTTTTTGCCGTTGCGCATTGAGCGTATAAATCTCTGTTTAAATCATAGATTTCGCCCGACGAGCCGGAATACAGCGTTTTGTTCAAATCGGTGTTCACATTGTTTAAGCACTCGCTCAATTCGGTCAGAGACTGTTGATAGTTGACTTCGAGCTGTGACTTGTATTTGTTCATATTTGCCGTGTTTACAAGCACCGAGGTTATTAACACAACAAGTGCAAAAACAGTAAATGATATTATTCTGATATAGCTTCTTTTTTGCATAGGTATCTGCCTTTCAGTATTTGATTGACAAATTTAGTATTCACACAAAAATTTGCCTTATTCACTTATTTTTTCAAATATTGTTACAAATTGTTTGCAAGTGTAAATGTACTATGATATAATATTACCGATTATGAAAATGGGGTAGTGTTATTATGAACGCTGTTGAAAAAAAGAGAATAGTTGTCAAGGTCGGCACATCAACCTTGACCCACAAAACAGGAAAAACAAATATTGCACGCATGGCAAAGCTTGCCTCCGTGCTTGCCGATTTGCATAATATGGGCAACGAGGTTGTCCTTGTTTCAAGCGGTGCAATCGGCATCGGTTATACAAAACTCGGCTTGAAAAAACGCCCCGAAACGATAAAGGGCTTGCAGGCTGCTGCCGCAATCGGTCAAAGCGAGCTTATGTTTTTGTATGACAAATTTTTCGGCGAATACGGCGTTGTTGTGTCACAGCTTTTGTTTACCTCCGATGCTTTAAGGCACAGTGACGGTAAAAAACACCTTATTGATACTTTCAATCAGCTTTTTGAATACGGCTCAATCCCTATTGTAAACGAGAATGACAGCGTTTCGGTTGAGGAACTTTCAAGCGGCGATAATGACAGTATGTCTGCCAATGTGGCAACGCTCATCAATGCCGACATTTTGATTTTGCTCACCGATACGGATGGACTTTATGATTCAAACCCCAACGAAAATCCCGACGCTCAGCTTATTCACACAGTTGAAAAAATAACACCCGAAATTGAGTCTGTCGCAGGCGGCGCAGGCAAAAACGGCACCGGCGGATTTATCACAAAAGTGAACGCCGCAAAACACGCCGTTTCAAACGGAATCCCCGTTGTTGTCACAAACGGCAAAAAGCCGACTGATATATATAAAATTTTGAACGGCGAGCAAATCGGCACAAGATTTGTCGCAGAATAATTATTTGATTTAAATTTGATTTTATGATATTTCAATCAACATTTTTCAGAAAGGCTATGGTATTATTATGACAGTATCGGAGCTTGGCAAAAGAGCAAAGTCAACGCAATCGTTTTTATCAATGGCAACCACCGACGATAAAAACAAGGCGCTGCGCGCAATCGCCATTTCGCTTATAGAAAATCAGGACAAAATCATTGCCGCAAATAAAACAGACCTTGAAAACGGCAAAGTAAGCGGACTTTCGAGCGGTATGCTTGACCGCCTTATGCTTAATTCCGAGCGAATCGACGGCATTGCACAGGGTGTTTTGCAGGTTGCAAAACTTGAGGACGAGTGTGGCAAAACGATTTATGAATATAAAAAGGATAACGGACTTTGTATCAAAAAAATCACCGTGCCGATTGGCGTAATCGGTATTATTTTTGAGGCCCGTCCGAATGTTACCGCCGATGCCGCGGCGCTTTGTCTTAAAAGCGGCAACGCCGTTATTTTGAGAGGCGGAAAAGAGGCTATAAATTCAAACAAAGCGATTTGCGAAGCAATGCGCAATGCAGTCAAAAGCGAGGGCTTTCCCGAGAATATTATTCAGCTTGTCGAGGACACTTCGCGTCAGTCGGCAACCGATATGATGAAAATGACCGACTATCTCGACTGTCTTATCCCGCGCGGCGGCAAGGGACTCATTAAATCCGTTGTCGAAAATTCAACCGTTCCGGTTATCGAAACCGGTTCGGGCAACTGTCACATTTTCGTTGATGAAACAGCCGATATTGATATGGCGGCAAATATCATTTTTAACGCAAAAACACAGCGCATCAGTGTGTGCAATGCTTGCGAAAGTCTTGTTATTCACAGCAAAATTATCGACAAGGCGCTCCCTGCAATTAAGGCAAGGCTTGACGAAAAGAATGTTGAAATCCGCGGCGACGAACGCGCAATGGCAGCTTGCCCGGGCATTAAGCCGGCTACCGACGAGGATTTTTATACCGAATATCTGGATTATATAATCAGCGTTAAAACTGTTGATTCGCTCGACGAGGCGATTGCTCATATCAACGAGCATTCAACGGGTCACAGCGAGTCGATTATCACACAAAACAATCAAAATGCCGACAAATTTATGCAGTGCATTGATTCGTCGTCGGTTTATGTCAACGCCTCGACAAGATTTACCGACGGCTTTGAATTCGGCTTGGGTGCCGAAATCGGCATTTCAACACAAAAGCTCCACGCAAGGGGACCGGTAGGACTTGCAGGGCTTACTTCTACAAAATATCTTATTTACGGAGACGGACAAATCAGAGAATGAGCAAAAACAATTATTTTGAAAACGACAACATAGACGCAGAAAGATTAAAACGGCAAAAGGCGAGAAAGCGCAAAAAGACAGCAAAGTGTTTTTTGACAGTTTTGGGCCTTATCGTTGTTGCCGTTGCGGTGTTTTTGATTACGGTCAAAATCTGTGTACCCGATTTTGATTTTAAAACGCTTATCCCCGACAACATCTCACAGATGATTAATGCTGACAGCAAAAAATCGACTACTCCCGACACAACGGCTCAGCCTTCGACCGCTCAGCCTGCGACCGCTCAACCTATGACGCAAAAACCCGAGAGTGAATTGCTTACATATCTTCCTGCCGAAGATTTTGCATTTAAAACCTCTGTTCAGGGCAACCATCTCGGCAATTTGCTCAACGGCGGCAAGATTGGCACAGATATGACATATGTTTATCATATTTCAAACGGCGACGGTATTTATCGCTTTGAGCCAAACGGCGAAACATACGCCAAAAGCTTTTCAACCGATGACAGCCTATCATCGCTTAATCTTCGAGGCGAGTATTTTTATTATGTCGATGACGACGACAATTGCCTTTATCAATTGCCAAAGGGCACATCAAAGGCCAAAAAGCTTGCCGAAAATGTAAAATTCGCATATGTTTATGACGCAACGATTTATTATATAACAACAAATAATTCGCTTTGCACAATGAGCGTTAAGGAGCAAACGCCGACTGTCCTTTATTCTTCTGACGATAACGAGATGAATTTTGTCGGCATTTCGCTTGACCGTGTGTTTGTCAGCGTTACAGGCTCCGACGGCACAGTCGAATACTACACCGTTCAAAACGCCGCAAACTCAACTGCCGTTAAGTTCAAAAGCGACAGCGCCGACGGCGAAATTAAATCGCTCCAGCTTGAAAACGGATATATGTATTATTATCAGCGCCGTGATGACGGCTCGTATGATTTAATCCGCCAAAAATTCGGCAGCGAAAAAACGGTGACCCTGCTCGAGGGCGCAACGACTACCGACTATGTAACCGTTGATTCAAACCGCGTGTATTATTCCGATTTCGACGGCTCAAAATACCGTATGAAGGAAATCAATATGAATAATAATAAAACGAAGGTTATGCTCACGGTAAATTCCGTCGGAGAGTCAAACACGCTCAAATTTTATCACGGCGGCGAGTATGATTTCATCATCGGCAAAAAGTCAGACGGCGGTGGCAGAGTGTATATTTCAAGCTCGAATTTAACATCGTCAACCGACACCATGCGTTTTAAAAACGGCAAATGGAGCTATTAAAATAAAAAGCACAAGAGGATTTTATTTTGGATAAATATAAAAAATTAGCCACAAATACCTTAATATTTGCAATAGGCACATTTTCATCAAAAATACTCAGCTTTTTGCTGATGCCTTATGTTACACGAATGCTCGGCACGGGCGACTACGGCTCTGCCGACCTTATTCAGCAAACGGCAAATGTGCTCATTCCCATCGTATTTTTGCAGATTAACAGCGCTTGCCTCCGCTTTGCGCTTGATAAAAACGAAGACAAGGGAAATGTTTTCACAATCGGCATAAGAGTTACATTGCTCGGCTTTGTTGTGTTCCTGCTTTTTGCACCGATTATTTCGATAATCAAGGTCAACGATTTCAATCTCGGAAACTATATAATTTTGATATATGCTTTTGTGCTTGTTTCCGGATTTCGTCAGCTTTGCCAGCAGTTTGTAAGAGGTTGCGGCAAAGTTACGATTTTTGCCGTTGACGGCATTCTTGCAACTGCAACAACGCTTGTTTTCAATCTGCTTTTCCTCGGTCCGTTCCATTGGGGCGTTACCGGCTATGTCGTTGCAATAATCGCAAGCGATGCCTGCTCGGTGCTGTTTTTGTTCGTAACCTGCAAGTTGTGGCGCTATGTCAAAATCAAAGGCGTTACAAAAGGCGTTTGCAAGGAAATGCTTAAATATTCAATCCCCATGATGCCGAGTATTATCCTTTGGTGGGTAATTAATGTTTCCGACAGATATATGGTCACATATTTTATCGGCTCTGCGGCAAACGGCTTATATACCGCTGCGTCAAAAATCCCGAATTTCATTATTATGTTTTCGTCAATATTTATCGATGCCTGGCAGCTTTCAGCCGTTGACGAGTATGATAATGACGGCAAGGGCAGATTTTTCACAAATGTTTTCAGAGTTTATTCGGGCGGTGTTTTTGCCGCCGCATCGGGACTTATCGTGTTCTGCCAGCTTATAACAAAAATTCTTGTAAGCAGCAGTTATTACGATTCGTGGCAGTATGTCCCGATTTTGATTATTTCGACAACACTTTCTTGTTTTGTTAACTTTCTTGCATCTGTATATATGGCGTCCAAAAAAACGATTATGGGCATGGTCACCGCTTTTGCCGGTGCAATAACAAATGTTGTTTTGAATTTGATTTTGATTCCGAGAATGGGCCCGTCGGGTGCGGCTGTCGCAACGGTAACGGCATTTATTGTTGTGTTTATCACAAGAGCGATAGACACAAAAAAATATGTCAATATCAATTTCAGCACACCTGCTATGGTAACTGAGGTTGTTATTTTGGCGGCGCAGGCGGCTGTTATGATATTTATGCAAAGCGGCATCGCAATGTATGCGATTGAGCTTGCACTGCTTGTTGTTATGCTTGTGTTTAACTACAAGCCGATTAAGGAACTTATGGTGCTTTTGGCTGATAAATTTTTGAAAAAAGGCAGGAAAAATAAGTCTTGATACTTATTTAGTGTTGCAAAACATACAATTTTAGTGTATAATACACAAAATGTTATAAATATAACACACAATATTGCAAATTATTTGGAGGATTTGTATGAAATCTACTATTTCTACTTCCCAAGCAAAAAAGATGATTACCGATAAGCTTTCTCACTTTTTCGGTGTTTCTCCCGCAGATGCAACAGACGAGCAGTTTTATAAGGCTGTTGCAATGATTGTGCGTGATCGCTTGTCGGCTCAAAACAGCGAATTTCGCCACGTTGCAGACGGTCAGGATTCAAAGCAAATTTACTATTTGTGTATGGAATTTCTTATGGGCCGTTCACTCAGAAACAATCTTTACAATCTCGGCCTTGTTGAAACATTTGATGCGGCGCTTGATTCAATGGGCGTAAAACTCGAAAAACTTTATGAGCAGGAGCCTGACGCAGGTCTCGGCAACGGCGGTCTCGGCAGACTTGCCGCTTGTTATCTTGACGGCCTTGCAACAAACGGTTTTCAGTCAATGGGCTACTCAATCCGCTATGAGGCAGGCATTTTTAAGCAAAAACTTGTTGACGGTTGGCAGACAGAACTTCCCGATTTTTGGCTTCCGGGCGGCGATGTTTGGCTTGTTCCGCGTGAGGAGCGCGCATGCGAGGTTAAATTTGAAGGCAGAATTGAGGACAGTTGGGACGGCGACTATCACCATGTAAACCATGTTGACGCAAATGTTGTCACCGCTATTCCTTATGATATGTATGTTTCGGGCAAAGGCAAAGGCGTTTCAAGACTTCGCCTTTGGGCGTCCAAAAAGCCCGATTTCGATATGAAATTGTTCAATGAAGGCTCTTATGTCAAGGCAATGGAGCAGTCTGCTATGGCGGAGGCTATTTCAAAGGTTCTCTACCCGGCAGACAATTCTCCCGAGGGCAAGTCGTTAAGACTTCGCCAGCAGTATTTCCTTGTCAGCGCTTCGATTCAGGATATTATTCAGCGCCACCTTACGAAATACGGCACGCTTGATAATCTTCCCGACAAAATCGCAATTCATATCAACGATACTCACCCGACTATGGCTATCCCCGAGCTTATGCGTATTATGCTTGACGAATGCGGCTACGGCTGGGATGAGGCTTGGTCACTTGTTACAAGAACGGTTGCTTACACAAACCACACCGTTATGAAAGAGGCTCTTGAGTGCTGGAGCGAGGAACTTTATTCAAGACTTCTTCCCCGTATTTATCAAATCACCAAGGAGATTGACAATCGTTTCAGAGCGTATGTTTGGTCCGCAACACACGATGCCGATAAAGTTGAGAG
>ERZ824598.1079-NODE-1079-length-37685-cov-4.718735_pt1 | contig 37685 bp, 30 predicted proteins | sample MGYA00519934_ERZ824598 | MGnify/ENA primary metagenome ERZ824598 (study PRJEB31778, sample SAMEA3449177) | human gut metagenome | biome: human gut; feature: human-associated habitat; material: faeces | place: United Kingdom | collected 2010/2012 ...
ACCGTCACGCTGCTTGCGGATACGCGCGAGAATGTGACCATTGACAAGGCGTTGACGCTCGATCTGAACGGCTTTACGCTGAACGGCGGTACGGTGAAGGCAAAGCCCGCTCTGACGATTACCGCACGCATCGTGACGATCAAAGACTCCAGCGAGGCGCAGACCGGCACGATCATGCGTGAGGACACCGCAGAGAACTCCGGCGTTTCCTCACACTATGTCATCGACGTTCAGGGCGGCGGCTGGCTAACCTTTGAGAGCGGAACTGTCAAAAATGACAGCGGTGCAGGCGGTACAAAGGGTGCGTCCCTTGTCCGCGTCGGCGATGACAGCGTTGCCAAGTACCCCGGTCTGAACATCAAGGGCGGCACGTTCACCCAGGATAACTTCATTGTCATCAAGGTTGACCGCGGTGACCTGTTCCTCAACGGCGGCACGCTGAACTGCGCGAACAGCTACGCAGTTGAGAACTGGCATAGAGCGACGATCAAGGGCGGCACGGTCAACGGCAACGTCTCTTCGTGGACATACAGCAGCGGTTTAAACTCCGAGCTTACAATCAAGGGCGGCACGGTCAACGGCAATGTTGAGTCTGTCAGCTATGACGGCGCAGAAGGCAAGCTGGCGAAGGTCGCGATCACCGGCGGCACGGTCAACGGTACGCTCAGTACAAAACGCTATGGTGAGGAAGCCGCTCCCAGCAAGGATATGGCGACCATCGAGGTCACCGGCGGCACGTTCAGCAGTGACCCGACCAAGTATGTGGTCGAGGACTCGGCAGTTACGAATAATAGCGACGGCACTTTCGGCGTAGCAAAGGCGTACCTTGCCAAGGTCGGCGACACCTCCTACTACACCATGGACGAGGCGTTCAAGGCGCAGACCGCAAGCGGCGCTGAAATCGTCCTCCTGCGCGACTACACCACCGGCTCTCCTTTAACTCCGGCTCTGTCCCGTGTAGTCAACCTGAATGGTTACACATGGACCTGCACCGGCACGGACGCGAACAGCGCGGCGTTTGAGATCAACAACCCCAACGCGTCCCTGACGGTGAAGAACGGCAAGATCGTTAGCTCGCAGCTCGTGGGTCTGATCCCGTCGGCGATGGGTGGCACGATCAAGTATGACAACTCGAGCCTCACGTTCGAGAATGTTGAAATGAGCACGACCGCCACGAGCGGCATCGAGACCAACGGCAACAACACGAACGACAGCGTCACGCTGAAAAACAGCACGCTGAACGTTCCCAATGGCTTCGGCATCTACTTCCCGAGCAGCGGCTCGCTGACCATCGACAATTCCACCATCAACGCCAAGACCATGGGCGTGCAGGTCTGCGCGGGCAACCTGAGCATCAACGCGGGCAGCACGATCACGGTTTCCGGCGGCCCGGTCGTAAAGACCGAGAATGACGGCGCGATCCAGGACGGCGCGGCGATCTCCATCGTCAACCGCAAGGGCTATAAGGGCCTTGACAAGATTGAGGTCACCGGTGGCACGTTCACCGCGAAGAGCGGCAACGCAGCCATCAAGGCTTACGATTGGCAGAACAACACCGCGGCTGACTTCACCGCAAGTGACAAGGTCTCCATCTCCGGCGGCACGTTCTCCAGTGCGGTCAAGCCCGAGTATTGCGCCCCCGGCTTCGTCCCCAAGGCTAACAGCGACGGCACTTACGGCGTCACTAGACATTCCTCCGGCAGCAGCTCCAGTGATCCGACTTATGCGGTCTCCGCCCCCAGCAAGACCGAGAACGGCACCGTGACCGTCAGTCCGAAGAGTGCCTCCAAGGGTGATACCGTGACCATTACCGTCAAGCCCGACAGCGGCTACGTCCTCGAGACCCTGACCGTCACCGACAAGAACGGCAATGAGCTGACGCTCAAGGACAAGGGCAACGGCAAGTACACCTTCACCATGCCTGCGGGCAAGGTCGAGGTCAAGGCGACCTTCATGGAGGATAACTCCATGCTGAACTTCTTCTACGATGTGCCCAACGGCGCGTACTTCTATGAGGCTGTCAAGTGGGCGGTCGAGAACGGCATCACCACCGGCGTGGGCAATGACCTGTTCGCTCCCGAGCAGCCCTGCACCCGCGCGCAGATCGTGACCTTCCTGTGGCGCGCCGCCGGTTCCCCCGAACCGAAGGCAGCAAGCAGCTTCACGGATGTCCCTGCGAGCGCTTACTACGCTAAGGCGGTGGCATGGGCCGTTGAGAACGGAATCACGAACGGCATGACTGAGACGACGTTTGCCCCGAATGCGACCTGCACCCGCGGCCAGAGCGTGACGTTCCTGTACCGCACCCTCAAGGGCACCGCGAGCGGCAGCACGAACTTCACCGACGTGAAGTCCGACGCGTTCTACGCCGATGCGATTAACTGGGCGGTTGCGAATAACGTGACGAACGGTACTTCCAACACGACGTTCAGCCCCAACGCGGACTGCACGCGCGCGGAGATCGTGACGTTCCTCTATCGCGCCTACCAGGGCAAGCAAATACTCAGCTTACAAGGCAGGCACCCGGTTTCGGGTGCCTGCCTTGCAGCAAGAGGTACTGCACAGAAGTTAGCCGCCACGGCAGCAAAATGTTCGTCCCATTTGCGTCGGTAGCTATATCGGCGGGGAAAATATATTAGAGAGAAAAAGGAGAGGTAACATGGCAATTCGTAGATTAAAAGGTTTATACCTTAAAATCAGAAGGTAAATACTTAGAAGACTACCCTTCGCGTTATGTTGAACAGACAGAGGCACTTTTTGAATGGCGGCAGAGCGCACCGAAGCAGGATGTCGAACTTCATAAGAGAGCTGAGAAGTTTTCCGGCCTGTTCAGGGAAGTATCCGCTGGGTAAAGTGCTTTGCTACAAAGTGCCCGGTTTTCCGTGTGAAGCATTGGTTGAGGATACAGAGAATTCGTAAGTGCGTTACTTGCTTTTAACGCAAAATGGGGACGTATATGAGGACATAGTCTTTTCTAACACTTTTCTAACACATTCCGGCAAAAGGCTGTTTTTGGGCACAAAAGCAATCATAATAGAGAAAGTAACGCTCCCAAGATCAAGATGATCTCAGGAGCGGTTTTGCGTTCAGATGACGGCGGTATATGGCCATAAGACAGGTTTAGTAGAATGCTTCTCTTTCTACTCATCCTACGTTGTGGGACATTTAATGGGAAGTGCCTGCCTACTTGGTCAGAATGTTCGGCAGCTGGGCGCGCAGGGCGGCCACGCCCTCGGCAGAGCCGAGGTCATAGCGCTCCACCATGTTCAAAACAGACTGCAAAGAGGTTTTCGGGTTGCACCACAGGTCCGGGGCGTAGCCCTTGCCCTCCACATTTTCCATACTGTAGATAAAGTGGAGCGCCTGACCGAACTGGAAGCCGATGCCGGAGTTTGGAAGCATCCAGCCTCTCACATTTCCGACCAACTGCGCTCCCCTTGTCGACCCGCCGATCACAAGGCAGTTGTCCAGCGTTCTGCAATAGGTCACGATGCTCTCGCCGGCGGAGCCGGACATGCTGTCTGTCAGAAGAAGAATCGGAGTGCTGTTTTCCAGCAGCTTTCCCTGAAACAGCTCATAGTCCTTATCGCCTGTCCGGAAGGCGGCAAACTCTTCACCCAGGTCCGCGTAGGCTTGGGTCCTATCGAACATAGCAGTGCCCCAGTTGGAGATAATCGTTTTCTGTTCGGGTTCTTCTCCCGTGTAGCTTTTCAGCCAGTTTTTGATAAAGTCTTCATCGCCGCCGCTGTTGGAGCGGGCATCAATGATGATGAGCTTCGCGTTTTTAAGGTCAGAACCGGTGCGGACGAACTCGTCCATTGTCTCCTCATAATTCCAGTCAAACCTGCGAATCGTTATCAAGGCGATACCGTTTGATTTCAGATAATGATAATCCGGGACCTGCGAACCGTCTTCCAGATAGGACTGGCTCAGCGACCATGTGAGCGAAACCGTTTTTGTTTCGCCGCCCTTTGTCAGAGTAATGATGTCTGTTGTATGTGCTGCTGTTGCAGGGCAGAACTGGCGCAGGGAATAGCACACGCGGCCGCTCTTTTCAAGATACGGCTGCATTTCCGCGTTCGCGTTGCCGCAGGAGGTATAGTACCACTTTTCGCTTTCCCCCAGCAGATAATACCCGTTCGCATCCTTGCCGAAGCTGCGGTCACTGTAATAGTACAAATACTGGACACTGCTTTCATAGGCCGGTTCATACCGACCGGCAATGCAGAAATGTCCATCCCGAACGAAAAGCAGGTTGGAGTACATCAGAGAGATCAATTGATCCCTTGTGATCGTCTTGCAGGAGGAAAGCTTCGCGTGGATCGTGTTCTCCGCCTTTTGGAAGTTCTCCTCACCGAAGTAATAGTAAGCGCCGTAGGAGTAATGCAGCGCGCGGAAGTAAAGGTCCACATCCTCGAGCGCTTCCGCGCGGGTGAGCGTCGCCTTACCGGGGTGATTCAGGTCCATCAGACTGTCGATCTCTGCCTGTGTGATCTCGACCTCGCCGCGGTGGTGTTGAAGATAGTCCTCAAACCCGTCAAAGGTCACTTCGCTTGCCATATCGGCACGGCGTTTTTCGTTCACGTCTTCGAGCAGCTTTACAAACGCGTTTTGATAGACTGCTGTGGAACCCTTGCTCAAAACTATAGCGGTATTGCTGTCGGCATCATAATCGACGGTAAAGCCGAGTGCATTGCCGAGGTCGCGCAGCTTAAAATAGTTGTTTCCGCCGATGTTGTAGATGGAAAGACCGTCCACAGCCTTTCCGTCGATCAAAACGGACTGCTTGCTGACAACAGCTGTTTTGGACTGATCTTGCCCGCGCGCAAGCTCGCCGCCGACGGGGATATATTCTTTTCCGGAAACGACCGCGACCGCGTTGCTCTGTTCATCGAACGAAATGGAAAAGCGGCTGTCCGTCTTGCTCAGAAGCTGCGCAAGATCGCGCAGCTTGAAATAGTTGCTGCCGTCGATGTTGTATTTGTCTCAGTCCGCATCGACGCCGTCGACTGACAGGTTTTGCGGCGAAGCCACCACATTCGCGGCGGAGGCGTAAGGTGCGGCAACGCAAACCAGGAGCAGCGTCAAAATGATGGGCAATAGCTTTTTCATGGATGATTCTCCTCTCCCTTATCACGCTTTCGGTGCGCCGCGTTCAAAGAAGCGTTCCCCGTCAGAGCAATTTTTCACTTTAAGGGTAGCATACTCCATCGTATGCTGCAACGCAAATTTTGCATAAAAGCGGTATCGCCCGTCTAAAGGCGACCGATAGCTTCATCCGCGGCCTTTCAGCCGAGCTTCTGCGCAAGGTCCTCGAGCGCGGCGGTCATCGCCTCTTCAAACGAGGGGTGCGGACGCATGGCCAGCAGGAATTGATCGACCGTCATGTGGTTGGCGAGCGCCTGCGAGACGCCGCCGATCATGTCGCTCGCATGCTCGCACATGAGCTGCGCGCCGAGAAGCTCGCGTGTTTCGGCGTGGGCGACGAACTTCATAAAGCAGCGGCCCGGGTCGGCGATGAGCGTCTTGGCGTTGTCGAACATGACGTGTTTGCCGACCTTGACGGGGATGCCCGCCTCCTTGGCCTCGGCCTCGGTGAGGCCGACGACCGCGATCTCCGGACGGCAGTAGATGCAGCTCGGCACGACGGACATGGATGTGTGATTTTCCCTTCCGTAGAGCAGATCGACGCAGGCGATGCCCTGCGCGGTCGCCACATGGGCGAGCTGAATTTTGGCCGAGACGTCGCCGATGGCGTAGATGTGGGGGATGCTCGTCTCGTAGCGCTCGTTCACGGCGATGCTGCGGCGGTTCATCTCGACAGAAATGCCATCCGCGAACAGGCCGTCGCAGTACGGGCGGCGGCCGATGGCGCAGAGCACGGCCTCGCCGGAGACGGTCTCGCTCTTTTCCTTGCAGGTGAAGTTGACGGCGATATCCTCACCCGTCTTCTCGACGCTCTGGACCATCGCGTTCGTGAAGACCTTCACGCCCTGCTTTTTGAGGATGAGCGAGAGGTTCTGGCCCAGCTCCTTGTCCATGTTGGGCAGCAGGCGGTCCATGCCCTCGATGACGGTCACCTCGCAGCCGAGGTCTGCGTAAAACGTCGCAAACTCGATGCCGATGACGCCGCCGCCGATGATGATGATGGAGCGGTACAGGTGGTCGCACCCCTCAAGCAGCTCGTCGGAGGTCATCGCGAAATCAAGTCCGGGAATCGGCGGGCGGGACGGGACGGAGCCGGTGGCGATGAGGATATCGTCGCAGGTGTAGTCGTTGGCACCGCCCTCGGCGTCCGTCACGCGGACAGCGCCGGGTGCGGTGATGAGCGCCGTGCCGCGCAGAAAGTCGATCTTTGCGGCCTTGAAAAGCGATTCAATGCCGGAGGACAGCTTTTGCGAAATTTCGCGCTTGTAGGCAAAAATCTCCGTCATGTCGGCGCGGATATCGTCGGTGTGGATGCCGACGTGTGCGCCGTGCTTGGCGTCGTGGAAGATCTGAGAAGAGTGCAGCAGCGTTTTCGTCGGGATGCAGCCGCGGTTTAAGCAGGTGCCGCCCGCTTCGCGCTTCTCGACGACGGCGACCTTCTTGCCGAGCTTGGCCGCATGGAGCGCGGCTTCGTAGCCGCCGGGGCCCGCGCCGATGACGATGAGTTCATAATGAGCCATAATAGTTCGTTCCTTTTTGAGAGCAATGCCGCCGACTTTTCGGCGGCATTGCGTGATGTTGAGATATGCGCTGCCTTCGTCAGGCAAACTGATACCGTAAAACCATGTTGCGCGCCGCGCCGACCTCGTCGAGACGGCGGACGGGCGTGGAGTGGGGAGCGGTGTGGAGCGTCTCGGGATCGGAGTGCGCGAGTTCAAAGAGCTTGCAGTAGATGCCGCAGACCTCGTCCATGGTCTCCTTGCTCTCAGTCTCGCAGGGCTCGATCATGAGCGCCTCGTGGACGATGAGCGGGAAGTACATCGTGGGCGGGTGCAGGCCAAAGTCGAGCATGCCCTTGGCAAGGTCGAGCGCGGAGACGCCCGTCTCCTTGTGGAGATCGACGAGCGACATGACGAACTCGTGCATGCAGATCTCGTCATAGGCCATGGTGAAGGTATCCTTGAGCCTGACGCGCATGTAGTTCGCGTTCAGCACGGCGTTCATCGCCGCCTCGCGGATGCCGGACTTGCCGAGCGTGAGCACGTAGGTCAGCGCGCGCACGACGACGTCGAAGTTGCCGTAGAACATCTTCACGCGGCCGATGGACTGTTCAGGGTATGCAAAGCCGTACTTGCCGTCCTTTTCGACGACCAGCGGGCCGGGCATGTACTTTTTGAGGAATTCCTTGCAGCCGACCGCGCCTGCGCCGGGGCCGCCGCCGCCGTGCGGTGTGGCGAACGTCTTATGCAGGTTACTGTGGATGCAGTCAAAGCCCATGTCACCGGGACGGACGACGCCCATGACGGCGTTGAGGTTCGCGCCGTCGTAATAGCACAGGCCGCCCGCATCGTGAATGATCTTCGTGATCTCAAGGATGTTTTTGTCGAAAATACCGACGGTGTTCGGGTTCGTCAGCATCAATCCCGCGGTGTCGGGGCCGACGGCGGCGCGCAGCGCGTCGAGGTCCACGCAGCCGTCTGCGCCGGACGGGATGTTGATGACCTGGAAGCCGCACATCGCGGCGGTCGCGGGGTTCGTGCCGTGGGCGGAGTCGGGCACGATGATCTTCGTGCGGTTAAAATCGCCGCGGTCGGTGTGATAGGCCTTGATGAGCAGAACGCCGGTGAACTCACCGTGCGCGCCCGCCGCGGGCTGGAACGTGACAGCGTCCATACCGAAGACCTCGCCAAGTTCAGCGCCCAGCGTGTGCAGCGCCTCGAGCGCGCCCTGCGCGGTCTCGATGGGCTGGAGCGGGTGGAGCTGGGTGAAGCCCAGCAGCGCCGCCATGTCCTCGTCGATCTTGGGGTTGTACTTCATCGTGCACGAGCCGAGGGGATAGAAGCCGTCGTTCACGCCGTGGATGCGCTTGCAAAGGGCGGTGTAGTGACGGGTGAGCTCGTTTTCACTCACGTGGGGCAGGTGCAGCGCCTCGCTGCGCTCTTCGGGAAGCTGATATTCGGGGACGTCACACTCCGGCATGAGGGTCATGCCGCGGCCTTCGACGCCAAGTTCAAAAATGAGCTTCATTTCATAGCACCTCCTTCACGATAGCAACGGCATGGTCGAGCTGGGCCTTGGAGACGAGCTCCGTCACGCACCAGAGGATGCCGCCCTCGACCTCCGCGCCGCCGAGGATGCCCTCGGCCTCGAGCGCGTCGAGGATCTTCCTGCGGCAGTTGGGGCATTCGACCTCGGTGACGAACTCGTGGAAGAATTCACCCTTGTACTTGAGCGTGCAGCCGATCTTTTCAAGCTCGGAGGCGAAATAGTGCGCCTTCGAGGTGCAGAGGCGCGCGCACTGCTTCATGCCCTTTTCGCCCATCGCGGCCATGTAAACGCCCGCGGCGAAGGCGCATAGCGCCTGGTTGGAGCAGATGTTTGAGCTGGCCTTTTCGCGGCGGATGTGCTGCTCGCGCGCGGACAGCGTCAGCACGTAGCCAACCTCGCCGTCCACATCCTTCGTCTGGCCGACGATGCGGCCGGGGAGCTTTCTCGTCATGGCGGATGTCGTGGCCATGAAGCCGAGGAACGGGCCGCCGAACGCCGTGTCGAGGCCGAGGGGCTGACCGTCGCCGACGGCGACATCCGCGCCCATCGCGCGCGGCGTGGGCAGAATGGCGCAGGCGATGGGGTTCACGCCCATGACGAACTTGGCGCCCGCGGCGTGGACGATCTCACCGGCCGCCTTGGCATCTTCAATCTGGCCGAAGTAGTTCGGCTGCTGGAGGTAGAAGCACGCGGCGTCATCGCCGAGCGCTTCCTTGAGCGCGTCGAGATCAGTTCTGCCGTCCTTTGCGGGGACGACAAAAAGCTCGGTATTCGAGGCGAAGCAGTAGGTCTTCATGACCTCGATGACCTGCGGATGGGCGCAGGCGGAGACGTAAGCCTTCGTGCGCTTGCGGTCCTTGCACATGGGGATCGTCTCGGCCGCGGCGGTCGCGCCGTCGTAGTGCGAGGCGTTGGAGACGTCCATGCCGGTCAGCTCGCAGATCATCGTCTGGAATTCAAACGTACCCTGCAGAACGCCCTGGCTGATCTCCGCCTGATAGGGGGTGTAGCAGGTGACAAGCTCTTCGCGGGAGGTGACGGATTTGACGACCGACGGGATGAAATGGCGGTAGGCGCCCGCGCCGCGAAGAACAGTCTTGAAGACCTTGTTCTTTTCGGCCATGGCGGTGACGGCCTCGCGCACCTCAAGCTCGCTCAGGCCCTCGGGGATGTTCAGCCCGCCGCTCCGCAGGAGCATTTCCTGCGGGACGGCCTTATACAGACCTTCCAGGCTGTCGACCCCGATGGCGGCGAGCATTTCTTCCCGTTCCGCAGCCGTGGTGGGAACGTAAGAGCCCATCTCAGCCCTCCTGCGCGCAATGCGCTTCGTAAGCGGCGGCGTCAAGCAGCGCCTCAGTGTCGGTCACGGGAGAGACCTTGATGATCCATGCGCCGTAGGGGTCGGAGTTCAGCGTCTCGGGCGCGTCGGAGAGCGCTTCGTTGACCTCGCAGATCGTGCCGCTGACGGGACAGATCACGTCGGAGACCGCCTTGACGGACTCGACATCGCCGAAGCTCTCACCGGCGGTGACGCTGTCGCCCTCGGCGGGCAGGTTGATAAAGACCACATCGCCCAGCGCATCCTGGGCAAAATCAGAAATGCCGATCACGGCGACGTCGCCGTCCATCTTGACCCACTCGTGGGACTTGGAATACTTCAGCTCAGCAGGGATGTTCATGGTAATTTCCTCCTCAAAATCGTTCTCAATGAATGTTGTTTGTGATTGACGGTCCAATGGTTTCCGAATATTCGGTCAAAAATCTCTATTTCAGCGTTCAAGCTTGTAGAACGGCATTGGCACGATCTCGAGCTCGACCATGCGGCCGCGCACGTCGGCGTTGAGGTGCTTGCCGATCTCGATATCTTGGGCGGGGATATAGCCCATCGCGACACCGCAGCCGATATAGGGCGCGAACGTGCCGGAGGACGCCCAGCCGAGCTTTTCCCCGTCCATCGTGTAGAGGTCGCAGTGCTCGCGCACGATGCCGCGGCCGACGACCTTCATGCCAATGCGCTTCATTTTCGGCGCGCCGAGCGCGACAAGCGCGTCGCGGCCGATGAAGTCCTTGCCCGTGAGCTTGCACGGAAGTCCCGCCATCTTCGGCGTGATCTCGTTGTTCATCTCGTGGCCGTAGAGCGGCATGGAGGCTTCGAGCCGCAGCGTGTCGCGCGCGCCGAGGCCGCAGGGGATCAACCCCTCGGGCTCGCCCGCCTTCAGAAGCGCTTTCCACAGGTCGACGGTGTCCTCGGCCTTGCAGTAGATCTCAAAGCCGTATTCACCGGTGTAGCCCGTCTGGGAGACGAGGGCACGGATCATGCGCTCGCCGAGGTTCAGGGGCACGTCTTCGGTGAAGGTGTAGTACTTGGCGGGGATGTACTGCTCGTCGCAGAGCTTTTTGAGAATGTCGCCGGACTTGGGGCCCTGCAGGGCGATCTGGCCCCAGTCATTGCCCTCGTCGCGGTAGTCGACGTCGCCGGAGAGATGGCTCTCGACCCAGGCGGCGTCCTTTTCGCGGTTGCCCGCGTTGACGACGAGCCAGTAATTGTCCGCTGCGCAGCGGTAGACGATGAAGTCGTCGATGATGCCGCCATTGTCGTTGCAGAACATCGAGTACTTGATCTCGCCGTCTTTCATGTTCGAAATGTCGGCAGTAATGATCTTCTGGACGTTGGCGACGGCGTCGGGGCCCTTGAGGCGAAGCTCGCCCATGTGGGAAACGTCGAACAATCCGGCCTTTTCACGAACGGCCATGTGCTCGGCAATCACGCCGGTGGGATACTGCACGGGCATCAGAAAGCCGCCGAATTCGACGATCTTGCCGCCCATGTCCACGTGTGTTTGGTAAAGTGGGGTCTTCTTTTCCATAGTGCGCATCCTCCGAAAACAATAATTTTAATGAATCTTATAAAAATTATTAAAATTAAGCATCAAAAAAGAGACACAAAACTCCCTTTTGAGCTTTGTGCCTCCGTTGATCACCTGAGAGATTCCCCGCCCGAGTCATCGCGGCAGGTTGCACCTTCGGCGTGCGTAAACGCACTTTTCGGAGCGTCGTCCGAGTTCGGCCCTTTTGCCTGAGAGCTTCTGCGTTCCCCTTCGGCGCCGCGGCAGAATATTCCGCGGTCTCTCCCGAACTCATCATCCGATCAGTTGATTCATTTTGCTTTTTAAAGCTAACATAAGAACGAGCCTTTGTCAAGAAAGAAAAAATAATATTTTGTTAAAATATTTCAAGCGGAAATTCGGCAAACCGAAAACTGCCGAAACAGGTCAAAATTTGAAAGCATCCCGTTGTTATGACTGCGTTGCCGGCCAGGTTCTATTTCGTTTCGGCATGGTGCTATTCATACTTTGCATTTGCATTTTGCCTAAAGCGGCGGCGGAGAAGTGATGGGGTGTCTATTTTCTTCGACGAAATCCGCTCCGCGTGGACAAAATTGTATTGACAACGGCGGAGGATGGGGCTATTGTACACACATCATTCGTCAAATGCTTTGAGCAGGACACGACTTCCCCGGATCACCGCTTTCAGAGAGCCGTTGGTGGTGCAAAACGGCAGCAAGGAACGGGCAGGCCATCCCCTGTGAGCAGCCGCGGTGAAAGGCGCAAACGCCGAGTAATCGCAGCCGGTCCCCCACCGTTAACAGGGTACGCTCTCCGATTCATTCGGGCAGCGGTCGAGCGGCCGGTTTTCCGGCAAGCAAAGTGGTAACGCGGAAGTTGAGATCTGCGGCGGATATCGCCGCGCTATTGGCCTTCGTCTTTGCGATGGGTTTTCGCTTCGGAAAACCCGCGGCAGAGGCGGGGCTTTTCTTTTTGCTCCCGGCATTGGCGAAGAACACAGTTTTTTTAGGAAAGAAAGGGAAATCACATGAACACACTCGTCATCGTGCTGATCGCGGCGGTCGTCCTCGTCGCCGCCTACGCACTCTATGGGCGCTGGCTCGCCAAGACCTGGGGCATCGACCCCAAGGCGCAGACGCCCGCCGTCAAGTATAACGACGGCAAGGACTTTGTCCCCACCAACGGCTGGACCGTCTTCAGCCATCAGTTTTCCTCCATCGCGGGCGCGGGCCCTGTCACCGGCGCGATCCAGGCCGCCGCGTTCGGCTGGCTGCCGGTGCTGCTGTGGGTGCTGCTCGGCGGCGTCTTCTTCGGCGCTGTGACGGACTTTGGCGCGCTGTACGCCTCCGTCAAAAACGACGGCAAGTCCATGGGCATGCTGATCGAAAAGTACATCGGCAAGCTCGGCCGCAAGCTGTTTCTGCTGTTCTGCTGGCTGTTCTGCCTGATCGTCATCGCGGCGTTCGCCGACATGGTCGCCGGCACGTTCAACGCCTACACCGTGGTCGACGGCGTGACGCAGCTTGCTGACGCCGCGCAGACCAACGGCGCTGCCGGTATGGTGTCCATCATGTTCATGGTGTTCGCCGTGGTCTTCGGCCTTGTGCAGAAGAAGCTGAACCTCTCGGGCTGGAAGGAAGCCGTGCTCGGCATCCTCTGCATCGTTGCCTCGTTCGCCGTCGGCATGAACTGCCCGCTCATCTTCGGCAAGGCGACCTGGAGCTACATCACGTTCGTCTACATCTTCTTCGCCGCCGTTCTCCCGATGTGGCTTTTGAAGCAGCCGCGCGACTACATGACCACCTTCATGTTCATCTGCATGATCGCGGGCGCGGTCATCGGCCTTCTCGTTGCGCATCCGACGATGAACCTCCCCGTCTTCACGGGCTTCAACAATGAAAAGCTCGGCACGATGTTCCCCATCCTGTTCGTCACCGTCGCCTGCGGCGCGGTGTCCGGCTTCCACAGCCTCGTCTCCTCCGGCACGTCGTCCAAGACGGTCGAAAACGAGAAGGACATGCTCAAGGTCGGCTACGGCGCGATGATCCTCGAGAGCCTGCTTGCCGTGCTCGCACTCTGCGTGGCCGGTGCGGCCGCCGCGGCGGACGGCACTCCCGCCGCCGGTACCCCGTTCCAGATCTTCAGCCGCGGCGTTGCGGGCTTCTTCGAGATGTTCGGCGTGCCGAACTACGCCGCCACGGTCTTTATGACGATGTGCGTCTCCGCCCTCGCCCTCACGAGCCTTGACGCCGTCGCGCGTATCGCGCGCATGAGCTTCCAGGAGCTTTTCAGTGTGGACGACACGGCCCACGCCGAGCCCTGGCGCAAGCTCCTGTGCAACACGTATTTCTCTACTGTGCTGACGCTCGTGCTCGGCTACGTGCTCACGAAGATCGGCTACTCCAACATCTGGCCGCTGTTCGGCTCTGCCAACCAGCTGCTCTCCGCGCTCGTGCTCATCACGCTGTGCGTCTTCCTCAAGGTCACGGGCCGCAGCAACAAGATGCTCTTCCCGCCGCTCGTCATCATGCTCTGCGTCACGTTCACAGCGCTTGTCCAGCGCCTGATGGCCATGGTGAGCGCCATCCAAAATGCCGCTGCCGTCACCATCCCCGCGGGCGAGACGACCTGGGGCGCGGTGTTTATCGCCAACGGCTTGCAGCTCATCATCGCGGTGCTGCTCATCGTGCTCGGCGCGACCATCGTCGTGAACTCGATGAGAAGCTACGTCGCCAGCAAGCACAACAGCGAGGCCAAGGTTTAATTTTGAAAAATGTGCAAAAAAGGAGGTTTCCCGTCGGGAAGCCTCCTTTTTTTGCTTTATTACCAGCTTGCGACCGTGCCGTCGCATCTCGGTTCGGTGCCCGCGGCGTAAACGCCGTTTTCGCACTTCCAGATGATCTCGCCGCGGCCCATGGCCGTGCGGTCGTCGACGATCTCGACCTCGTGCCCCATTGCTCGCAGCTGCTCGGCGATCGCCTCGCCCGCCTCGCGCTCGATCTGGAGCTTTTTGCCGCCGATCCACTGGATGCGCGGCGCGTCGAGCGCCTCCTGCGGGTTCATGGCGTAATCGATGGTGCTCGTCAGCACCTCGACCTGCCCCTGCGGCTGCATGAACGCGCCCATCACGCCGAACGGGCCGACGGCCTCGCCGTCCTTGAGCAGAAAGCCCGGGATGATCGTGTGGTAGGACTTCTTTCCGCCCTCCAAATAGTTATCGCTCTTCGGGTCGAGGGAGAAGTTCGCGCCGCGGTCCTGAAGCGAGATGCCCGTGCCGGGGATGGCGATGCCCGCGCCAAAGCCGCAGTAGTTGCTTTGGATAAGCGAGACCATGTTGCCCTCTGCGTCCGCGGTGCAGAGGTAGATCGTGCCGCCGCAGTGCGGATCGCCCGCCTTGGGCTCAAGAGCTTTATCCGTGATGAGTGCGCGGCGGGCGGCGAGATAGTCGGGCGAGAGCAGCTCGCTGACCTTTGTTTTCATATAGCGCGGGTCGGCGACGTAGGTCTTCGTGTCGGCAAAGGCGAGCTTGATGGCCTCCATGACCTTGTGATAGTAGTCCGCGTCCTCGCGCTTTTCGGGCAGTGTCAGCCCGTTGAGCATGCCGAGTGCCATCAGCACCGTGATGCCGTGGCCGTTGGGCGGGATCTCGCAGACGGTATAGCCGCGGTAGTCCTGCGTGATGGGCTCGACCCATTCAGGGTGGTAGTTCTTGAAGTCGTCCTCGCAGAAGTAGCCGCCCGTGGCACGCGAATGGGCGACGATCCTTTCCATCAGCTCACCGCGATAGTAGCTCTCGCAGTTCGTCTCGACGAGGGAGCGCATCGTGTCGGCATAGGCGGGGAAACGGAAGACATCGCCCGCGCGGTACGGCGAGCCGTCCGGCTTCATAAAGCTCTTCCACCAGTATTCATAGGGGGCGGGGTCCTGCGCCATGACCCTGGCGATGCGCTTGCTGTCGCGCGCCCAGAGCTTGCCGACATTGACGGGCACGGCATAGCCGTTTTCGGCGTAGGAAATGGCGGGGGCGAAGAGCTCGGAGAGCGGCTTTGTGCCAAAGCGCGCATTGAGCGCCGCCCAGCCCGCGGGCGCGCCCGGGACCATCGTGGGGAGCCAGCCCTCTTCGGGGACAGCGTCAAAGCCTTTAGCGTGGACCTCGTCCGCGCTCAGCGCCATCGGCGCAACGCCGCTGGCGTTCAAGCCGTAGAGCTTTTTCTCGCGCTCGATCCACACGAGCGCGAAACAGTCGGACCCAAGGCCGTTGCCCGTCGGCTCGAGCAGCGGCATCGCGCCGGCCATGGCGACGGCGGCATCGACGGCGTTGCCGCCATTTTTCAGCACGTCGAGGCCGACCTGTGCGCCGAGGGGAACGGACGTGCAGCACACGCCGTTTTTGGCGTAGACCACGTTGCGGCGGGAAGAATATCGGTAAGTTAACGGATCAAAATTCGGCATGATCGTTCTCACTTTCGTCGTTTTTCCCAGTATAGCAGTCCGCGCGAAAAAGGGCAAGAAAAAGACGCTGTGCGGCGCGGACAGAGCAGCGTGACGGAACCATACGGAAAGCTGGATATTCGCCCTGCAAAAGGGTGATAAATTTACGATTTCCCGCTTGACATCCTATAAAAATGCATTATAATACAATCAACTTCATCATCAATGCCTCCTTTGGCACCGGCCGGGGAGAAAAGGCATCCATGACTGAGCCGTAGGTATTCCGGGCGACCGGATAAGGCTGGGTCGTGGGTGCTGTTACTTTTTTATAGAGAAAAGGAGAACGATATGAACATCAAGCCCTTTGCTGTGGAAGAATGGATGAACGAGTATGAGGTGGGTGCGCTATACAACATCGCCGAGACCTGCGTCGACTCCGTTTCGCTCGATGAGCTTTTCGAGCTCACGGGCGAGAACAAGGAGGACTTTTTGAAGGACTTCTGTGCCCAGCGCTTGACCTATGGCGATATCTGGGGCAGCGAGGCGCTGCGCAGCGGCATTTCCAAGCTCTATCACACGATCAAGGCCGATGAGGTCGTGCTCACGCACGGCGCGGCGGGCGCGAACCATCACGTATTCTGCTCGCTCATTTCCGCGGGCGACCGCGTGGTCAGCATCATGCCGACCTATCAGCAGCTCTACTCCATCCCCGAGGCCATCGGCGCGGACGTCGCCATCATGCACCTAAAGCAGGAAAACGACTATCTCCCCGACCTGAATGAGCTCAAGAGCCTCGTCACGCCCGAGACGAAAATGATCTGCATCAACAACCCCAACAACCCCACCGGCGCGCTGATGAGTAAGGAGCTGCTGGGGAGCATCGTGGAGATCGCCCGCGGCGTGGGCGCGTACATCCTCTGCGACGAGGTCTACCGCCACCTGACGCAGGAGGACGAGTGGTGCGAATCCATCGTCGACCTGTACGAAAAGGGCATCTCGGTCAGCAGCATGTCCAAGGTCTTCTCGCTCGCGGGCCTTCGCATGGGCTGGATCGCCACGCACGATGAAGCGGCGCGCAAGGCGTTCCTGTCGCACCGCGACTACAATTTAATTAGCTGCGGCATGTTCGACGATGCGATCGCGTCCATCGCCCTGCGCCACAGCGACGTGATGCTCAAGCGCAATCAGCGCATCGTGCGCGAGAACCTCGCCATCCTCGATGACTGGATCAAGGAAAATCCACACTTTTTCTACACCAAACCCAAAGCCGGTACGACCGCGCTCGTTTACTACGATTTTGATATCCCCTCCTACGAGTTTTGCAAGCGCATGTACCACGAGGCCGGTGCGTTCGTCACGCCGGGCGACTGCTTCGAGCAGCCCCACAGCATGCGCGTCGGCTACGCCTGCGACGTCAACACGCTCAGAGACGGCCTTGCCGCGGTGACGAAGTTTGCCGCGACGCTGTGAGCGGCGAAAACACGCGATAAATAAAAAAATCCGTCCGGTCATCGACCGGACGGATTTTTGACTTGTAAGGGGTTCACGCCTTGGCCCTGTTCCCGCGCATGAAGTGCAGAATAAGGCCGATGGCCGCGCCGATAAGCGTCGGGCAGATCCAGCCGAGGCCGAGGTCGGCAAACGGTAGGTACTGCTGACCGAACGCCTTGATGGCCGGACCGTGGATGGCGTTGAACACGCTCTCGGGCAGCGCGATGATCAGATCGTAAACGGCAGCGATGAGCGTGAAGCCGATCGTCCAGCAGTACACCGTGCGGTCGTGGCCGAAGAATTTACCGAGCAGCGCCAGCGCAATGAGCGCGATGGAGAGCGGATAGAGGAACATCAGCACCGGCAGCGAATAGCTGATGATGGCGCTGAGGCCAAGGTTCGCAAACAGCAGCGACACGAGGCTGAAAATGATTGCCCAGATGCGGTACTTTGGCCCGTCGGGGAAGAGCGCGGTGAACGTCTCGGCGCAGCTCGTGATGAGACCGACGGCGGTCTTGAGGCACGCGAGCGTCACCGTGGCGGCGAGGATGAAGAGACCGGCGGAGCCGAGGTAGTGCTGCGCGATCTGCGCGAGCGCCGTGCCGCCGTTCTCGCTGGCTTCAAGCACGCCGCGGCTCTGCGTGCCAGCGATCGTGACGGCGATGTAGATGAACGCCATCAGAAGGCTGCTGAAAATGCCCGCGCGGACGGTGCTCCCCGCCACAGCGGTGGGATCGTCCACGCCGAGGTCACGGATGACCTGCACGACGATGATGCCAAACGCAAGGCTCGCCAGCGCGTCCATGGTGTTGTACCCTTCGAGGAAACCAGCGAAAAACGGCTGGGACGCGTAGTCGCCGAGCGGCTCGACATCCGCGATGGCCGCACTCGGAGAGAGGAGCGCGACGACGACCAGAATGCCGAGGAAGACGAGAAAGCAGGGGTTCAGAATTTTGCCGACCCAGGTCAGGATCTTGCCCGGGCGCAGCGCGAAAAACAGCGCCGCGGCGAAAAACGCTACCGAGAAGAGCAGCAGGTACAGTGTGTTACTGTCATTTTGCGGAAGCACCTGCTCAAGTCCCACGGTGAATGACGTCGTCGCGCAGCGGGGAATGGCGAAAAACGGCCCAATGGTCAGATACAGCGCGCAGGTGAAGAACATCGCGTAGGGGCGGTTGACCTTGCTGCTCAGGTCAAAAAGACCGTTGGAGCGGCTGATGCCGAGCGCGGCCACGCCGAGCAGCGGCAGGCCCACGCCCGTGATGAGAAGCCCCAGAATGGCCTGCCAAACGTTGGAACCGGCCATCTGGCCGAGGTGCACGGGGAAAATAAGGTTACCTGCGCCGAAAAACAGGCCGAAGAGCATGCTGGCAACATAGGTGTATTCCTTGGCGGTGAGCTTGCGTTTCATGGTAAAAAATTTCCTTTCATGGCGGTGGGGCAAAAATGCCCCGTCCTGAATGATTCGGGTAACAAAAAAACCGGTCTGTTCCCGCGCTCTGACATTGCAAGGGGATACTCCCATGCTTGTGGAACATTCCACAAGTGCTTTGCCAGATCAATGGAGCATACCGGATCCATGCTGCCGATCATTGCAGGCAGCGAATCAAACCGAGCCTTGGAAAATGAGGTCGATCAAACCGCTGCCGACTGTTTCGACGGCATAGATTCGGACGAATGCCCCTCTACGCCAACGATCAGTCGCCAGCTTACTCCAAAATTGACATTTTTGGACGTAACCATGGTGTTCAAACGATCGCCTCCTTTGCTGCGGAAATTGGCATCATTATACCATGCCATTACATTTTGTCAAGCATCAATGAGGAAATGATATGTTAAAATCGGAAGCGAAAAATTGGGCCGATGGATGAAGCTTCATTCGGGCCACGCAAAGGAGCATGCGGCGCGATAATGCGCCACCTTGCGGTAAAGGCGCGAAAAAGGCACGAAAACAGACTGCTTTCGCACCTTTTCGGTAAATAAAAAGATCAGAACACCACGACGAGCAGCATCTTGAACTGCTCCTGACCGTACACCGCGTGCGGATGGCGCGCGGGCATGACGATGCTCTCACCCTCGTGCAGGATGTGCTCGACGCCGTCGATCGTGATCCGACCCACGCCGTCGAGGCAGGTGACCATCGCGTCGCCGCCGGATTCGTGGGTGCTGATCTCCTCACCCTTGTCAAACGAGAAGAGCGTGACGCTCACGTGCTCGTTCTGCGCCAGCGTGCGGCTGACGACCTGACCGGACTGATAGGCGACCTGATCGCGCAGGGTCAGGACCTCTGCCTTGCTGATATTTTTCATACCGTCCAAGATAATTTCCTCCTGTTGAAACGCACGGCGCTGGCCGCCGCGCACGATATTATCTCCTATCATGCCCCTTTTTGCGAAAAGAGGCAACGATTATTTTGCTTTGTGCGCCAGCACACAGTACCACTCGCTGTTTTCGATGTCAAATACGCCGAACTGCACGGGGAAGGCCTTGACCTGAATGTCCTGATAGCCGAGCTGCGTGAGCTTGTCGAGCAGTAATTTCTGCGGTACGGGGTGGTAGTGCTCCTCAAAACGCTCTTTTTGGAAGATTTTGTTATCGCGCTCGAAGGTGTAGACAAGATTGAAGACAATGGAGCCGTCGGATAAATGGTCCCAGACCTGCATGAGGTTCACGCGGTCGCCGTTTGGCAGAAAGGCGGGATTGTAGCAGTAAAAACGCTTTTTCTGCTCCACGATACGGTCCCAGTTGCGAAGGTCGAAGTAGAGGTAGCCTCCGGGCTCCACGAGCGCGTCCATCTGCTCCAAAACGCCGGTGATCTCGTTGTTTGTCACGTAGGCAAGCGAGTTGCCGGTGCTCATCACGCAGTCGAAGCTGCGGTCAAAATGAGACGTCAGGTCGCGGAAATCGCTCTGCCGCAGGTCGATGGCGATGCCACGCTCGTCCGCCTTTTTGCGGCAGCGCGCGAGCATGCTGCCGCTCAAATCGGAGCCGTACAGCGAGACGCCGAGCTGCCCGAGCGGCAGCGTGAGCGAGCCCGTCCCGATGCTCACATCGAGCGCCGAGCGAATGGGCCTGCCGTCGAAAACGGTCTGCCAGTGGGAGAGGGTCTGTGCATCCTTTTTCGGGGAGTCGAAGAGGTCGTAGATGTCAGTGCGGTCGTAGACGCTGGCCATAGAGCATGCTCCTCCTGATAAAATATTGTATCGCGCCCCGCGCTCAGCACTTTTTGCGCTGGGACGAGGACGGGATGTCCATCTCCGCGCGGTACTTGGCGACAGCGCGGCGGCTCACCTCGATGCCAAGTGCCGAGAGCGCCAGACGAAGCGCCTCGTCCGAGAGCGGCGCGGCCGGGTCCTCTGCGCGAATGAGACTTTGCAGCCGCTGCTTGACCGCGTGGGACGAGACTGCCGCGTCGGGGCGGATCGCCGTGGTGAAAAAGCTGCGCACGGGGATGATCCTGCCCTGGAACTGAATGTATTTATTCTGCGCCGCACGGCTCACGGTGGAGGTGCTGACGCCCATTTTTTCGGAAAGCTGCTGCATCGTCACGGGCAGCAGTGCCTCGCCGCCACAGAAAAAGCCGTGCTGCTCGCGCCCGATGAGCGTGAGCATCTGTACGAGCGTGTCGCAGCGGGTGTGGACGCCCTTGATGAGGGCCTGTGCTTCGGAGAGCTTTTCTTTCACGTAGCGCTGGACCTCGGGGTCGTCGCTCGTGTTCATCAGCGCGGCGTATTCGGCGTTGACGGACAGGCGCGGCAGAATGCGCTCGTTGAGCTCGATGACGAGCTGGCCCTGCTGCACGGAAAATTCCGCGTCTGGGGCGACATAGGCGATCTGCTCGCTGCCGGCAAAGCTGCGCGAGGGGATCGGGTTGAGCGCGAGTATCTTGGCCGCAGCGGCCCTGGCTTCACCGACGCTGACGCCGAGCAGAACGGCAAGGCCGGAAAAGTTGCGCTTGCCGAGCAGTTCGAGCCCATCGCGCGCGATCTTCAGCGCCAGCGGGTCGAGCGAGCGGCCCTGCGCGAGCTGGAGCGTCAGGCATTCCGACAGGTTCCGCGCGCCGACGCCCGGCGGGTCGAGCATCTGCACGGCGAAGAGCGCCTGCTCGAGCGAGAAGAGCGGGATGTCGAATTCGCGGGACAGCTCTTCGAGCGGGCAGTCGAGATAGCCGCGCTCGTCGAGACAGTCGATCAAAAAGCGGCACAGGCGCAGAAGCTCATCATCGACGAGCTTCATCTGCCCGATCTGTTCATTCAGGTGGTCACGGAACGTTTTTTCGCGCGTCAAAAAGGCGGTGAAGTCCTGCACATCCTCCATGCCAGAGGAGGTGACGCCGCGCCACGAGTCCGCCTCGCGAACCTCGAGCGGTTCACGCTCGGCGGGAGCGGTCTCGCTGGGGAGCTCGGTCTCGTAATAGGTGGGGGACTGTACGTCGAGCAGCGGGTTTGAGAGCGCGACTTCCTGCACGTATTCGCTCAGCTCCGGCGCGGAGAGCTGCAAACAGTCGAGCGACTGGCGCATCGTCTGCGTCAGCACGAGCTTTTGGCTCAGCGTCTGCTTCTGTTCAAGCTGCACGATAGATTCCCTCCTCAAATGATGCTCATTCAGTAAATTAAAGTATAGCAGTTTTCGCCTTTCTTCGCAATACACAGATGCGCGGGAATGTCCCCAAAAAAGCAAGGGAGCATTCAGATCGCGCAAAAAAGCAGGGCGGCCCAAGGCCGACTCCGCATAAGAAAACATGCGGTTTTGCCTGCGCCTTTTTGGCTGAAATACAACCGAAAAAAACTCCCCATACGCCAGTATGGGGAGTTTTTTTCAGCTGATTTCATCTCAAAAATTCATTGGCAAAACTGCTTTGCACCGAAAAAGAGCAAATTTTGTGCGGAGCTGAGGCGCGACGGCGCGGGCATGCTGACGCATGGCAAGACGGCGCAACGAAGGAGTCCGTGCAAAATTTGCCTTTTACGGCGCATGTTTTCTTATGCGGAGTCGGCCAAAGCCGCCCTGCTTGGTGCAAAGGGAATGTTGTGTTACGGCAGCGGGATCTCCTTGCTGTCGAAGAGCGTCTTGAGCTCGATCGAGGTGCGCGAGTCGCCGAACTTCTTGATGAAGGAGAGAAGCTGGTCGAGCTGCTGCGTGTCGCGCACGGCGAAGCGAAGCAGCGCGTTGAACTCACCCACCACGTGATAGTGGCTGATGATGGCGCTCTGCGAGGCGCAGAAATCGCAGAATTTGTCGTACTTGTCCGGCTCGAGCGCAACGGAGATAAAGCCTGTGATGTTACAGTCGAGCTTCGTGCGGTCGATGTCGATGTGATAGCCGCGGATCACGCCGCTTTCCTCCATCCGGCGAATGCGTTCCGACACGGCGGGCGGCGTCAGCCCCACAAGGTCTCCCATGCGGCGCAGCGTGCAACGGCTGTCGTCCTGGAGGAGGTTGAGGATTTGGTAGTCAGTCCGATCCATCATGTTCTCCCTCTACCGTTCTCTTACACGATCTCGCCGCGCTTGATGACGGTTTTTGCAAGATTGCTGCCAACGCGGTAGCAGATGTAGTCGAGGTCGGGCGCGTCCCAGATGACAAGGTCGCCCAGCTTGCCCTCTTCGACAGAGCCGACCTTGTCGGCAAGGTCGATCGCCGCGGCGCCGTTGAGCGTGACAGCCGTGAGGACCTCCTCCGGCGTCAGCTTGTACTTGAGGCAGCCGAGGTTGATGACAAACTGCATGTTCAGGCACGGGCAGGAGCCGGGGTTGAAGTCCGTCGCCATTGCAACGGGCACGCCGGCTTTGACCATGTCGCGCGCGGGCGCGAACACCGCGCCGAGGTTGAAGCTCGTCGCGGGCAGCAGGCATGCGATGACGCCGCCCTTGGCCATGGAGGCAATGCCCTCCGGCGGGCAGACGATCAGGTGCTCAGCCGAGATCGCGCCGATCTCACCGGCGAGCTGGCTGCCGCCGATGGCCTCGATCTCGTCGGCGTGGATCTTGGGACGCAGGCCATACTTGAGACCGGCCTCGAGCACCTGACGGGACTCTTCGACGGTGAAGGTGTCGGCCTCGCAGAACACGTCGCAGAACTTGGCGATGCCCTGCTCCTTGACCTTGGGCATCATCTCCTCGCACACAAGGCGGACGTACTCTTCGCGGTTGGACTTATATTCCGCGGGGACAAGGTGCGCGCCCATGAAGGTCGCGACGAGGTCCATGCGGTGGTGATCGTTGAGGTCCTTGATGACCTCGAGCGCCTTGAGCTCATGCTCGGTGGCAAGGCCGTAGCCGCTCTTGGCCTCGACCGTGGTGGTGCCGAAGCCCATCATCTCGTCGAGCGCCTTGGAGGCCTTGGCGGCGAGCTCCTGCTCGCTGGCCTGACGGGTGGCGTTCGTCGTGGACTGGATGCCGCCGCCCGCGTTCTGAATGTCGAGATAGCTTGCGCCGTGGAGCTTGAGACCCAGCTCGTTCTGGCGCCAGCCGCCGAAGATGAGGTGGGTGTGGGCGTCGACAAGGCCGGGGGTGACGAGGTGGCCCTCCGCGTCGACGACTTCCGCGCCCTCACAAGCGGGAACAGCGCCGGTACCGACGGAGGCGATGATGCCGTCCTCGATGAGCACCCACGCATCCTTTAAGAATTTGATCTTGCCCTGCTCCTCGCCGCGATGGGCGGATCTGCCCTCAGGCGTCGCCAGCAGGCTGATGTTTTTGACCAGTAACTTTTTCATAGTAAATGTTGTCCTTTCTCACTGTTGGAAAGAGCATTTTGTTCGATGGCTTGTCAAAAAAGCCTCGCAGAGTTTTACCCGCAAGGGGTACGCGGCATCCGTGAGGCGGCAGAGCCGCCAACGGCTGCCCAGGCCGCCCGCAGGCGGCAAATAAATTGAGATCATCTTTCCGACGACATGTGCGTCGGAAAGATTCTTTGCGCTCCGCAAGTGTGCGAGCAAAGCGAGTGCGCGCAGCGGAGTGTATCCAGCTCAAAAAAGGGGCATATTTCTATGCCCCTTTTTTGAAGTAAATTTTAGTGCATGTATTCCTTCACGGCCTTCTCGCAGAGCTCTTCGTCCGCGACGTAAGGCATGGTGATGTGATCCTGACCCTCGTACATCTTGTTGTACTCGGCGACAGTGGTCATGGCGTTCTCGTTGCGCGCCCAGCTGCGGCGGGCAACGCCGACCATGGTATCCCAAGGCATGGACATGCGCAGGATGGTGTCGACACGCTCGGAGCCGTCGAGGACCATACCGAAGCCGCCGTTGATGGCGCGGCCGATGCCCGTACCACCGCCGTTGTGCAGGGCGATGTAGCTCATGCCGCGGGCAGCGTTACCAGCGTAGCACTGGGTCGCCATCTCGGCCATGATGTTGGAGCCGTCCTTGATGTTGGAGGTCTCACGGAAGGGCGCGTCGGTACCACCGGTGTCGTGATGGTCACGGCCAAGGATGACGGGGCCGATCTCACCGTTGCGAACCATCTCGTTGAACTTGAGCGCGAGGTTCATACGGCCCATGGCATCCTGATAGAGGATACGGCACTGGGTGCCGACGACCAGCTTGTTCTTCTCGGCATCGCGGACCCAGACATAGTTGTCGTAGTCCTGATAGCGACGGTTGTGCGCCTTGATGTACTCGGCGGCAGCCATGTCGGTCTTGTGCAGATCCTCGGGGTTGCGGCTCAGGCAGCACCAACGGAACGGGCCGTAGCCGAAGTCGAACAGACAGGGACCAAGGATATCTTCGACGTAGGAGGGGAAGATGAAGCCGTCGAGGTCGTTCTCGCCGTTCTTGCAGATGCTCTTCACGCCGGAATCGTAAACAGCCTTGAGGAAGCTGTTGCCGTAGTCGAAGAAGTAGGTGCCTTTCTCGTGGAACTTGCAGATCATCTCATAGTGATGCTGCAGCGTCTTGTCGACGAGGACACGGAAGCCGTCGGGATCCTTGTCGAGCATTTCGGTGCGCTGCTCGAACGTGAGGCCCTGCGGGCAGTAGCCGCCGTCATAAGGCACGTGGCAGGAGGTCTGGTCGCTCATCAGGTCGACATGGACGTTGTTGTTGTACAGGTACTCGAGCAGGTCGACAATGTTGCCGCAATAGGCGACAGCGCAGGGCTTGCCTTCCTTCTGGTGGTCGAGAGCGATCTTGGTGGCCTCTTCGAGAGAGTCGGTGCGGTGGCTGACCCAGCCCTGGGTGTAACGGGTCTCGATACGGGAATCGTCGACCTCGGCGATGATGGAGGCAGCGCCGGCGATCTCAGCAGCCTTGCCCTGAGCGCCGCTCATGCCGCCAAGACCGGCGGAGACGAACAGACGGCCGGCGAGGTTCTGATCGTTGGGGATGCCGAGCTTCAGACGGCCGGCGTTGAGCAGCGTGTTGAACGTGCCGTGGACGATGCCCTGGGGGCCGATGTACATCCAGCCGCCGGCGGTCATCTGACCGTAGTTGGCAACGCCGAGCGCGGCAGCGCGGTTGAAGTTCTCCTGGTCATCGAAGGTACCGACCATCAGGCCGTTGGAGATGATGACGCGCGGAGCCATCTTGTGGGAGTGGAAGAGGCCCAGAGGATGACCGGACATGACGACGAGGGTCTGCTCATCGGTCAGCTGCTCGAGGTACTTCTTGATCAGGCGGTACTGCATCCAGTTCTGGCAGACCTGGCCGGTCTCACCGTAGGTGACGAGCTCATAGGGATAGAGAGCGATGTCGAAGTCGAGGTTGTTGTCGATCATGACCTGAATGGCGCGGCCCTCGATGCACTTGCCCTTGTACTCGTCGATGGGCTTGCCGTAGAGCTTGCCCTCGGGACGGAAGCGGTAGCCATAGATACGGCCGTGCTCTTCGAGCTCCTGCGCAAACTCCTTGGCCATCTGCTCATGATGGTCGGGGTGGATGTAACGCAGAGCGTTCTTGATGGCGAGCGCCTTATCGGCCTCGGTCAGGTGGGATTCGCGGCGGGGTGCGCGACGGTAGCCCTCTTCGAACTTCGGGTACTCAGGAAGCTCGTAGTCCAGCTTGATCGTCATCGCATCGTCTGCAAGATTGATCATGGTGGGTTCCTCACTTTCATAAAAATATTTCTGTAAAAACCGATAAAAATGAAAACAGAATTCTCACTTTTCTTTACAACTTGCATTATAGCAAAGATGTGCTATAATGAAAAGTACTTAATTTATCTGCATACCATACCGAAAAAGTATGACATGGGGGACAAGCGATGAAGCTCAGACAGCTGGAATACTTCTGCGCGGTGGCGGAGGAGAAAAGCATCTCCGCCGCGGCGCGCGAGCTGCACGTGGCGCAGCCGCCGATCTCGCGCCAGATCGCGCAGCTCGAGGAAGAGCTCGGCGTGCAGCTCTTCCTGCGCGGCAGCAAGGGCATGTCCCTCACCGACGCGGGACAAAGCCTGTATCAGCAGACGCAGCAGATCTTTCAGGATATCCGCCGCGTGGAGGACAGCGTGCGCAGCGTGGGGACGGGCATGAGCGGGCGCATCAAGCTCGGCGTCATCTACTCGGCGATGTCGTACGCGTTACATTATATAAATGAATATCACAGCCGCTATCCGCAGGTGGAGCTCTTCATCCGTGTGGGCTCGCCGCAGGAGCTCATTGAATCGCTCAACCGCGGCGAGCTGCATGCACTGTTCCTGCGCACCGCCGCGCGCGAGCCGAGCGGATTGCAGGAGCGCATTCTGGGCGAGGATAAGCTCGAGCTCATCATGCGCGAGGACCTGGACCCCGCGCCGGAGCTTTCCGAGGTGCCCATCGAGCGGCTCGAGGGTGTGCCGATGTGCCTGCTGCGCTCGGACGACCTGTGGAGCTACAACGACTTTTTGGTGCAGGAGTGCCAGCGCAGCGGCTTTACGCCGAATGTGACCTGCCACTGCTACGATACGCCCATGGCGATGCAGATGGTGCTCTCGGGTTTTGGCATCAGCTTTCTGCCAAAGTCCATCCTGAGCACGCATCCGGGCGCGCCTTTAAAGGCAAAGCCCGTGCGCGGTCTGCCGATTCGCTCGTATGCCGTTTTGGCATGGAACAGCGCGGTGCTCAGCGCCCCGTGCGTGCAGCGCTTTGTCGAGGAGAAGATGACTTAAAAAAATTAAGCCCGCACTGAAAAAAGAGAAAGAAAACCTGTTTACTCCCCCGATGGGCCGCGATATAATGGCGACGCTGAACAAAAATGGACGGGCGCGGCGCGCCTGTCTGAGCAAAATGACGATACAAAATAAATTGACGGAGGAAAACAACCATGGCAAAGTTGATCGAATGCATCCCCAATTTCAGCTGCTCCAAGGAAAAGGACGAGGCCACCTATAACGCCCTCGTCGAGACCGCGAAGAGCGTTCCCGGCTGCACCCTGTTTGACGCCCAGACCGACGGCAACCATAACCGCTGCGTCTTCACCCTCATCGGCTCTCCCGAGGCCATCGAGGAGGTCGCCTTCCAGCTGACGAAGGTCGCCACCGAGCGCATCGACATGAACAAGCATCACGGCGAGCACAAGCGCATGGGCGCTACCGACGTTATCCCCTTCGTTCCCCAGATGGACGTGACCGTTGAGGAAGCTGTCGAGATGTCCAAGCGCGTTGCCCAGCGTATCTGGGACGAGCTGAAGGTCCCCTCCTTCCTGTATGAGGACAGCGCCACCCGTCCCGAGCGCCGCAATCTCGCCACCTGCCGCAAGGGCGAGTTCGAGGGCATGCCCGAGAAGCTCCTGCAGCCCGACTGGGCTCCCGACTACGGCGAGCGCAAGATCCACCCCACCGCCGGCATCACCGCCATCGGCGCCCGTATGCCGCTGGTCGCGTTCAACTGCAACCTCGAGACCTCTGATGTTGAGATCGCCAAGAAGATCGCCAAGGTCATCCGCGGCTCTTCGGGCGGCTTCCGCAGCTGCAAGGCCATGGGCTTCATGCTCGAGGACCGCGGCATCGCGCAGGTCTCCATGAACATGGTCAACTACGAGGATACCCCGCTGTATGTCACCTATGAGATGATCAAGGCCCTCGCCGAGCGCTACGGCACCCGCGTCATCGAGAGCGAGATCGTCGGCCTGACCCCCGCCAAGGCCCTGATCGACTGCGCTGAGTTCTACCTCAAGGCCAAGGACTTCGACTGCAAGAAGCAGGTCATGGAGTATCACCTGATCGACATGGAATAAAATACTTCAAAAATGCGCTGAAAGCGCATTTTTGAGCGCAACCAGGAAAAGCGGCAGGCCGCTTTTCCTGGTTGGTTTACAGTCCGCTGCGTCGCACTCGCTTTCGCTCGCACGCTGGCGGACTGCAAAGTGTTTTTTCTGACGCGCACGCCCCAGGGCGGCTTCTCTTGCCGCTTTGCGGCAATTCACCTTCTGTCGTCAGAAAAAACGATTAAAATCGTTTGCCGCCGGAGGGCGGCAAAGGCTGCGACGCTTTTGGCTCGTGCGGGCGTTGGCTGCTCCAAGAGGGGCGGCTGACCGTAAAGGTGCGGCGATGCCCGCGCGGGACGAAAACGGCGCGAAATGATGAAAGGAAATATTCAACATGATGAAGTTAGCTGATATGACCGTTACCGGCTTTGCCGATACCGTTGCCTCCGATGCTCCCGCGCCGGGCGGCGGCTCCTGCGCCGCACTCTATGGCTCCATCGGCGCCGCGCTGACCGCGATGGTCGGCGGCCTCACGCAGGGCCGCAAGAAGTATGCCGAGTATGCCGAGCATGCCGCCGAGGTCGAGAAGAAGGGCAACGAGCTCAAGACCCGCCTGCTCGACGTGATGGACCGCGACACCGAGGCGTTCAACGTCGTCTCCGCCGCGTTCGGTATGCCCAAGGCGACCGACGAGGAGAAGGCTGCCCGCTCCGCCGCCATCCAGGAGGGCCTGAAGGGCTGCACCAAGACCCCGATGGAGATGATGGAGCTCATCGACGAGACCCTGACGCTTGCACAGTCCCTGCTGGGCCGCTTCAACGACACCTCCGCGAGCGACCTGGGCGTTGCGTTCCTGTCCCTCAAGGCCGGTATCCAGGGCGCATGGCTCAACGTGCTCATCAACGTCGGCTCCCTGAAGGATCAGGAGTTTGCCGCTGAGTACCGCGCCAAGGGCGAGGCCCTGCTCGCGCACGCTCTGCCCCTTGCCGACGAATGCTACGCTGAGATCGTCAAGCTCATCGAGGGCTAAACGAAAAGATTCATCAAAAAATGGCTTCGGTGCGCGCACACCGAAGCCATTTGCAGTTTGCAAAGGAGTTGTATTTCCATGACCATCCAGCATTTAACGCCGAGTGACTACATTACGACCAAGTGGTCCGGCGGCCTGACGACCCAGCTCGGCATCGCGCCTGCGGGCGCGGTGTACGCAGACCGCGACTTTTTGTGGCGGCTGAGCTCCGCGACGGTCGAGGACGCGGAGTCCGACTTTACGGCCCTGCCCGACTATGAGCGCCTCATTTCGACGCTTGAGGGCACGATCGAGCTCAACCACAACGGCGGCGAGAAGCTGATGCTGAATCCCTACGAGGTCCACCGCTTCGACGGCGGGGACAACACCCATTCCTGGGGCCGCTGCCGCGACTTCAACCTCATGCTCCGCAAGGGCAAATGCGAGGGCAAGATGCGCGGCGAGCACCTTGCGGCGGGCGAGCACAAGACCGTCCACGGCTGCGAGGGCATGACGCTCATCTACTGCGGCGTGGGCGAGGTTCACGTCATCGTCGGCGACGAGAGCGTCGAGCTCAAGGCTGACGAGGCCGCGCGCCTCGACGGCTACGCGGGCGAGATCAAGCTCTGCTCCAAAACGGGCGCAAAGCTGATGCTTGCCAAGGCGAAGGCGGTTTGAGTCCTGATGCGGGAAGTCTCAAAAAATGGGTCTCTGCAAAGATGCAGAGACCCATTTTTTATTTGCACTGTGATCTGCGGAACGCGGGTGTGGATCAACCGGCTATCGGGAGCGTTTCCGCGCCGAGGTCGACGATGTTTGCGCCCGCGGCAGGCGCGGTCTTGACGTTCTCGCTCGTCGTCTGCGCGGTGGAAGCGAGGTCAAACGTCACCTCGCAGAGGTTGCGCACCTGCACGCTGCCCTTGGCGGACGCCTGATTGCCGCTCGACTTGACGGTCATATTGAGCGTTGCGAGCGCACCGGACTCATCGGCCATCGCCATCTTGCACACGAGCGTCGCGGACGCGCCCTGTACGGTCATGTCGAGCGCGAAATCGGTCAGGCCGTCTTTTTTGAGCGAGTCGGCGGTGTAGTTCGTCTCACTGTCCATGCTGTTCATCAGCTTGGCGAGCTCGGCAAGGCCGAAGTGCCACTGATATCCGCTGCCGGACTTGACAAACGTGCTGTCGGCGTACATCAGCTTGATGAGCTGTGCGGCGGCGGTGCAGCCTTCCCAGGAAGCAAAGAAGTGGTTGGCGTCGCCCTGCTGCATCATGGCATAGAGCAGGTGACCGAAGGTTGTGGCAGACGCAGACGCAGACGCGGCGGAAATGGCCTGCTGATAGAGCTCAGAATAGTTCAGCTCGCCGAGGGCGTACCACGTGCCGCTCTTGCTTTCGCTCATCGCGTCGAGAAGCGGGCTCTTGATATAGGCCTTGTCGGAGAGGATGGCCTCGGCGCTGAACTTGGCAAGCTGTGCGCGGTACTCGGCGGGGATAGAGTCCTCGACGAGAGACTCTAAAAGCTCGAGCATGGAGGAGAGGTCAAGGCTCATCGTCAGGTTGGCCGCATCCTTGCCGGCGAGCACGGTCATGCTGCCGGAGTAGGGATAGCTCTTGTCGCCGTTGATGCTGTCGACGACCTTGACGGCGCCCTTGGCGGTCAGCGTGCTCTTCTGCGTCTTGGAGAGATCGGCGCTCTTGCTCTGCTGAGCAAGAAGGCTGTTGAGGATGGTGAGATCCTTGTCGACAGCCGCCGCCCAGGTATCCTCGCCCATCAGGAAGGCGAGCTTGTAGTCATTGTCCCAGAACACGTCATAACCGAGCACCTGCGAGAAAAAGCGCAGCGGCACCATGGTGCGGCCCTTGTCGATGTAGGAAACGATGTCCATCTTGACGGTCGAACCATCGGAGAGCGTGATGACGTCCGTGCCGATGACGTGAGTGAAGCTCACGTCACCCATCTTGACGCTTGCGGTGCGCGTGGCGGCGTCATAATCGACGACTGCACCCATAGCCTCGACTGCGGCGCGCATGGGCACCATGGTGCGGCCGCCCTTGAGCACAGGCACCGCGTCGGGGAAGGCGACGCATTTGTCGTTCAGGAGAATGTTGATCTGACCGGCGGCAGCGCCGAGCTCCTTGAGCGCCGCGGCACGCTGCTCGGCCTCGGCCTTGGCAAGCTCGGCTTCCAAGGCCGCCCAGTCAAAGTCCTCGTCTTCCACCGTGTCCGCAGCGTAGGCGGGGACGGCGAGGGAGAGTGCCAGCGTTAACGCCAGCAGCAGGGCAAGAAATTTTTTCATGACAATAGCTCCTTTCAAATGACAGATCAAAAATCAGACAAAGAAATGGGTTACTGCTTAAAATATAACATGAAAGGCTGCGCTTTGCAAGTTTGCAGGCGCAGCCTTTCAGAAAATTTAAGAAGTGGGTCATCCCCGTCCGCGGCCGATCAGGCTGCAGAGGAGGAACACCGCGAGGTCGCAGACGACGACCGTCGCGCCCACGGGGGTGGAGAGCAGATACGACCCCGTGAGCCCGAGGCAGAAGCATATGACCGAGAGCCCCGCGGCAAAGCACACGACAGAGCGGAAGCTCTTGAACACCCGCATCGCGGACAGCGCCGGGAAGATGATGAGGCTCGAGAGCAGCATCGCGCCCATCATGCGCATACCGAGCACGACGGTGAGCGCCGTTAGAACGGACAGGATCGTCTTGTACGTGCCGACGCGCACGCCCGTCGCGCGGGCAAAGGACTCGTCGAACGTGACGGAAAAGAGCTTGTGGTAGAAGAGAATGTAGAGCGCGAGCACGCAGAGCGCGAGCGTGACGCTCAGGATGACGTCCGAGCGCGACATCGCGAGGATGCTGCCGAACATATAGCTGTCGACATCCGTGGTCATGCCGGTCGTGAGCGAGGTGACGATGACGCCGATGGCGAGCGCCGAGGCTGAGAACACCGCGATCATCGCGTCTGCGCTGACGCGGCTCTTTTCCGCGACGTGCATCAGGATGAACGCCGCGATGACCACAACGGGGATGGAAAACCACAGCGGCGCGAAGCCGCATGCCACCGCGACCGACAGCGCGCCGAACGACACGTGGCTCAGCCCGTCGCCGATCATGGAGTAGCGCTTCAAAACGAGCGGCACGCCGAGCAGCGACGCGCACAGCGAGACCAAAATGCCGACAACAAACGCGCGCACGATGAAAGGATAGGCGAACATCGAAAGAAGCAGCTTCATGCGCGTTCACCTCCAAACCGTTTGCCGGCAGGCGAAGACAAAAACTCGCTTACCGTGCCGTAAAAGCAGCCCGCGCGGTCGACGCAGAGGATGTGCTTGGCCTCGCGCAGGGCGTTTTCCATGTCGTGTGTGACCATGATGATGGCCATGCCCTCGCGCTCGTTCAAATAGCGCAGCGTTTTGTAAAGGTCCTGCATGCTCGCGGGGTCAAGGCCCGTGACCGGCTCGTCGAGAATGAGCAGGTCGTTTGCCGCGCACAGGGCGCGCGCGAGCAGCACGCGCTGCTGCTGCCCGCCGGAGAGCTCGCGGTAGCACTTGTCCTTTAATTCCAGCACGCCAAGCTTGCCGAGGTTCATCAGCGCCGTCGAGCGTTCCTCCGCCGTGTAGAAAAAGCGCGCGCGGCGGTTCGAGAAGCCCGAGAGCACGACCTCCGTGACCGTTGCGGGAAAGTCGCGCTGCGTGGGCGTCTGCTGGGGCAGATATCCGAGCCGCCCCTCGCGCTGGGCAGGGCAGTCGATCTTGCCCGCGAGGGGCGAGAGAAGGCCGAGGAGCGAGCGCAGCAGCGTCGATTTGCCGCTGCCGTTTTCGCCGACGATGCAGAGGTAGTCCCCCGCGCGGACGGTGAGGGTCAGGTGCTCCAGGAGCGGTTTGTGCTCGTAGCCGAGCGTGACGTCCTCGCACGCGAGGACGATGAGCGATTCATTCATTCGTTGAGCCCCTTTCTGAGTGCTTCGTAGTTGCGCTCCATGAGCGTGAGGTAGGTCTCGCCCGCGTCAAAATCCGCGCGCGAGACGGTTTGCATTGAATACAGGGTGTCGACCGCTGCGCCGGTGCACTCACTCACCACAGCGGCGACCTTTTTCGTGCCGAAGTCGATGGTGTAGACCACGGGGATGTCCTCGTCCTCCACCTTGTCGATGAGGTACTTGATCGTCGCGAGCGACGGCTCGGTGTCGCCTGAGCAGCCGTGAAACGCCGCGCGGTAGTCCAGGCCGAATTCGCGGCAGAAGTAGAGCATCGGGAAGCGGTCGGCGAAGACGAGAAGCTTGCGCGGCGCGCTTTCGCAGAGAGAGGCAAAGCGAGCGTCCAGCGCTTCGATCTGCGCGCAGTAGCCATCACAGTTCGCGCGGTAGAAATCCTCGTTTGCGGGATCGGCCTTGCAGATCGCGTCGCAGACGGCGCGGCAGAGGACGACGGCGTTTTTCGGCGATGTCCAGATGTGCTCGTCGTATTCGACCTCGTCGCTGTCGTGCTCATCTTCTTCATGATCGTGGTCATGGTCATCATGGTCATCGTGATCATCGTGGCTGCCATGCTCATGGTCGTGGTCATGGCCGTCCGCGCCCTGCATGCCCTCGACATATTCCTCGTCGAGCGCGTCGACGTAGTCCATCATGCGGGCGATGACGGCGATATTTTCGCCTACAGCGTCGAGCATGCTGTCGACCCAGTATTCCCCCTCGCCGCCGTTGTAGAGGAAGACGTCGGATTCGGAGATCGTCACGGCGTCGAGAGGCGTCGGCTCGAAGCTGTGCGCCTCGCGCCCCGGCGAGAGCAGGAGCGTGACGTCCGCGCGGTCGCCGACGATGGCGCGGGCGAAGTCATAATAGGGGAAAAGCGTCGCGACGATCTGAATTTTGCCGTCGTCCGCCTTTTCCGCAGGCGCGGCGCAGGCGGCGAGCGAAAAGAGCATCGCAAGCGCTAAAAGAAAGGAAGCAATGCGTTTCATGCGCCCTCCTGACACTCGCGGCACAGGCCGTAGAACATCGTCTTGCGGGGATTGATGGAAAAGCCGTGCTCATGCTCCAAATGCTCGTAGAGCGGCGCGAGCTGGTGGCAGTCGAGGTGCACGATGCGCCCGCAGCGCTCACACTTAAAGAGGCAGCAGTCCGATGCGCAGCCGTGGGTGCAGAACTGGTAGTACGCGCCCTCGTCCGTCGTGACTTTGTGGATACTGCCCTGCCGCTCGAGCTTTTCCAGCTGCCGGTACACCGTCGCGATGCCGATGTGCTCGCCCTGCTCGCGCAGCGCGTCGACGATCGCCGCCGCGCTGACGGGTTCGTCCGCGCGCTCAGAAAGACAGTCGAGCACGGCCTTTTGCTGTTTGGTCGTATAGGTCGCCATATTGACCTCCTGAATTTGAAAATGAAAATCAATTTCAAATTATAGCCGAAAATTTTCGCCTGTCAAGTATTTTGTGCAGGCAAATCTTGCCAATTTCCGGTAAAAATGTTAAATTTAAGGCGAAAGCATAGGAAGTGAGAGACTGCGTACAAGAAGAACATCCTGTGGAAAAAGAAAGGAGATTCCGCATGAACTGCCCCTACTGTGCAAAAGAGATGGAGTCCGGCTACCTGCGCGGCGGCAGCGGCTACGAGCTTCTGTGGACGGAAGAGCCGTTCAAGATGACCTCTCTCCCGACCGGAAACGATTTCTTCGTCTGCAAAGCATCCGACGTCTACCGCCCCATCGCCCACCTTTGCCGCACCTGCGGCAAGATCGTCCTGGACATCAAAAAATAAGAAAAGCGCCGCGGCCCAAAGCCCGCGGCGCTTTCCACAAGGATTTATCATGCCGCATTCGCCGCACCGCGGCGAACAGGCCCGCGCACCCCGCCGCATTTGCCGCCCGCAGCGGGCTGCATCCCCCAAAATAAAAGGAACCGTCCCATCGGGACGGTTCCTTTTATTTTGAGTTTGTTTTATTCGTAGATGGGGTACTTCTTCGTCAGGGCGACAACAGCCTCCTGAGCGGCGGTCTTGTTGCCTTCGAAGTCACGGGCGACCATACCCATGATGCGGGCGATCTCCTTCATGTCCTCTTCCTTCAGGCCGCGGGTGGTGGCAGCGGGAGTGCCGACGCGGATACCGGAAGTGACGAACGGCTTCTCGGGGTCGTTGGGGATGGCGTTCTTGTTGACGGTGATGAAGCACTCGTCCAAGCGACGCTCGATCTCCTTACCGGTGATGTTGAAGTTGCGGACGTCGACGAGCATGAGGTGGTTGTCGGTGCCGCCGGAGACCAGACGGAAGCCTTCAGCCTTCAGACCCTCGGCAAGAACGGCAGCGTTCTTGACGACCTGCTCACCGTAGGCCTTGAACTCGGGCTTGAGCGCCTCGCCGAAGCAGATGGCCTTGGCAGCGATGATGTGCTCGAGCGGGCCGCCCTGGGTGCCGGGGAACACGGCGGAGTCAATCTTCTTGGCCAGGTTGATGGTCTCCATCTCGCCGGTCTCGATGTTCTTCTTGGTGATCTCGTTCTTGCACAGGATCATGCCGCCGCGGGGGCCGCGCAGGGTCTTGTGGGTGGTGGTGGTGACAACGTCGGCATAGGGCACGGGGCTCTCGTGAACGCCAGCGGCGACGAGACCGGCGATGTGCGCCATATCGACCATGAAGAAAGCGCCGACGGAATCAGCGATCTCACGGAACTTGGCGAAGTCGATCTTGCGGGGATAGGCGGAAGCGCCGGCAAGGATCATCTTGGGCTTGCACTCCTGCGCGATGCGATAGACCTCGTCGTAGTCGATCATTTCGGTCTCATCGTTGAGGGAGTAGGGGACCTGATGGAAGTACTGGCCGGAGATGTTGACCGGGCTGCCGTGGGACAGGTGGCCGCCGTGGGCGAGGTTCATGCCCATGAAGGTGTCGCCGGGCTGGAGCATAGCCTTGAACGCGGCCAGGTTGGCGGAAGCGCCGGAGTGGGGCTGGACGTTGGCATGCTCAGCGCCGAACAGCTTGCAGGCGCGCTGACGGGCAATCTCTTCGGTCTCGTCGACGCAGTAGCAGCCGCCGTAGTAGCGCTTGCCGGGATAGCCCTCGGCGTACTTGTTGGTAAGGCACGTGCCCATAGCCATCATGACAGCCGGGGAGACGATGTTTTCGGAGGCGATCAGCTCGATGTTGCGCTGCTCGCGGTGATACTCCTTCTCAATAGTGGCGCCGACTTCGGGGTCATACTGGGACAGGAATTCCATGGTTTCTTTGATCATGGTGCGTGTTCCTCCTCTGATTTTTCAGTCGATTGATATATTACCGGCGGCTAAGCTGAAAAGTGCGAACTTATGCCGGTTCTCTCACACCTTAGAATAGCAAAAAAAGTAAGGCCCTGTCAAGGAAAAACGGGCCTTGGAGGGACTGAATTTATTAGGGAAAAGAGGAATATCACCTTAAAAACGTAAAAGTGTGCAAAAAGGGTCGAAAAAGGATTGACGCGCGTTGTGCAGTCTGCTATGCTGGGCCTGCAAAGGGTTCAAATTTTTAAGAGCCCTGTGTATCGGCAGAGTAGGAAGCCATGTGTTCCGCGAAGAGCGAATAGTGCCGTTGGGATGGGAAGTTGCCCACGGACGAAAAACCCATGGTTTGCAGTATGGTTTCCGCATCCGCTTGCCACTCAGAAGAGAGTTTAAGTGAGGCCTCTCCTCCGCGTGGTTCCTGCCATCCGGAGGGAGAGGTATTTTCTTTTTTCACCGGATCAAGCCGTTCCGCGCGGCACCGCAGCCGCGGGAAGATCTTTTTATGAAAAAAGGAGGTCCTCACAATGTCCCTTCAGATCGAAGCGCTTTCCCCCATCATGTGGACGATCATCATCGCGGTCGCCCTCGTGCTCATCGCCGCGGTGGTCTTCACGTGGAAGTCCTCGGCCATGTCCACGCGCAAAATGGTCACCATCGCCATGCTGACCGCCGTCTATGTTGTGCTGAACTTTGCCGGCACGGTGCGTCTTGGCTGGATCAACATCTCCGTCGCGTCGCTGCCTGTTATCGTGGGCGCAATGCTCTACGGCCCGGTCGGCGGCCTGCTCGTCGGCCTTCTCGGCGCGTTCATGGGTCAGCTTCTCACCTATGGCGTGACCGCGACCACCATCCTGTGGATCCTGCCGCAGGCGGCGCGCGGCCTGCTCGTCGGCGTGTATGCCAAGCACTGCGGCTATAAGTTCTCCAGCGGTCAGCTCACGCTTGCGCTGATCGGCACGGCGCTGGTCGTGACGGCGCTCAACACGGGAGCGATGTATATCGACAGTGTGATCTACAACTATTACAGCTACGCCTATGTTTTCGGTGGCCTGGTGGTGCGTATCATCTCCGGCGCTGCTACGGCGGTGCTGATGGTGTTCGTGGCTCCGCCGGTCGTGAACCTGCTGAACCGCTCGCTCGACACGGTGCGCACGGCGCAGTAAAAAAATATTCAAAAAAGAGGGACGCAGTTGAAAACTGCGTCCCTCTTTTTTGAGAAAGATTGCACTCCGCGGCAGCGCACGCGCCATAGGCGCGCACGTTTGCGGAGTGAGAAGAGTTTTTCTGACGCGCACGCCCCAGGGCGGCTTCTCTTGCCGCTTTGCGGCAATTCA